>Ga0182018_10000226_pt1 | contig 74171 bp, 69 predicted proteins | sample 812P2MmetaG_FD_120490 | JGI IMG/M metagenome (GOLD analysis project Ga0182018, IMG submission 120490) | Permafrost microbial communities from Stordalen Mire, Sweden - 812P2M metaG | ecosystem: Environmental > Terrestrial > Soil > Wetlands > Permafrost | place: Sweden: Stordalen | collected... | reverse complement strand
GACCCCGACCCCGACCCCGACCCCGAACCCGACCCCGACCCCGACCTCGACCCCGACCCCCGCCCCCACCCCGCCCCAAAGCCGAGTGCGCACCCTCGCCGATGAGTGCTACCCACAGGACACCCATGTCGTTGCCCCGAACGCCGGAGGTCGAAGCGGCTCTCGCCAGGGCCAGCGACGAGGTCGGTCTCCAAGAGTACTACCGCGACAGCGCGCGTCCTCTGCTCGGCGTGGGCAGCATGCAATGGCCGAAGTGCTGCGGCGGCGACTGCGAGCCCTGCGCGGACACGCTCATCCGAGTCGCCCGACGCGTGCACGAGCTCCTGGGACTCGATATCGCCTGACGCGTCGACGTCGAGGTCTCTCGCCCTCCGCGCCCTCGGCGCCTCTGCGGTTCACAACCGCTTTAGTGCGTCGAGCACTTCATCAGGCACATCAGGTCGCCGTTGCATCCGCAGTCGTTCTTCTTCGGGGGCGCCGCAGCGGGCGCAGGGGCTGCGGGAGCTGCAGGAGCGCCCGGCGCCGCGGCGGGTCCAGCCGGTTTGGCGCCGCCACCGCCGGCCGCCGCCGGATGGTATCCACCGCCCCCACCACCGACGGCCTTGGGCTTTGCCGCGGCCGCTGCCGACGGTGCCGCCGAGGCCGTTGCGGACGCCTCCGCGGTGGCGGAGGGCGTTGGCTCCGCCGTCGTCGGCGCGGCAGGCGCCGACATCACCGTGGCGGACGGCATCGGAGCGTTCGACGCGGCGACCTTCACGGTGACCACCACGCTGACGATGACGAGCAGCAGCGCGCCCGCGGCGAGACCGATGAAGAGCGGCAGCTTGCTCTTCGGCTGCGCGTCTCCGCCCCCCCCGAGCGCGCCGATCGGCGAACCCAGCACGGGAGGCGTGAAGCCGAGAGGCGGTGCGAAGACGTCGCCGTCCGCCTTGGGTGCCACCGGGCGCATCGACTCCGTCCGCGCGGCAAGCGCCTTCAAGTCGATGAGACCCGAGTCGTCCTTCTGCGTGGGCGAGGGGGCCTCGTGGGCCGGGCGCTCGTCGCCGGCCTGCGTCAGCACCGCCAGCGAGAAGAGCACCGAGTTCTCGTTTCGTTCGCCGGTCAGCTTGCTCGCGGCGTCGTCGGCTTCGCGCGACGTGGCGTGCGGCATCGAGGGCGCGCTCGTCTGAACGTCGTCGCCGCCTGCACCGCCGAAGAGGTCACGCGCGCGAGCCTCGCGCTTCACGACGGCGGCTCGCCGTGGTTCGGACGCCGGCACGACCGCTTGTGCCTGCGCGCCGTAAGACGAACCGTAGGACGGCGGAGGCGCGGGGGCCTCGTAAGTCCTCGCCGCGGGCGCGGGCGCCGGCTCGGGCTCGGGTTCGTACGCCGGGACGACCGAAGCCGCGTAGATCTGGCCCTGTCCCGCGGCGTTCGCCTGATCGGCGTGGGCATGAAGGGCGGCGACGACGGCGTCCACGTCGCTGAGCGGCTTCCAGTCGTCCATCCCGTCGGTCCAGATGAACGTCTCCTGCGTGATCGCGCCCGCGTTGTACGCCTCGACCAGCTCGGCCATCGCCATCGACCGCTGGTCGTTCTCGTTCACGTTGACGTGCCATTGCTCGCCGCCGTCCGCCGCCGCGGCAGGCTGGGGAGGCTCCGGGACCACCGAACCGTTCGTCGTTGCTCCGGCCGTTCCGTTGACGACGATCGTCGCGCCGCACTTGCGGCAGCGGATCTTGACGATCTTGCCCTGGACCTTCTCGTCGGCAACGTTGTACTTCGATTGGCAGGACTGGCAGCTAATCTTCATGTGAGCCCGTGGGTCGTTCGACAGTGTACCCCGACGAGACGTTTCTGGCTCTTTTTCCGGCGCGCTAGCCGGGGCCGTTTTTCTATCACGCCTTCCGTCACGGCTTCCTCGTGCCGCGCAGGTCTTCGCCGCGAATGAGCGTCGCCTGGCCTTGCAGTTGAGCCGTCAGCCTGTTGGCCGTAGGTGGTTCGCCGGGCTGCGACGGAGGCGTCGCTCCGCCAGCGGCCGCGAACACCATCACGACCCGCTGCTGGACGTCGAACATTCGCGCTAGAGCCTCGCCGCGCACAATCTCCATCTCGCCCTGGGCCTCGGCCATGAACTGCTCGAGCGTCGCTCCCTTGGGCACGCCGGGGAGCGCGACGTCCGTACCCGTCGCGTACGACTTCACGTCGAGGCTCAGGTGCACGCGGTTGCCGCTGATGCTCTTCACGCGGTACGCGCGGTACGAGATCGTATCGACGCCCGACAGCGGCATCCGCGTCTCGGCGATCCATTGCGCGCCGACCCCCACGGGCTTGGTCGGCAGCGGGACCATCGCGAAGACGAGGGACTCGGCGGCGCTCTGCGCGAGGCGCTCGAGCTCGGACTGCGTCCCCTTGCCGAGCAAGATCTGCACGTCGCTCTCGCGTCCGTCCGGACCGACCTTCAACCGGATCTGCGTGCCCTCGAGCGACGCGATTTCCTTGTCGGTGCCCGGCGGAAGCTGGCCCAGCTGCTCCTTGGCGGGCGACGCCCTCTTCAGGTCGGCCTGGAGCCAGTCCGAACCGCCTTCGTCCTTCTTCGCCGGCCCCAGCGCGAAGCCCATATCGATGGTCGGCATCGCGACCCGCTGCCCCATCTGCATCCCCAGCCGCAACCCCGCGGGCCCGTACCACGACGCAGCGCCCGCGGCGCCGGGATCGAGGGAGACGCGAGGATCGGAGCCGTCGCTCACGACGTCGACCTTGGTGGGCACGCCGGCCGCGTGGCGCTGGTTGGCCAGTCCCGGCGGGAAGATGCCTTCGGGGGGTGGCACGTTCTCGCCCGACGCCGAAGCGGATGCCGCCGCCTGCAGCGCCCTCGCGAGCTTCGGGTCGGCGGTGGCGTACTTGTCCTGGCCAACGCCCGCGTCGGCTTGCGGCGAATCCGACGGGGGCTTCTTGTCTTCGCACGCGCACAGGAGCGCGGCGACGCCTAGCGCGACCGAGAGCGGACCGAACACCTTTCGGGACATGGGCCGGAGTCCTTTATCACGAACTCCGGTCGCATCCCCAGGCTCAAGCCTGGGTCAAGGCCAAGGTCAGAGGGCCCAGGTCAGGGGCCCAGATCAAGGAAAAGCCCGGTCGACGAAGTCCTTCTTGTACTTCTCTTTGTACGGATCGTGGCAGTGCTTGCAGGCCGCCTTGACCCCGGCCAAGTCCTGCTTCGCCGCCGCCGCAGACCCCTCCTGCGCCGTAGCCACCCAGTTCGGGTAGTCGGTGCCGGGCAGAGGCTTGCTCGCCACCAGATCGAACGCCTTCTTCAGCGCGTCGAAGTCTTGCCCTGCGAGCGGGGCTCCCATGTTGGGCTTCATCCACTTGCCAAGCAGGGTGGTTGGCTCGCCGGCGGCCGCAAACCCGGCGGCGAGGGCGAGAGCGAGGGTCAAGGGCACGGTTCGTCGAAGCACGGTGGCGATCATCCTTTCCGCTTTCTATTAGGACGTTCGAGATGGCAAAAGGTTACGGAGCCGACCGGGCGGGTTGAGGCACCGCACTTGCCGGGCAGGAAACGCCCGTTCCCCCGAGGCCACAATAGCCGTCCGGGTTCTTGGCCAGGTACTGCTGATGGTAGCCCTCCGCGTAGAAAAACTCCCCCGCGGGCGCGATCTCGGTCGTGATGCGCCCCAGGCCCGCTTGCTTCAGGCGTGCCTGGTAGACGTCGCGGGACGCCTCGGCCTCGCGGAGCTGTTCGGCGTCCTGGGTATAGATGCCGGACCGGTACTGCGTGCCGACGTCATTGCCCTGTCGCATTCCCTGCGTCGGATCGTGGCTCTCCCAGAACGTGCGGAGGAGCTCATCGTACGTCACCTTCGACGGATCGAAGACCACGCGGACCACCTCGGCGTGCCCGGTCCGCCCCGTGCATACCTGCTCGTAGGAGGGGTTCGGCGTGCGCCCGGCCGCGTAGCCCACCATCGTCGAGAAGACGCCGGGCATCGGCCAGAACTTCTTCTCGGCACCCCAGAAGCAACCCATCCCGAACGTCGCCAGGCGCATCTGCGGCGGGAAGGGGGGCTCGATCGGCGAGTCGAGGACGACGTGGCGGGCGGCGACGTGCGACGACGACATGGCAGGTCGAAGCTTGCCACAACCATGAGCCGCCGCCCACTGGACCGCCGTTCTCATGGGTCGCCGCTTGCGGGACAGGTCACGTCGACGTTCGGGGCGTTGGGCGTCCCGAGAAACCCCGGGAACCACGACGCGGTCGACGTCTGCCAGAGCGCCCAGTCCGAACGCATGCCAGGGTCGCAATCGGCGGGGAAGGCGAGCGACGCGCCGACGGTGACGGGCACCGCGGGGTATGTCAGTGTGTCGATGACGACGTCGTTCACGAGCAGCGTCACCGTCGTTCCTTTGTTGCGCAGCACGTCGCCGAGGTTCCCGGACCACGCGACCACCGTCCCCGGGAGGTAGTGGTTTATCGCGGGGTCCGTCGAGTCGGCGATGACGAAGAATCCCCGGGCGGGAAGCCAGAGGTCGTCGGTGACGTCGAAGGTGGCCACCTTCGCGCCGCGCGGGCACTCGCCGTGCAGACCCGCGAGATCGATCGCGCAGTCGAGCGTGCTCGAGACTTCGATCCACTCGCCGTGATCGCCCGTGCCGGACGTCGACTCGATCATCAGTTCGTCGATCATGAGGTCGCCGGGCGCGAGCGGCTGATCGCACGTCCCGCCCGGGCCCGCGTCGAATGGCAGGACCGGGGCGGTGCTGTCGGGTTCCGCGGCGTCGGCGCCTCCGGAGCCGCTGGGGACCGTGGCATCGTTGACGGGGACAGGGCCGCCCGAAGCGGCGATGCTCCCTCCGTATCCACCCGCGCCGTCGTCGGACGCGTCGCCCTCGCCGGCGCCCGGGTTGGCGACGTGGCCTCCGCAAGAGAAGAGGACCGCAGAAGAGAGGACCCACGCGCGCCTTCGGCTCATTCGAAGGCAGGCGAGCAAGCGCCGTTCCGTGCGGGCCCTCATGGATGACGAGCACTTGCCGCGTGCGGGTCATGTCCCGGACACCGAGCGGTGCGTCGAAGGACGGTCGCGAAGTTGATAGGGTGATAGGGAGGCCATGAGCGTCCGGTTTCACTGGCCCATCGTCCTCGCGGCCATCGCGGCCATCGCGGCCATCGTGGCCTGCGGCAACGGCGGAGGCGCGGGTCTCGCGGAAGTCGAAGCGGACATCGACGCTTCGGGCGCCGAGGCGTCCGGCCCGGTCGGGCCCGCGTACGCCGCCCCAGGTCCGTGGACCGTGAGCACCTGCGACGTGGCCTCCTCCACGGCGCCATGCACCGCGTCCGGCGACCTCGCTGCGGACTCCGGCGACTCGACCGTCCTCTACGTCGTCTTCTACCCCACGGACCTCGGCGCCGCGGGCTTCAGGCACCCGATCCTCACCTGGGGAAACGGCACCGGCGCAGCGCCGGCCGCGTACAGCGTCCTTCTCACGCACCTCGCGTCGTGGGGCTTCGTCATCGTCGCGTCGACGAGCCCGAACACGGGGACGGGGGCCGAGATGCTCGCGGGCGAGGATTATCTGGTCGCGGCCAACGCGGACGAGGCGAGCCCGTTCTACGAGAGCCTCGACGTGGACCACATCGGGGCGGTTGGGCACTCGCAGGGGGCGGACGGCGCGGCGCAGACGCTTCTGGCTGCCGACGCGCCCGGGTCGGCTCACAGCTTCATCGCCACGCTCCTTCCCATCGAGCTCCCGGCGCAGGAGTGGACGTGCTTCGGCGACCCGGCTCCGTCGTGCGTCGCGGCGGAGTCGTTCGACTCCGCGAGCCTCGTTCACGGGTCGGTCTTCTTCGTCGACGGCAGCAAGGACACGTTGATCGCGCCGCCCACGCAAGCCGCGGGCACGACCGGCGAGCAGTCCATCCAGGCCTACTACGACGCGACGCCTGCCGGGACGCCCAAGGCGAAGGCCACCCTGCTCGGAGCCGACCACAACGACATCCAGGACCGCTGCACCGTCGGACTCGGCTGCGCGGGTGTCGGCCCCGGGGGGTACCTCGGTTACGTCACGGCGTGGCTCATGTATCAGCTGCGGGGCGACGCGCGGGCGCGCCTGGCCTTCGCGGGGAGCGCGCCCCAGATAAGCGCGGACCCGCGCTGGACGGACACGGACGAAGCGAGCCTCCCGTGACGAGGCCTGGCGTATTCTGAGCGAGGGACCGAGATGGAGTGGGTCAACACAGTCACCGGGCGCGCGAGGCCCGAGGAGTTCGGGAAGACGCTCGTGCACGAGCACCTGCTCGTCGGCTATCCGGGCTGGCAGATGGATGCGCTGGCGCCCAGGTTCCGGCGGGCTGACGCGCTGGCGCGCGGCGTCGATCGAATGCAGGAGCTGAGGGGATTCGGCGTAGCCACGTTTCTGGACCCGTGTCCCATCGATCTCGGGCGCGACGTGGAGTTCATGGCCGAGGTCGCGGAGCGCTCGGGGATGCGCATCATCTGCACGACGGGGGCCTACAAGCAGAACGAGGGCCTCACGTACACGTTCGGCGCCCTTCCCGTTGAGGAGATCGAGGCCATCTACGTGAAGGAACTGACCGAGGGCATCGGCGAAAGCGGCATTCGCGCCGGCCTCGTCAAAGTGGCGACCGGCGCGCCCGCGATCAGCGACTACGAGAAGAAGCTCCTCGTCGCCGGTGGGCGAGCCGCCGCCGCCGTCGGCTGCCCTGTGCTCACGCACACCGATCACGCGAGCCTCGGGCTCGAGCAGATCGCGATCCTCACGGCGCAGGGCGTGCCCGCGCACCGCATCCTCGTCGGCCACTGCGACGGCCGCGACGACCACGCGTACCACCGGTCGCTCGCGGACAAGGGCGCCTACGTGGGGTTCGACAGGTTCGGGATCGAGGTCTTCATCAGCGACGAGAAGCGCATCGAGAGCGTCGGCAAGATGGTCGACGCCGGTTACGCGCGGTCCGTCTGCCTGTCGCACGATTCGACGTGCGCGAGCTGGCTCGGCCGACCCGTCTTCAACGGGCGAATCGTCATGACGCCCGAGGCCGTGGCGGCGGCGATGCCCAACTGGGAGGCGACGCACCTCTTCAAGCGAATCGTGCCTCGGCTTCGAGAGCGCGGCGTGACCGAGGCCGACCTTCACACGATCTTCGTGGACAACCCGCGCCGGTACTTCGCGGGCGACGAGCCGCCGCGGTAGCCGAGGTCAACGCAGGAGCGCGGCGCACTCGCCTCGCGGGCCTCGCTTGGCGAGGTGGACGCAGCTCGCAAAACACCGGCGCGCCTCGGGGTACGTGCCCCGCGTCTGATAAGCGGCGCCGAGGATGAGCCACGCCTCCGCGTCGGTCGGGTCGAGCTCGACGGACCGTTCGCCCGCCTCGATGGAGCCCTTCGCGTCGCCGCGATCGAGCGCCCGTTGCGAGATGCGCTTCGCGTCACGGGCTGCCGCAGGGTCGAGCTCGACAGGCGCCTTCTCGGAGTCGGCCTGGGCAGCGCTCGCGGCAGGTTCGACCGCCGGGGCGGCGCTCGCGGCGGGCTCGACTGCCGGGGCAGCGCTCGGAGCGGCAACCGCGGGGGCCTCGCTCGCCGGGGCGGGCTCGACCGCGGGCAGGGTGTCGGACACCGGGTCGGGCTGCGGAGTCTGCGGCGCCAGCGAGCCGGCGGCGACGATCTGGGCGGGAGGCGGCGGGGCGTGCGCGAGCTCGCTGGCAGAGTCCACGCGCGTCGTCGCAGCGCGAACCGTGGCCACGCGCACCCCGGCGGCGACGCAGATGGCGCACGAAAGGGCGATTGTTCCCGCCACGACGCGCCCCAGACGCCGACGGCGCTCCGGGCTCACCGGCCTGCGCGTCGCGGGGGGGGGGTCGGCCTCGACGGGGCCGCCTGGCTCCTCGTCGTACGTGACGGGCGGGGCCGAGAAGAAATGGGCGGCGGCCGGGTCGCTCACGTCGACGGTGTCTGCCGGGGGTGCCGCGGCGGCGGTCACAGGCGCCGCGGCAGCGGTTACCGGTGAGGAGGGCTTCGAGCGGCTGACGCTCCTGGATTTCTTCCGGGACATGGGCCTCGTCGTTCTATCAGTGTTCGGCGCACCCCCGAACGGATCAAAACTGGAGCATAGAATTGCGTCCGGCCTCCACGTTGCGCCGCCGGGTCGGGCGACTAGAGTCGCCGCACACATATGGAGCCCAGTGTCGTTTCCGGCCTCGCGAACGGACCTCGGCCCCCACCATGAAATGGCTTCGCCGCGGCGTCGTGGCGGCCGCGATCGCGTACCCGCTCTTGCTGCTCGTCGCCGCGGTGGCGCTGCGGTTCGTCGGCGAGCGGTGGTGGGTGACCACGGTGGCGCTCTACCTACCTCGGCTCGTTCTGGGGGCTCCGCTGCCCTTCATCGTCTTCGGCCTCTTCCTGTGTCACGCGAGCGGCTGGCTGTGGACCCAGGCCGTGGGCGCGCTCCTCCTTCTCTTCCCGCTTATGGGACTTGTCGTGCCGGTGCCCCGCCTCGCCAACGACAAGGCGCCGATGGTTCGCGTTCTCAGCTACAACGTCAACTCGGCGCTCGGCGGCCCCGCGAAGATCGGGGAGGAGGTCGAGCGGTACTCGCCGGACGTGGTCTTCATGCAGGAGATTGCGCAGCCCGAGGAGCTCAAGCGCGTTCTTTCGCCGCGGTACCCGACGGTCGAGATCTCGGGGCAGTTCCTCATGGCGACGCGCTACGCAATCGTGTCGACGGTCGATCCCGAGCGTCTCCCCTTCGACGGGCGCATCCGTTCGCCGCGCTTTCTCGAATACGTGATGGACACGCCGCTGGGGCACGTCGGCTTCTACAACGTCCATCCCATTTCTCCGCGCGAGGACTTCTACGTCCTGCGGGGCCGCGGGCTGCGTCGCGAGATCCTCTCCGGCCGCATCTTCTCCGGTTCTGCGGGCCCCGCCATCCTCGCGAACGCCGGCCTGCGGGCGCTGCAGGTGCAGTCCATCGCCGAGGCGGCGGGGCACGACGTCGAGCCCGTGGTAATCGCGGGCGATACGAACCTGCCGGGGCTGAGCCTCGTCTTCGGTCGCCATCTCTCGAGGTTCAGGGACGGCTTCGTCGATGCGGGCTCAGGGTTCGGGTACACGTATCCGAACGACCGGCGCCCGTGGATGCGCATCGATCGCATCCTCGCCACGGACGCGCTCCGCTTCGTTCGATTCCAGGTCGGAACGTCAGCCGCGTCGGACCATCTCTGCGTGGTGGCCGACCTGCAGCGTGTCCGGTGAAGCGCCCGCGCACCATTCGTCGGCCAGCTTGCCGATGGCCCGTGCCTCGTGCGCTCCGACGGGGTTGAACTTGACGCCCATTCCGTTGGCGCGCGTCCAGCGAACGACAGCGGGCAGGATCAACTCCTCATCCCACCCGGTCGGCCACAGCCGAATGACCACGTCGCTCCCCGGAACGGCGGGAAAGTCGGTCTCGACGAACGCTCCACCCACCGAGATGTCCGTGGCGAACCCGAAGGTGATGCGCCTCGGATCCCACGGCGTGAACTCCAGTGGAGTCTTCACCGGTCTTCGCGGATATCGGCGTCCGTTGGCCACGGCCCTTCTCCTCGCATCCCGGGGAGGCTGCCCGATGCAGTCCGCCCGCTCTTCTCAGGTAGTGGGCTCGCCCCGCCCGGACGGATCACTTTCCGATGGTAGAGTCCCGTCCGCATGAAGGTCCGCTACCTCGGTCCGCTGGCGGGATTCGTCGTCCCGACGGTCGTCATCGGCTTCGGATTCGTCATCCCGCGAAGTTGCATCGCAGGCGTCAACCAGCTCACCATCGGCTTTGCGACCACCATCGTGGGTGCATGTGTGACCTACTGGATGGGCGTTCGGATGGCGCTCGCGAAGCGCGACGACCCCTGATGTCCCGGCGCGGCGTTCAGGTATTGGCCTCGAGCGTTGCGTGCATCCTGGCGTGCTCGAACACGGCAACGCACGCGGGCGACGCGGAGGGCGGAGCCGACGGATCGGGCGTCGCGATCGGGGACGACGCCGAGGATGGGCCGGAGGAGGGCGGCTGCCCGGCGACGCCCTGCGGCGGGACCTGTGTGCAGGGTCGATGCCTCGTCACGCTTGCCCAGGTGTCTTCGCCGGGCGCGGTGGTCGTCGATCTCACGAGCGCGTACTTCACGAGCTGCGCGGCGAGCGGCGGCGCGGCGCTGCGGGTCCCGCTCGGTGGCGGCTCGCCGGTGACGCTGGCGTCCGGTCCAGCGTGCGCCGTGGGCCTGGCGGTCGACGCCGAGAGCCTCTACGTCGCGGGCCTCGACGGCAGCACCATCGCGAAGGTTCCGCTCGCCGGCGGATCGCTGACGACGGTCGCCTCGAGCCCCGACGCCCCGATCGGAGTGGCGGTCGACGCCGCGAGCGTCTACTGGACGACCGCTGGCGGGTCGGTGATGAAGGCGCCCATCGGCGGCGGCGCACCGACCGTGCTCGCATCGGGTCAGAAGAGCTGCACCCGCCCGGTCGTCGACGCCGCGACTGCGAGCGTCTACTGGGGAGATCCGGACGACGGCACCATCATGAGCGTCCCGCTCGACGGCGGCTCCGCGACTCTCGTGACCTCCGGGGGAGCGGCGACCGATATCGCCATCGCCGGGGCCGACGTCGTCTTTGCGAGCGGCTACACGCTGATGAAGGCGCCCCTCAGCGGCGGTACGCCCACTTCGCTCGGCACCGCCGCGGGCGCGCCCGTTCTGGCCGTCGCCTCCGACGGGACGAGCGCGTACTTCACGAGCTACGGCTCGATCTGGAAGGTCGCGCTCTCCGCGGGCCAAGGGGCCACCGTGGCGTCGAATCAGGACGCGCCGAGCGCCATCGCCGTCGACGCCACGAGCGTCTACTGGACGAACGGCACCGGCGGACAGGTCGTCAAGCTCACGCCGAAGTGAGTTATGCGCGGACGACCGGTCGCATCGCGATCGCGCCCCTTACTGGAAGAAGACGTTGATGAGGGCGGCGTTCGACGGCCAGTTGGAGAGGATCGCCAACTTGCCGATGGTGTCCGTGTCTTCGATCCCGGGCGTAAAGCTCATCTGAACGAAGTTCGGCGATGCGGCGCTCATGTAGACGTCGGTGAAGGCGATGAAGGCCGCGCTGTCGACCAGCCCGAGGTCCGACATCTTGTTCCCGTTCTTGTCCTCCATGAAGAGGCCGACGACGCCGCCGTTCAGGTTCGAATTCATGAACGCCATCGTTCCCGAATTGTCGGTCGTGAGGACGTTGCTGCCATTGACGAGCAGCGTGGCGCCTAGGTCCTGGCGGAAGGCGCCTCCGGCCCAGCGAGTGACCAGCGTCACCGAGTTGGGAGAGCGCGTCGCCTTGTCGGTGGTCTCCGACGCGATGAGCGCGCCGACCGAGGTGCCATCGCTGGCGCTCGCCGGCGAGAGGAAGCTCATGAGGCGATTGCTTCGCTTGAAAGGCGTGAAGTACTGGTAGCCGATCAGCGTGCCTGCCGAGTTGTACCCCGCGAACTCGTAGAACACGTTGCGGCTCACCGTGGTGAGGAAATGGCCCGTGGCGTCCGGCATCAGGGTCTGTTCAGGCGGCCCGTCGGCGCGGGGCGTGGTGATTGCGCGCACTTCGATCTTCCCGAGGACGGGGACGTTGTCCGCGAACGTCTCGGAGAGGCCCTCGATCGTGACCGGATCGTCCCCGCACTGGATGTCGGTGTACTGAGGCTCTTTGCCGTTGAGGTACTTGTAGACCTGGATGAACGAGCCCTTGGAGGCCGCGACGGCGAAGTGATCCTGGTGGACGAACGTGTACTGGATCACGTTGCACGTGGGACCGCCGTCCTCGCCGGTGCCACCCTCGGCGACTCCTCCTTCTTCCTCGACGGCCTCCGAACCACCGTCTGCCTCCTCGGCGTACGCGCAGATCGACGCGCCCGTGGCGTGATGGGGCGTGTCCATGAGGTCGTGCTGGGACGACAGGCTCAGCGTCGGAACGGTGCCGACGTTCGGGATGCCCGAGAAGTTGATGTAATGGGCGACCTGGTCCGCGTGTGCGCCCACCCCTCCCGTGCCGAGGAAGATGCCGCAGTGCTCGGTGCCCTGCGAATGGCCGGCGAGGTCAACCTGGGTGAACTGAGGGAACTTCGCGAGAATCGCGGTAACTGCGGCCTCGACCTTCCCGCAGCCCTGAGGCGTGTTGGGAGCCGTGCAGTCGTTGCCGGGGCTGTCGCCGAGCGAGTTGTATTCGACCCGGACGATGTGGTCCGCGCAGTAGCCGTTGCTCGCGAGGAGCGCCGCGACGTTCTCGAAGTTGTCGCCCGAGCCGTACGTCCCGTGAACGAAGACGAACGGCCGCTTCGTCGTGTCGCAGGCCGTGTCCGAGACGACGGTCGTGCACGCGGCGGCGGTCGGGACGCTGACGTCGCCGACGTCTGTGGTCACCGCATCGACGCTTGCGTCGACGGTCGGGGCCGGCGGCGACGTCTTGTCGTCCCCGCTCCCGCATCCAAGCAAACCCGAAAGGGCAACAGCTCCAACGATAAGAAGGCTCTTTTGCATGTTTTTCCTCGGGGGTTTGCCCGCGCGCACTCTGTCATCGAGAGTGGTTGGGACCTAGTCTCTTGTTGGGCCAATTTGTGTGCCCCCGAGGTCATCCGGAGGCGCGGGCGCCACGATACCACCGGCAAATGAAGGCTCGAAGGAACAAGAGCCTCGACGTCGCCGGACGTTCAGGACACCGACTCCGCGTGGGCCAGAAGGGCCTTTGCCAGGCGCTCGCTGTCGTCGGCGCTTCGCATCACGGTCTCTTCCTCCCACGCGGGCATCCCCGGCACGGCGTCGCCGTACTGAACGACGATGCCGCGAAGGCCGGGATAGTGAGCTGCGATCGCTGCAGCGGAGGGCGGGACTCCGGCGAGCTTCGGGATCATCGATGCGAGGGGGCCCTTGACCGCCTGCCCGTTCACGATCGGACTGACGGCGACGACGGGGCGCGAGAAGACGGCATCGCGCAAACCGGGCAGACCCAGGATGGGATCGATCGACACGTACGGGTTCGACGGCCCGATGACCACGAGATCGGCTCCGCGGACGGCGTCGAGTACCTCCGGGGTCGCGCTCGCGTCGCCGTCGAACCACACGCGAACGGCGGCAGGCTCGGTGCGGTAGCGCACGAACCATTCCTGGAACGTCAGCGTCCCGCGTTCCTGCGTGTCGATCATCGTGCGGCAGCGCTCGTCGCTCATGGGCAGGACGCGCGTCGCGACGGCCAGGGCGCGGCACAAGCGCGCCGTGGCGAGGGTGAGCGTCTCGCCGCGTTCGAGGCCGCGCGTGCGCGAAAGGTGAGTCGCCAGGTCGCGGTCGCCGATGCCGAACCAGTCGTCATCGCCGTACTGGCGCATGCCTTCGAGGGCACGAAACGTCTCGCCGGCGAGACCCCATCCGCGCTCCTCGTGCGAGAGCCCGGCGAGTGAGTACATCACCGTGTCGACGTCGGGGGAGACGTGCAGCCCCCAGTGCTCGAAGTCATCGCCCGTATTGACGACCGCGGTCAGCACGTCCGGGGATAGCGCGCGGGCGAGGCCCCTCATCAGCCGCGCCCCGCCGACGCCGCCCGAGAGGGCGACCACGGACTTCCATCGACGGCTCATGCGTACACGTCCGTGTCCTTCGGCCGCACGAGGTCCCTCGCGGTCCTGTCGTTCGGCTCGAAGGTCAGCCCCCGGACGATCATCAAGGGGCGCCCCTCGGCGCCCTGCCCCGCGACGAGGTCGGCGGCGGCCGCAACCTGGTCTGCGATCGCCGTGACCGTGTGCTCGAGGCGCCGGTCGCAAAGGTCCGCCTCGCCCGCCTTGTCCCAGAGCGGAGGGAGACCGGAGACGCCAATCGCCGCGCCCACCGTTCCGAGCCGGAACGGCCTGCCGAAGGAGTCGCTGACGACGACCCCGATGACCGCGCCGCTCGCTTCGGCAAGCGCGCGACGCAGGCGGCCGGCGGAAGCGTCCGGCGCCTCCGGCAAGAGGAGAACCCAGGGCCCGCTCGAGGCGGACGCCCCGACGGGCCGGGCGTTGCTTTCATCGATTCCCGCGTCTGCGCAGACGAAGCCAAGCCTGTGCCGCACGATGAGTACGTTGGGCGCCGCGCGCGAAACGCCGGTCGACTCGCGCAGGACGAGCTCGACGAAGCGTTCGTCCTTGGCGACTTGTCGCGCGAGCGAAGCGGCCGCCGGCGAAACGTCGACCGTGGAGAGGTCGACGAACCGCCCCTCCACCCTCGACACCGCCTTGGACGCCGCGACGACGACGTCGCCGTCACGGAGCTCGAACCGCGCGCGCGCCAAGGCAGAAACGGCGATCGCACCGAGATCGTCGCCCGTCTTCAGCAGTGGGATCCCCGGCAGGGCGACCACCTCCAGACGATCGGCGCAGGCGATCGGCACTCTCCCGCCATCGGACTGGCCCTGACGGATCACGTCTGCGCGAGCTCCGCGATGAGCCTCACGGCTTCGGGTTGCCGCGCGCCGACGATGAGCGTTCCAATCGGCAGCGACTTCCACGCGGCAAAGCGATCGCGAATGCGGTCCGGCGTGCCGACGAGGTGGAGGGCGTCGACCAGGGCGTCGGGCACCGCGGCGATGGCCTGCTCGCGCTTGCCGTCGAGAAAGAGGCTCTGGATACGCAGGGCGTCGGCCTCGAAGCCCACGCTCCGGATGTACTCGTTGTAGAAGTTCTTGTCCTTGGCGCCCATCCCCCCCACGTAGAGCGCGAGGTTCGCCTTCAGCGGCAGGCGGCACGCGTCGAGATCTTCCCCGATGATGCAGGCGACCGTGGGAGCGACGTCGAAGGTGGCCAGGCTCTTGGCGCCCCCGGCCTTCGCGAAGCCCGCTCGCAGGCGGGGCTCGATCACGTCGAAGCGCTCCGGGTGCATGCACGTCATCAGAAGGCCGTCGGCGATCTCCGCGCTGAGCTCCTGGCTCTTGGGCGCCATCGAGCCAGTGTAGATCGGGATGTCCTTGCGCCCGTGGAGGATGCTCTTGAGCGCCTTGCCGAGTCCCGTCGCTCCGGGGCCGCGGTAGGGGATCTGGTAGCGCGTCCCCTCGAACTCCAGCGGGCGCTCGCGCGCGAAGATGGCGCGGACGATGGCGACGTATTCGCGGAGCCACGTCAGCGGCTTGTCGAACGGCACTCCATGCCAGCCCTCGACCACCTGGGGCCCCGACGTGCCCAGGCCGAGAATGAAGCGACCGCCGGACAGCGCATCGAGCGTCATGGCCGTCATCGCGGTGCTCGCGGGAGAGCGCGCCGGGAGCTGCATGATCGCGGTGCCGAGGCGGATCTTGGTCGTCTGCGCGCCGATCCACGCGAGGGGGCTCACGGCATCCGAGCCCCACGCCTCGGCGGTCCACACCGAATCGAAGCCGAGTCGTTCGGCCTCGCGGATCAGGTTCACGTCCAGGGAGACTTGTGCTCCCGCATAGCCAACCATCAATCCAAGTCGCATGGGCTTTCTCCCGGAGTGTACCGGATGGCCAGCGATGCTGGCCCCGGGGTTATAGGACAGCCGATGCCCCCTAGCCCACGCGGTGTGATAGAGCCTTCTGCGTGAAGCGCGCACTGAAGTGGGTGGGCCTCGCGGTACTGGTCCTCGCCGTCGCCGCTGCGTCGATCTGGTATTCCGCATTCGGCAGCAACAGCCCCATCGTCGACGGGACGCAGGTGGCGCCCGGCGTCGAGACGGTGAAGGACGGCTTCGTCAGCATCTTCGTGCTCGACGCCGGCCCCGGGAAGGTGGCGCTCGTCGACGCCGGCAAGGACGCGTCGGGCAAGGCCCTCCTGGCGGCGCTCGGTCGACGCGGGCTCACGCCGGCGTCCGTGGCCGCCATCTTCCTCACGCACGGTCACGGGGATCACACGGCGGGGTGCAAGCTGTTCCCCGACGCTCAGGTGTTCGCCCTGGAGAACGAAGTCGCGCTCGTCGGCGACGCCGCCAAGGTCACGCATCCGCTCAAGGACGGCGAAGTGGCGAGCGTGGGCGACCTCCGCGTGGAATCGTTCGCGGTGCCCGGCCACACGCCCGGATCGGCGGTCTACCTGGCCCGCGGGGTGCTCTTCTTCGGCGACAGCGCAGGCGCGTCCAAGGAGGGCGTGATGATGAAGGCGGTGCGCCTCTTCTCCAAGGACTCCGGGCTGAACGTGGCCTCGCTCAAGGCGCTCGAGGCCCGGCTGCAGCCCCGCGCGGCCGAGATCAAGGCCCTGGCGTTCGCGCACACGGGACCGCTCGAAGGCTTCCAGCCGTTCGCCGCGTTCGCAAGCACCCACTGACCCGATCGCCCGCTTCGCGTCCGTCCGCGAATGCTGCCCCGCGTCCTCCGGTGGCTCGCCGTCGCCCTGGCCGTATCGCTCCTCGGCGCCGCCGAAGGGTCACACCTGATGGCGTCGCTGAACGATCCGATCCCCGGAGTTCTCGAAGCGTTGCACGCGCACGCTGACCCTCCCGCGAGCCACGCGCCGGCGCCGACACGGCACGTCGTCGTGGTGCTGATCGACGGGCTGGGCGGTGATCCGTTCGAAGCTCGTCTTGGCGAGGGGACCCTCGGCGACGTCCCGTGGAAAGTGTCGCTCGACAGCGGCGTCCCGTCCCGGTCCCGGCCCGTCTACCACGCGATCCTCACGGGGGTCCCGCAGTGGGCGGGCGGCATCCGCGGCAACGGTTATGCGCCCGGACGAGCCGACGGGGTGCCGGACCGCGTGCGCGCGGGAGGGGGGAAGGTCGCGTGGATGCTCGAGACCGTGCCGTGGTTTTGCGAGCTGTTCTGCGCGCGCGAAGACGTCGTCGTCGAGGGCCAAGCCGTCACGTCGCCGGAGACGTTCGAGCGCGTGTGGGACGCGGCGCCCGACCTCATCGTCCTGCACTTGACCGAGGTCGACGAAGCCGGGCACCTCTACGGAGCCGAGAGCGAGGAGTACGAGGCCGCCAGCCGGCGGGCGATTGGCGTCGTCGCGGCCTTTCGGGCGATTGCCCGCGCGAAGCCTGGCGGCGACGGCAGCATCTGGTTCGTCGGCGCCGACCACGGACACACAGCGCACGGCGGACATGGCGGTCCAGAGGAGGCAGTCAGGCGCGTGTCGTGGATCGCGCTCTTCGATCAGAGATCGACCGGTGACAGCGGCGCGCGCGCCGCGCCGGCGATGACGCCCGTGACCTCGTTGGCACCGACGATCGCTCGTGCGCTCGGCGTCGACGCGCCGCGCGAGTCGATGGCCGACGGACTCCCTCTGCTGACGGCGCTCTTTGGCAACCCGTTCCGGGCGAGCCCGGAGCGCGTGCGAGCGGTGGAGGCGGCCCGCGCCACGAGCGACGCTCGCCTGCTCGGCAACCCGACGTCGAGGGCAGCCCTGATCGTGGGCGTCCTCGTCGCGACCTTCGCCGCCGTCGTCGGGTTTCGGCGGAGGCAAGGCATCGCGGAGACGGTCGTCTTCGCCGTCGCGGTCAGCGGGTTTCTCGTCGTCGGTCCAGGGCTATCGATGTCGTCGGTGCGTACGGAGGGGTGGTACCTCGCTCACGGGCTGTGCACGCTGACGGTCTTCGCCGCGGCGGCGTGGGTGGTCGCACGGAGGTGGGCTTCGCCCGTCGCGTCGGCGTCGGTGTGCGTCGTGTTCCCGCTCGTCGCGCTGGCCGCGATGCGCGGATCGCTGGGGCAGTCGGACGTGACGCCTCTGGAGTCGGTCCTGTGGCCCTCGCTCGGGCTCGTTCCCGCGAGCGTGTGCGCCGCCATCGCGCTCATCGAGGTGGGACTGATGGTGCGCGCTCGCTAGGGTCGGCCGCGTGGTCGACGGGCTCCTCGAACGGGAACGCGATGTCGTCCGCGGGGCCGCGGCCCTGCCCGCCGCCGCGCATCCCGGGACCACCGAATCCGAAGGGCTTGTCCAGGTCGCTTGCCAGCTTGTCGCGTTGATCGGCGTGGAGAATGGGCAATATGCGCGAGAAGAAGGCGACCATGTGGTCCATCGGATCGTGCGCCGTCTTCCCTGGCATGACCGTGAGGTCCGTGTTCTTCGCCTCGAAGGCATCGTCCGCGAACGCGGTCAGCAGCGCTTCCGTCCGCTTCCTCATGTCGTCCCAGCGCGACTTCATCCCGGCCGCATTCGGCGGATCGTTCCCTTTCGCCAGGATCGCGGCGACCTGCCTTTGCTGACCGGCGTCGAGGCCGAGGTCGGCGCTCAACTTGTCGACCCGCTTCTTCGTCCAGTCGGCGGCCCCGCCATCCGCCTCTTTGCCTTGCATCCACCCGATCATGCGCGCCTCGCGCTCGGTTTGCCTCGCGCGCACCGACGCCACGAGGGCCGCTCGCTGCGTCGAGTCGAGCAACGTGTGGAGGGCATCGAGGGCCTGCGCCTCCTTCGCCTGGTGTTCGGCTATTGTCTTGTCCACGACGACGTCGTCCGCCGCCAGCTTCTCCGTGTCGAGCCTCCCGCCCCTGACTCCGGCGACCAGATCCGCGCGGAAGGCCTTCATGGCCGCCCGGACTCCCTCGTCGTCGGCCTTCAGACCGCCCTCGATGGCGTCGAGCGAATCCTTCTGCCCTTCTTTGAGGTCCAGATCGCGCGCACTACGGAACAGGCTGCCCGCAATACCCCCGTGGCGTCCGAACATCGCCCTGGTCTTGTGCGCTGATGCGCTTGCCGAAGCGGACAGTGCCGCCACCGTAGCCGCCGCGTCCGACACGCTCCCGCTGCCAGCCGCGGTCGGGCTGTCGCTCACGCTCTTGGTGCATGCCGGCGCAAGGAGCGACGCCATCAAGAGCACCAGGCACCTGGCTCGATTAACGCTCATTTTCAGCCTCAGAGCATTGCATGCACCGGGCAGAGCGAAATCGCCCTTCGTCGGAGAACCCGTGCCCCTCGTCGGCAATGCGCGCCTCTGGAGGACACGCGTAGCGCGCTCGCGGACGCTACTCCGACGGGCTGTCGCTCTGGGCCGTAGATCCGGCGTCGCTCGTGCCGTTGCCGGCGTCGGGACGCATGAAGCCGCCCTCGGGGAACGGGTAGCCACCCTCCGGGAACGGGAAACCACCGTCGGGCAAGCAGATCTTGGTCCCGAGTCCCACGCACATTCCGCCGTTCAGGCACTCCGAGTCCGTCGCGCACAGCTGGAAGGTGCCGGTGCCCGAGCACTGCGCGGAACACGCCACGGAGAAGGTGCCGCCCCCGCCTCCACCGGTGCTGCAACACACCTCGGAGTTCTGGCAGCTGCTGGCGTTCGTGCACCCGATCTCCACGCCGCCGTCGGGGCACGAGTCGGCGCACGACCCCGTCGGCATGGCGAAGCCACCGGCTCCCGCTTCCGCGCCGGTAGCGGTGGCGTAACAGCACACCTGCGGAGAGACGCAGCTCGTCTGCCCGCACGTGATGCCGCCGTCGACGAATGCCCCTCCCGAGGAGGAGCTGGACGACGACGCGCCGCTCGACCCCCCTCCGCCGCTGCTATTGCCTCCACCGCCGTCCGAAGTGCCGTTGTTCGACGTGGACCCTCCGCACGCCGCCGCGAGCGCAACGCCGAAGGAAACTGCGGGTCTTCTTCATGGCATGCGCCTCCGCACCGTCAGTGTGCGCAAGCTAGCCAAAAGGACCGCTCAAAGTCGTCTCACCGAGGTCCCGTTCGTTGTCATGTACCGGTACGGGTCTTTTGCGTCCCCACTGGATGCGGCTCCTGCTTGCGAATCGTGAGGACCGTGCACGGCGCGATGCTCGAGATGTGATCCACGACGGAGCGGTGGAACACGTCGAGGGGCTCGTTCCCGACGTGTTCGTGGGCCTCGACGACGATGAGGTCGGCGTTCACCAGGGCGGCGATGCGCGTGAGCTCTTCGGGAGCGTTGCCGACGGGCGTGTGCATGATGACGCGGGTCCCAGGGCTGTGCACGAGCGCGTCCGACAGACGCTCGAGGGCCCATTGCGCGTGCTCGATCTCGTAGACCACGCCGGCGTCCTTCGCGTCCTTGGGACGGACGAGCCGCAGGAGCGGTTGTTCGGGGCGGACGACGTGCACGACGTGAATCTCCGCTTCGTCGACGGGCCGGATGAGAGCGCGCGTCTGCGTGAGCAGGTGCTCGCTGACGTTGCTCATATCGACCCCGACGACGAGGACGATACGGCTGGGCTGCTTGCTTTGGGATGCGGTCATTGGCGGCTCCTCATGTGTGGTACGGCCTGACATGAAGCATGAACCGTGCCCCTCGACAGGCGTGGGCTGGTCCCTCGCGGCGAGGGGCCCCGTCGAGGCCGTCGCATCACTCGACGCGCAGAATCAGGTGGAAGCCGAACTTGGTTTCCACGACCTCACTGACCTCTCCGGGCCTAAGCTCGAAGGCTGCGTCGGCGAACGCTGCCGCGACGTCGCTGCGCTCGATGGTGCCGATGGTACCTTCGCGGGTCTCCGCACCGGACTCCTCGCTGTAGACGCGAACGACCTCGGCGAACGACATTCCTTCCTTGAGCTTGGTCAGCGCTTCTTCCGCGCGAAGACAGGCCTGTTCGCGGGTGCGGGTGACGGTCTCGGGGGCACGCTTCGCGCCGGCGTATTTCACGAGCACGTGCTTCGCGGTGATACGCGCCGGTTCGGAGGGTTTCCGTTCTCGCTTGGCGCTGGCGTTGGCCAGGCAGCGCTCGGCCCCATTCTCGCCGCTCGATGTGGACGCCGGGGAGGCGCCGGACGAAGCGCCGCTCGACGGCGCGCCGCCGCATGCGAACGTCGTCGAGACGACGACGGCGCCGAGGAGAGTCCCGTGCCGGCAAGACGCGCTCTTCATGGCGCGACGCTATCGCCGTTTGCCGATTTGCGGGAGCCCATGACCAACGAAGTGAGCAAAGCGAGCAAGAGCGGCGCGGGAGGCCTCGGCGGTCGATCCTAGTCCCCCGCGAGGGAGTCTCCCCCCGCGTCGGCGCTGGGACAGCCCTGACACATGCCGCCGGTGCAGCACGCGTTTCCCGCACTACCCGAAGCGCCGACGATGCCCACGGGGCAACCGCAGGCGCCGAGGTCGGGGTAGCTGGCGACGTCGGACACGAATAGCGAGTAGCCGACGTCTGACTTCCACTGCGCGTAGGCGCTTGCGTTGATCGCCGTGGTCACGCAAAAGACGGTCTCGCATTCGCAGGAGTACCCGATGCCGACGCCGACGCAATCGGAGTCCGTCTTGCACGACTGGTCGTAGGTAGAAGCTTGCACGTCGCGGCTCATGTCCGTGCATTGCTGTTTCGGACCGCTGCTTGCGGAGGTGCACGCACCCGCGACGATGGCCACCACCGCGACCGCGCCCGTCCTCCGCGACATCGTCAACATGTAGCACCGGCGTGGGCGGGAGAAGCCCGCGCACCCGACGCTACGACGGAGGCCGAGGGGAAGGAATCGCGTAGGTGACGACCGCCTGCGCGACGAGGTCCGCACTGCCCTCCGACCGAATCCGCACGTCGACTACCGCCAGCTTACGACCCAGTTTGAGAAACGTCGCCTCCCCGATCATGTCGCCTCGTTCCGGCTTCCGGAGAAACGAGATGTTCAGGCTACTCGTCACGGCGAGGGCGACGGGCCCGATGTGGGCGAGGATCTGGCAGTATGCCGCGCTGTCCGCGAGGGCCATGAGCGTCGGCCCCGAGACCGTGCCGCCGGGTCGGAGCATCACGGCGTCGGCACGCACTCGAGCGATGAGCCGCTGGTCGTCGACGTCATCGACGACATAGGCACGGTCGCCGCCGAAGGCATTGTCGAGAAACCGATTGAGGTCGGCCGCACTCATCCGGAGCATCGGTCAAGCATCGCATGGCTGCGCGCCAAGGTGTGCAGAGCGACCGCTCGTCGGGACGTCCTCACGCCGGCGTTTTTCGCCTGACTTCAACGAGGGTATCGGAGAGGACCGTCGACGACTTCTCGGCCTGCAGCGCTCCGTCACGTTCGAGGACATCGAGCGGAGCCACGCCGTTGTCCTCCGCGAACGTGCCGAGCTCTCTCGCGAGTGCCTCGGCGCTTGGCCGCAACTCCGGGTCCTTCTCGAGGCAGCGCGAGACGAGGAGGGCGAGAGTCTCCGACGCCTCCGGCTGCAGCGACCGCACGTCCGGCGCGTCCCGGAGCACGGCGCTCAAGAGGGTCGCGCGGGGGGTGGCCCCCTCGAAGGGAAGGCGGGCGGTGAGCAACAAGAAGAGGATGACGCCGACGGCGTAGACGTCGGCGCGATCGGTGACGTGGCGGGCGCCGTCCATCTGTTCCGGCGCCATGTATGCGGGCGTACCCAGGATCGCCCCGGTGCGCGTGCCGCCTTCGTCGCCCGGAGCGTCGTCGTACAGTTTCGAGATCCCGAAGTCGAGGAGCCTGAGGCCGGGGGGGTCCTCCGTGATCATGACGTTCGCGGGCTTCACGTCGCGATGGACCACGCCAACCGCATGTGCCGCGGCGAGCGCCTCGCACAGGACCGAGACGAGGCGCGCGGCGACTCCCGGTGACCAGCCCTGGGACCGCCGAAGCCGGACCTGGAGGGTGTCGCCTTCGACGAGCTCCTGCGCCTGAAACAGCATTCCGTCGTCGGACACGTCCACGTGAATCATCCGGACGACCGCGGGATGGTCAATCTTCGCCGCTGTCCCGGCCTCCCGGATGAACCGGTGCAGCGCGTCGAGCTGCCGGCTCGAGCTCGCCTGGATCACCTTGATCGCGACTCGCGTGTCGGTCATGCGATCGACGCCCGCGTAGACGGCGCCCATTCCCCCCGCGCCGAGCATCTCCTGGACTTCGAACCGATCGCCGAGGACGACGCCGCGGCGGAGCTCGCCGTCGGCACCGCGACTGGCAAGCTTCGCGAGGGCAATGGAGAGCTCGGCGGATCGCGCGCGCACCTTGGCGTGAAGCTGCGCGTTGAGCTCGTCCACTTCCCCGGCGCGCAGCACGATCTCGTCGACCTGCTCTTTCACACGCCGTTCGAGACCGACGTTGAGCTCCGCGAGGGCGGCGCGCTGCTCGTCGATGGTGACGCGCTGCGTGAAGTCGCGACGACGCGCGATGTACAGCATCCATGCGAGCGCCACGCTCACGACGACGATCGTGAAGCCGTTGGGCAACGCAGCGAGGCGGGCGCTCGCCGAGGGCTGCATCGTCACGATGGCCGGGACGAACGTCGACAGGCCGATGGCGTAGACGAGCAAGGCCGCAGGTGGCGAGAGGCACACGACGACGGCGACGCCGAGGCAGTAGCCGATGAACGGCGTGACGCTCGTCACCGAAAGCTGGTCGATGCCCGCGACTAGGGCGCCATGCATCAGGTACGTGGCCGCCGTCAGAGGCCCGAGCCAGTGCCCCGCCCGGCTCCGTCCGAACTGCCATACCGCAATCGCCAGCGCCACGGCGATCACCAGTGTGACCGCGTGCGCCGCCGCCACCTCGTCGCGCCAATGAACGATGTGCGGAGCGATCGCGTTGCGCTCCAAAGGGGATACCCGGAAGACGGCCAGGTGAATCGCGTGGGCGACGGCCATCAGGGGAAGGAGGACGAGTAAGCGGCGCCGGTTCGTCTCGGCTACCTCCTGGTCGAACGCCCCGCGCAGGGTGCCCGCGAGCGGAGCGCCAACCCAGGACCGTGCCCGCGCCCCCCACCACGACACGGTCGGTCCTCCCCCTAAGGGCATGAGTGGCTCTCGAGCGGGCATCGGATTCGCTCCACCCTCCATTCTCGCCCGAGTCCCAGTCGAGCCGCAAAGGCGGAACGAGCGTGGCTGCTCAACCAGGGTGAGGCGCCGGGAATCGCTCTTTCCTGTACGAGTCCAGCGGTATCGCCCCGCAGGGCCCCCCGAGCCGAGCCGCTGAACGAGTACAGGAAAGACAGATGACCAAGCCCTGGGAGGCGCCAGCTTCCCGCGGGCACCGAACAGAGTGGAGGCGCCGGGAATCGAACCCGGGTCCGAAAACGGCTTGCTCGCGCATCTACGTACGTATCCGGCAATTTGCATCGCTCCGGGTCGCGCCTGCCGGCGGGCTCTCCTCGGAGCTAGTCACCTGTTTGATCTCGCCTCCCGCCCGGTAACCCGGCGTTCGGCTATCCAGCTTGGTCACGCCCTTCGGGGGGTGCTGGAGGACCCTTCCGTCGGACGGCGTTCAGTGCTGTTTAGGCAGCGAGCGCGATCGCGTTATCGTTCGCAATCAATCGTGCGCGGGTTTTTACGTGGACCTGCGCGCCACGGTACGCAGCAACGAGTTCGTCGTCTCCGTCGAAACCGATCGCCCCCCTTTCGCGGGACTGCAAGCCCAACGTAACGGCGCGCGCTCGCCCGTCAACCCGCGGGCGACGCCCGTCGGTTGCGGTCGGGCTTGGCTCGGGGCGGCGGCGCCGTAGTACGATGCGGCGAGGAGGGCGACTTTGCGAAGCCGTTAAGCCCACGCTAAAGGGCTTGCCGACCGGAAGAGAACGATGCCGCCAACGCAGCCGCTGCCGCCCAAGAAGGAGGTCGCCCTCGCGCTTCTCGAGCGCTCGAGCGTGTACGTGCACCTCGATCCGCGGCAAGGGTCCGTCGTCGTCCCGGCCTGGTTCAAGAAGCAGGCGCAGCTCGTGCTCCAGGTGGGGCTCAACATGCCCGTCCCTATCAAGGACCTGCAGCTCGACGACGACGCGATGAGCTGCACGCTGAGCTTCAGCCGTTCGCCCTTCTTCTGCGTCGTGCCGTGGTCGAGCGTCTTCGCCATCATCGGCTGCGACGACGGCCGCGGGATGGTGTGGCCGGACGACGTTCCCGCAGAGGTCGCCCGGCAGGCGCAGAACCAGGAGCAGCCCTCGGTGCGCAGGGATGTTCCCAAGGTGGTCCCGCCGCTCGAAGCTCAGGCCGACGCGCCGAAGGCGAAGCGTGCTCGAAAGCGTCCTCTGCTGGGGGCGGTCCCGGATGGTCAGATCCGCGAGGCTCCTTCGAGCAAACCCGCGCGATCGGGGCAGGCGACGCCGCCGCCACGTCCCGCCCTGTCCCCCGCGCCGGCCGTGCGTCCGGCGTCGCCCTCCCGCAAGAAGCGTGAGCTTCCCCCGTATCTCCGCGTCGTGAAGTGACCGGCGTCGCCCGGGCGGTCCTCGAGCGTCGCCTCGGCGTCCTCTCGGCGACGGCGATCATCGTCGGTTCGATGATCGGCTCGGGGATCTTCATCGCTCCTTCCATCATGGCGGCGTACGTCACGACGCCGGGCACGTGGCTCGGCCTGTGGTTCGTCGCCGGCGGGCTCACTCTCCTCGGCGCGCTCGCGTACGGGGAGCTGTGCGCGATGATGCCGCACGCGGGCGGACAGTACGTGTTCCTGCGTGAGGCGTTCGGACCGCTCGTGGCGTTTCTCTACGGCTGGACGTTCTTTCTCGTCATCCAGACCGGCATCAACGCTGCCGTCGCGATCGCCTTCGCGAAGTTTCTCGGCGGCATCGGGCTACAGGTCGGCGAGCAGGACGTCGTCCTCTCCGTCGGCCACTTCGCGCTCTCGCGCGCCCAGGTGGTCGCGGTCGTCGTCATCGGCGTCCTCACCTGGGTCAACATGCGCGGCGTCCGGGAAGGCGCCATCGTGCAGAATGTCTTCACGGCGCTGAAGGTGGGGGCGCTCGTCCTCCTCGCGCTCGTTGCGTTCGGGAGCGGGAAGGGGTCGTTCTCCCACTTCTCGCCGGTGTTCGGTGCGAGCGTTGGCCCCAGGGGGCTCGAGCTCGGGTTTCTGGCGGCGATGGGCGTCGCGATGTCCAAGGCCCTCTTCGCCTACGACGCGTGGAACACGGTGACGTTCGTCGCGGGAGAGGTACGCGAACCGGAGCGGAGCCTTCCGCGCGCGCTCGTCGCGGGCACGGCGGTGACGATGTTCGCGTATGCGGCCGCCTGCGCGGCGTACCTCTACGTGCTCCCCGTCACGCGCATGGCCGGCGTCGCCGAGAACCGCGTCGCCGCGGAGGTGGCGAGCGCGGTCTTCGGTCCCGCCGGCGTGACGCTCGTCTCCGTGGCGATCCTCGTGTCGACGTTCGGTTGCCTCAATGGTCTCGTCCTCGGTGGAGCGCGCGTCCTCTTCGCCATGTCGCGCGACGGCCTCTTCTTTCGGGTCGCGGGGCACGTCGACCCGCGACGTCAGACGCCGAGCGGCGCGCTCCTCCTGCAGGCGTCATGGTCGGCGGTCCTGGCTCTCTCGGGCAGCTACGATCGCCTTCTGACGTACGTGACGTTCGCGTCACTCGCGTTCAACGCGCTGACGGTCGTGGGCCTCTTCGTCCTGCGCCGAACGCAAGCGGACGCCGCGAGGCCCTATCGAACGTGGGGCTATCCCGTGACGCCCGCGATCTACCTGGCAGGCGCGACGTTCTTCTTGCTCTTCATCTTCATGGGCGATCCGCGTGACTCGTGCGCCGGAATCGCGCTCGTCGCGCTTGGCTTGCCCGCCTACGCCTTCTTCAGGAGATCGCGCCGCGGTGGTAGCGTTGATTGACGTCATGGTCTCGCGTCTCCGGCTGCCTTGTGCTGCCTTGTTGACCTTGCTTTCGATCCACTGCGGTGGCGGGAGTAACTCCGCGAAATCGAGCGGCGACGGCGGGGGCTCCGAAGGCACGAGCAGCGGTGCGTCCACCAGCAGCGGTGGGGGGTCGGGCGGCAGCAACGGATCGAGCAGTGGAGGAGGCCAGGACGGCAGCAGCGGCGGCGGTTGCGGCGGCGGTGATTCGGGGAGCGTGGCCCCGGACAGCGGATCCGCGGGTGGAACCGTGACGTTCACGGTGGACATGGGCAAGGGGCCGCTGCGCCAGTTCCAGCCCCCGCCGAAACCAGTCCCCGTCTCACCGTACGTCTACGGCATCAACGCGTTTGGCATCTGGGAGAAGACGACCAAATGGGGCCTCGCCCGGGAGGGCGGCGACGCGACGACGGCCTGGAACTGGACCAACAACTACTCGAACAGCGGCGCCGATTATTGCTTCTGGGAGGGGCAGAATACGGGCGGAGGCGCCCTCGCCGGCGAAATCACGAGCGCTACGGCCGGCTTCCCCATCTCCACCGCGCAGTCGCTCGGCGTTGCTTACCTCGTGACGGCGCCCATCGTGGATCACGTCAGCGCGACCTTCAGCAACAACACGGGCATCAACGGCCTGTGTCCGGGCCAGACGCCGACCTGCAGCAGCGGAAATGCGAACGGGCTCGACGTAAACTCCGGCAAGCTCGACTTCGCCTCGACCGACCCCACGAGCTCCGCCTTCGTCGGCAACAGCGCGAGCAAGCCCGGCGGCAACTACTGCACCTGTCAGCCTGGTGGCACCTGCGCCACGGGCTGCGCGCCGAGCACGACCGGAACGGTGTACGAGGACGAGTTCGTCAACTACCTCAAGGTCAACTACGGCAGCGGCGCTTCGCCCATCTTCATGATGCTCGACAACGAGCCCAACTACTGGCCCAGCACGCATCCCGAGATCTGGCCGTACACGGGCACCCTGGGCTGCGGCACGAACGGAACCGTCACCTTCGACGACATCGTGACGCGCAACACGACCTACGCGACCGCCATCAAGAAGGCCTGGCCGCAGACGAAGATCTTCGGCCCGGTGGTGGCCCAGGACGGCATCATCTACGCAGGCGACTACAACGACCCGAACTTGCCGACGCCGTTCACCGACTACTACCTCGGAAAGATGGCAGCGAACTCCGTGACGGCCGGCACGCCCCTCATCGACGCGTTCGACGTCCACTACTACACGTCGAACGGAAGCACGTCCCAGTGCGTGCAGGTGCCGCGCATGTTCTGGGACCCGAACTTCACCGATTTCTCCGCGTCGGCGACGGACAGCATCGACTACGGCTGGTCGGGGCAGAACAACTACTTCGACACCAACCTCTATCCGCGCCAAATGATCCCGCGCCTCCTCGGGAAGATCGCGACCGCCTACGGCACGAAGACGGCGGCGCCCGGGCTGTCGTTCAGCGAGTACAACCCCGGCTGCGAGACCCAGATCGAGGGCGGCGTGGCCGAGGCCGACCTCCTCGGCGTCTTCGGACGGGAAGGCGTATTCGCGGCGACCGCCTGGCCGCTCAAGACGATCACGAACGGCAGCAACCAGCTCGAGAACTTTCTCGTTGCCGCGTACGACCTCTATCGCAACTACGACGGCAAGGGTTCGGTCGTCGGCGACACGACGGTCGCGGCCTCCACGTCCGACGTCGAGGACACCTCGGTGTACGCATTCGCCCATTCCACCGACTCGAGCCGGGTCGATCTCGTCGCCATCAACAAGACGAACGCGGCGCTGCCGGTCACGATCGACATCGCGAGCGCGCCCGCGCTGACGGAGGCGACCCTCTATGAGCTCGCCGCCGCGAAGACCGGCGTCGTCGCCGCCCCCGGGTCGCCGCCCACCGTCACGTGCGCGGCGTGCAACTGCACCCTCTCGTACACGCTGCCCGCGATGAGCGCCACGACGCTCGTCTTGCAGTGACGGGCCGCCTCATTCGTCCGTCTTGGTCTTCAGCTTACCGTCGTTCTCCTTGATGAACGCCTGGATGTCGTCGGCCAGCGCGAGGAGCTTGATCCACTGCTCCTTGTAGAGGGTGACCGGGAAGCGCCCGAGCCCGTAGACCGACAGGCCGCCTTTCTCGGACACCTTGAGCGACGTCGGCCGGCTGCCGCGCTGCTTGAGTCGCTCGTTCTCCGCGCGCAGTCGCTCGAGCTCGGCCTTCACGTCGTCGTCGGGCATCCGGAGTTCCTCCGCCAACCCCACGCTATCTACGTCCCCTCGCCCCTGCCAAGCGTCTTCGCCAGGCGGAACCCGAGGCCCGTCCCGCGCGTCAGCGAAAACAGCCCCACCCCGCGCGACGCGGAGCGAGCCCACTTGCCGTCGGCGCTCCAACAGCCCGAGCGCACTCGGCGAAACGACGAGTCTCCGCGGGGGAGATCGGGAGACGGCTCGGGCTCGGCGCCGAGGTCGCTCGCCGTCCGCTCGCCGAACACGTCGCCCATCCACTCGCGCACTCCTCCGGCCATGTCGCGCACGCCATACGGGGACTCGTCGGTCGCGAACGTGCCGATGGGCTCGGGCTGCGGCGGGTACGATCGTGACTCGCGCATGAGGCAGAAGGTCGGATCGAAGCGATCTCCCCATGGGTACGTTCGCCCGTCCGCGCCCCGGGCCGCCTTCTCCCACTCGGCTTCGGTCGGCAGGCGAAGGGCGGCATTGTCTACGCTACTTCGCCAGCGGCAGTAGGCTACCGCGTCGAACCAGTCGACGAGGTGCGCCGGCACGCGCCAGTCGTGTCCCTCCGCGACCGGGAACGTCTTGCGGGCCTCGCCCTCGATGATCATCGGGTCGGGTTCCCACCGTCCGTCTTCGCGCCGCCGTGCAGCGAACGCCGAGCGCTGCAGATCGTGCGGCGCCCGCTTTTCCGCCAGCGGCACGTCCGTGAGCTGCAGATCGTCGAGGAAGGCGCAGTAGCCGCGCATCGTGACGGGGAATTGCGCGATGGCGAAGTCCGACACGTGGCCTTCCTGGCGCGGGAGAGGCTCGTAGGCGTCCGGGTCTCCGCCGAGGGTCGCGGCGCCCCCGGGCACGTACACGAATCCCTCGCCGATCTCGTCGTTCGTGTAGAGGTTCACCTCGGCCTGGTGATGCGAGCCCCGGCCCAGCAGCAGGGGGTAGCGCACGTCGCGCCAGCCCGGCGACTTGATGATGACGAGGTAGCTCCCGGGATCGAGCCTCAGCTCACGCAGCGGCGTCCGCCCGAGGTAGCGCTCGTCGCTCGCCACGAGGATGCGATCGCGCTCGACGTAGCGATGCACGACGACGTTCGCGCCGGGCGGCGTCGTCGCCAGCGAGAGGCGTGCGTCCGCCCGCAGGAGCGCTGCATAGCGACCCTGGTCGTGGTCCGTGACGAGGGCCTCGTAGTAGATCTGCACCGCGGGGCGGCGTTCGGCTTCTCCCTGACGCGCCCGGGACCAGTAGAGGTCCGCTAGCCCGCGATGAGCATCGGCGCAGTCCGCGTCGTAGCCGAGGGCCTTCGTGTAGAGCTCGATCGCTTCGGCCAGGGCACGCCCGCCCTCGCGCTCCGCCTCCGCCGCTCGATCCTCGAGCGACCAACCGGCGCGCTTGCGCTCGGGTGGCTCCCACCCCTTCACGTGCCGTAGCGTCAGCCTGGCGAGTTCGCCGAGGCGGTGGCGCTCGGTCTCCAGATGCTGGAACCGGAGCACGGGCTCGCTCGCGCGCGCGCACAGCGTCGCTGCCTCCGCGCGGCGCCTCTCGCGCTCCTTCGCGCCCTCGAGGAAGGCCTCCACCTCCGCCGCGACCTCGTCCGCCGATGCAGGCCGGTCCATCTTGTCCTTGGAGAGCATCTTGAGGCAGAGGTCCTCGAGCAGGAGAGGGCAACTGGCCACGATGTCTCGCGGTCGCTTCGGTACGCGCTCGATGGTCGCGAGCAGGGCGGCGCCGAGATTCCCGCCCGCGTCGAACGGATGGGCCCCGGTCAAGAGCTCGTAGAGGACGACGCCGAGCGCGAAGACGTCGGCGAGCTCGTTGACGTTCTCCTCGTGTCTCAGCACCTCGGGCGCGATGTATCCGGGCGTCCCGCTCGTCTGCGACGAGACGCCGTTTACCCGCGCGGGCAACTCCACGCCCGAAGGGATCTCGATCGCTCCCTCGCGCATCGCCTTCGCGAGGCCCCAGTCCGCCAGGTATACCTCGCCGAAGTCGCCGAGAAGGACGTTCTCGGGCTTGATATCGTGGTGGAGGACGCCCTGGGCATGCGCGTACGCGAGCGCACGCGACACCTGGAGAAAGGCTCCCAGAAGCCTGACGAGCGGCCACTGCGACTTGAGCTCGGCGTTCGTCAAGACGTCGCGGAGCGACTGCTTCTTGACGATCCGCATCGTGTAGTAGGGCTGGCCGTCGGGTAGCCATCCCATGTCGTAGACGGGGACGATGTTCGGATGCTCGAGCTGCGCGGTGACGTGCGCCTCGTCGATGAACCGGCGCGCGGCCACAGGCTCGGCGCCCTTGCCTTGCTTCAGCGTCTTGATGGCGACCCGCCGCCCGATGGTTCGGTCGAGAGCGCTCGTCACGAGCCCGACGCCACCCGCTCCGAGCAGCTCGCCGATCTTGTATCGAGGGCCAGGGGGCTGCGACGGCGTCGCGTCACCTTTCCCCGCTCCGCGAGGCTCGGTGTCTCGCTTCTTGGTGTCCGAGTCTTCGGTGGCGTACGGCCGCGTCTCCGCCTGACCGGTGGACTCGGCCACCAGCGAGGCGACGCGCAGCGGATCCAGCGACGAGCCCGCGAATAGATCCTCGGCCGACTGGGCATCTCCGCCGCGCGCCCAGCGCGCCGCGAGCTCCCACAGTTCGGCCGAGGACATCCAACCCCGCGCGACCGCCTCGAGAGCGACCGAGCGGGCGTCGCGGATCCTCATCGACCCCGAGTCTACTGGAGAACGGGGTTCATGCTCACGATCGGCGCCGGCGCGGGTGCCGTCACGACGTCGCTCGTGATCTCGGCCGTGCATTGGAAGCCCGCCATGAGGACGAGGAGCGCCTCGAAGGCGGCGGTGTTCTGCGTCTGCGTGATCGTGTCGGCGAACACGACTCCGTCCCACGTGAGGCCGAGGCCGAAGCAGGGATCGGGAGGGTGACTTCCGGGACCGAAGACCGACGGAAGATGCACCGTCCCCGGTTCATGCAAGAAGACGTTGACGACGTTGGCCACGGAGAGCTCGTGGGTGGCCGTGCTGAACGCCACGATCTCGGCTGAAGGAAGGGTAGTAACTGAGCCCGAAAACGCCGCGCCGCTCGAGAGCATGAGCGCGGTTGCTACGAGTCCACCTGACAAGAGTCGCTTCATCATGGGCTTGTCCTCCAAGAAGGCCATGCACGCGAGCCACCCGACTTCAGGCTGCGCGAGGCGCATTTGCCCCCCAATAACAATATCACCGCGAGGGCCCCACGCCACGCCAGGACCGTTCGCCAGCACGAGAAAGCTCGCACCAGGTGAGTGTAGATGCCAAGTTTTCGCACGGGGCTTTTCGCACGGGGCTGAGCGCCACCACTGCCACCACGACAACCACGCCCCTCCCTGGTTTTGTCGTTCGCAGGACCCCATACATGTTTCGTGGGCGTGTCCCGCGCGCGGGAACGCGCGCGGGAAGAAGAAGAAGTCGTTCCGGCGCGTGCGCGGCATTCGCGAAAACTCGTCCGTCCTTGCGGGCACGGCGGGGTGCGGGCTAGCGTGCGGCTCCGCAAAAAGCCGATGGCGAACAAGACCATACATCTGCCGCTAGCTCCCTCCCATCCGGGGACGTTCGAGACGATGCGCAAGGACGCCTGGTGGGCGGGACCGCTCGTCACCTTCCTCGTCCTCGCCGGCTTCGTCGCGTACGCCACCTGGCGCACGTTCGAGGGAGCCGACTACCGCTGGGACGCCTATCTCTCGCCCTTCTACTCACCTCTCCTCGACGTCGGCTGGGCGCACAAGGCGGGGCTGGCCTTCGTCACTCCTGCGATGCTCATCCTGCCCGGGCCGCTCAGCTTCCGGTTCACTTGTTACTACTACCGGAAGGCGTACTACCGCGCGTTCGCCTGGGACCCGCCCGCGTGCGCCGTCGGCGAGCGAGCGCCGCATCGCTACAACGGTGAAACGAAGCTGCTTCTTTTTCAGAATCTGCACCGCTATGCGATGTACGTCGCCGTCGTCTTCCTCGTCCTCCTCTGGAAGGACGCCATCTTTGCCATCGTCGGCTGGAGGGACGGGGTTCACGCGGGCGTCGGAACGCTCGTCATGCTCGTCAACGTGATCCTTCTGACCGGCTACACCTGCGGCTGCCACAGCTTTCGACACCTCGTCGGCGGAGGGGTCAACAGCTACTCGACGGCGTCGCTCGGCGGCGTTCGCCACGGGCTCTGGAAGCTTGTTTCGGTGCTCAACGAGCGCCACATGTTTTTTGCTTGGACCAGCCTCTTCGGCGTCGGTCTGACGGATCTCTACATCCGCATGGTGGCAAGCGGTGCCGTGACGGATCTCCGACTCTTCTAAAGGGTGTGTCGATGAGCGACAAATACGAGCTTCACGAGCACGACGTCCTCGTCATCGGTGCCGGCGGCGCCGGACTGCGGGCGGCCATCGAGGCGAGCGCCGAGGGCGCAAGCGTGGGGCTGGTCTGCAAGTCGCTTCTCGGCAAGGCGCACACGGTCATGGCGGAGGGCGGAGTGGCCGCGGCGCTCGGCTACGTCGAGCCGAGGGACAACTGGAAGGTGCACTTCCGCGACACGATGAAGGGTGGGCGCTACCTCAACCAGTGGAGGACGGCGCAGCTCCACGCCATGGAGGCCCCCGACCGTGTGAAGGAGCTCGAGGAGTGGGGAGCGCTGTTCGATCGCACCGCCGACGGGCGCATCCTTCAACGCAACTTCGGCGGTCACAAGTACCCGCGCCTGGCCCACGTGGGTGACCGCACGGGGCTCGAGATGATCCGCACGCTCCAGCAGCACGGCATCCACTGCGGCATGAAGGTGTACATGGAGTGCACCGTCACGCGCCTGCTCGTGGACGCGGGGACCGATCAGTCTCCCCCCAAGATACGCGGGGCGTTCGGCTACTGGAGGGAGAACGGGCGTTTCGTCGTCTTTCATGCGAAGTCGGTCGTCCTGGCAACGGGCGGCATCGGCCGCTGCTTTCGCATCAACTCGAACTCGTGGGAGTGCACGGGGGACGGCCAGGCCCTCGCCTATCTGGCCGGGGCCGAGCTCATGGACATCGAGTTCATGCAATTTCATCCGACCGGGATGGTCTGGCCGCCCAGCGTGCGCGGGACCCTCATCACGGAAGGCGTGCGGGGCGAGGGCGGGACGCTCCGGAACAAAGACAACAAGCGCATCATGTTCTCGTACATCCCGGAGCTCTACGCGAGCGAGACCGCGAACACGGAAGAAGAGGCCGACCAGTGGCTGCGCGAGAGCACGTCCGGCATCGCGTCGAAGGCGCGTCGCACGCCGGACCTCTTGCCGCGCGACATCGTGGCTCGGGCGATCCACAGCGAGGTGAAGGGCGGCCGCGGGAGCCCGCACGGCGGCGTGTTCCTCGACATCTTCTCGCGCCGTAGCGCCGAGGACATCAAGCGCAAACTGCCTGCGATGTACCATCAGTTCAAGGAGCTCGGCGACGTCGACATCACCAAGGAGGTGATGGAGGTCGGGCCGACGGCGCACTACACGATGGGAGGGGTTCGCGTCGATCCCGAGACGCAAGAGTCGCGCATTCGCGGGCTCTTTGCGGCGGGGGAGTGCGCCGCGGGCATGCACGGCGCCAACCGCCTCGGCGGGAACTCACTCTCCGACCTGCTCGTTTTCGGGCGAATCGCGGGCCTCCACGCGGCGAAGTACGCGAAGAGCCAGTCCGTGGCGCCGCTCGACGACGGCGAGATCGCAGAGGCCTCGCGCGAGGCGCTCGCACCCTTCGAGCGAGTCGAAGGGCCCAACCCCTTTTTGCTCCACGAAGACTTGAAGGACAAGATGCAGACGTTCGTCGGCATCATCCGGACCGAGGAAGACCTGAAGAAGGGGCTCGAGCATCTGGAGCGCCTGAAGGACGCCTCGGCGCGAGTGCACGTCGACGGAAACCGCCACTACAACGCCTCATGGCACCAGGCCGTCGACATGCGCAACATGCTCGTCGTCAGCGAGGCGATGGCGCGCGCGGCGCTCGCTAGAAGAGAGAGCCGCGGCGGCCACGCGCGAGAGGACTTCCCCGAGATGGACAAGGGGCACTTTTCCAAGGTCAATGTGGTGGTGAAGCAGACGGCGACGGGGATGGCTATCTCGGAGGTTCCGCACCCGGATCCGCCCGCCGAGATCCAGGAAGTCCTCGAGGACAAGTGATGGACAAGAAAGCCACGCTCAAGATCTTCCGCGGCGACACGGACGGGGGCGAGCTGAAATCGTACGAGGTGGAGACCTACCCGGGAATGGTGGTGCTCGACGCCGTCCACGACGTCCAGGCCAAGCAGGAGCCGACGCTCGCGGTCCGCTGGAACTGCAAGGCCGGGCGCTGCGGGTCGTGCAGCGCCGAGGTCAACGGCAAGCCGCGGCTTATGTGCATGACGCGGATGTCTCACTTTCCGGAGGGCGAGCCGATCACGGTGACGCCGATGCGGTCGTTTCCGGTCATCAAGGATCTCGTGACGGACGTTTCGTTCAATTTCGAGATGGCGAAGAAGATTCCCCCCTTCAAGCCGCGCCCGCGCGACGCGGACGGCACATGGCGGATGAAACAGGAGGACATCGATCGCATCCAGGAGTTTCGCAAGTGCATCGAGTGCTTTCTCTGCCAGGACGTGTGCCACGTCGTCCGGGACCATCAGAAGACGAATTTCGCGGGGCCGCGCTTCTTGATTCACTTGGCCACGCTCGACATGCACCCGCTCGACACTCTCGACCGCCGCGAGCTGGTCAAGGACGAGTTCAAGATCGGCCTCTGCAACATCACCAAGTGTTGCACCGAGGTTTGCCCAGAGAGCATCCACATCACCGACAACGGCATCATCCCGCTGAAGGAGCGCGTCGCGGACGACTTCTTCGACCCCGTGCGCTGGCTCGTCGGGAAGGTGGCGGGCGGCGAGAAGAAGGAGAAGGCTCGGCGGCTGCCCGTCGTCGGTGACAGGGGCGCCTCGGGGTCGAGCACCATCAAGGCGACGCCGGCGGCCAAGCGCGCCAAGGTCGAGTGACGAGGAGCGACGGCGCATGGGGTTCGATCTCAAGCACCTGCCTCGCGCGAGCCTCGAGGCCGCCATTGCGAAGGCGGCTCACTACCGCGATCTGAATCAGCCCGAGGAGGCCGAGAGCATCTGCCGCGACGTGCTGGACGTCGATGCTACGCACCAGGTTGCCTTCAGGCTCCTGGGTCTGGCCCTAACGGACCGCCTGCAGACGGGGCACGCGGGGCTGCTCGAGCAAGCGATCGACGCGTTCGAGAAGCTGACCGACGAGTACGATCGCGTCTATCACGTCGGGGTGGCATGGGAGCGTGCGGCGAAAGCGCACCTCGAGAGAAACGAGGCGCACAGCGCCGTGACGGCGTTCGAGCACGCGCTCGGTCTCTTCGCAAAGGCGGAAGCGATACGACCGGATTCGCCCGATCCCGTTCTCAGGTGGAATCGGTGCGTGCGTCTGCTCTCGACCCATCCGTCCCTGCGTGCCGCGATTCACGCACCGCGGGAGGACGAGGTGCACCTGGGGGACTAGCCCGGAGGCCTGCAGGCGTGGTTGAGGGCGTCTCGGGCGCGTTCGCGTACGAAGGCCGAGTCTCGGCCGACGGCGACCGTCGGAAGAGCGGCGCAGGTCGCGCGCAGGCCGTCGCCATACGTCTCGAACGGGTCGATCGCGCGTGCCACGACCTCGTGGGCGGACGGGAGACGAAGGATCGCGTCCGCCAGGACGCCGTCCATCTCCGCCGGGCAGCGCTTCGTCGCGTAGCCGAGCGGCACGGTGAGCTCCTTGTACGCCGCGGGCGGTCGCGCCGCGAAGGCCCGCGCCCAGGCCACGTGGAGCTGCGCGCACGGAAGGGCGTCGCTCTTCCCGGCCGCGCCGAGGATGCCTGGTTCGCCGCGCTCTGCCATCCACGTGAGCACGCGGTCATCGTCCGACGAGACGCGAACGACCGCATCGACGCACGACGCATCGTCCCGGGCCGTCTCCGGAACGTCGATGAGCGCCTTTCGCGCGTCGGCGTCCGCACCGCCGGAAGCGATCCCGCGGCACATCGCGCCGCGCGTCGAGGCGTCCTCGAGCCGCCGCTCGATGAAGGGTCGAGCACTCGGACCGACGCTCGCCAGCGTGCTCGATACGTTGACGTTCTCGGGGCTCGCCGACAGGCGTATGAGCGCGGCGTCGAGATCGGCCAGGAAGGCCGCGAGATGCGCCTCGTGCTTCTGCATCGCGCTCGCGGCGACGTCCGCGCGCTTGGGGTCGGCCAGCCCGCTGCGCAGCATCGCCGTCCCCCACGGTACCCCGCGGACGACAGCGGCCCATGCCGCCCTGAACGGTTGCAGTTCGAACGGCGTGCGCGCCTGAAGTACGGCGAGAGCCTTTGGGTCGGTGTCCGCGAGGCGCCCCAGCGCGGCGATAGCCTCGGGCGACGCGTTCTGCTCGAGCCACGCGACGTCTCCCTTCGTCTCGGCCTCCGCAACCGTCTTTGGCCGACATGCCGTCATCCCGGTGCCGAGCACCACGACTGCCAGAAACCCGAGATACCCCGCCCTCATCATAGGTGAGGATACACGACTATCCTGGGCGCTCCTCGGTCATGCTGGGCGCGGTCAACCTCGGGCCCTCCTTGAGATTGAGGCGTACGGGCAGGACGACCATCGGTACGCCCGCGTGCTGGAGGCGGCGCTGGATCATGAAGGCCGTCTCGTTGTGCAGCGCCCGCGTGACGAACGTGTCTTCCTCGAAGATCAGCTGTCCCGCCACGAAGAGTGCCTTCGGATACCTCTGCACGACTTCGACCGCGATCGTCTCGGCCTGGACCGCCACTTCGATGCCGGTGGAGAAGTGACTCTCGGCCGGTAGGCCGATCCAGCCCGCGTATTTCACGTACTTGTCGAGGGCCTCCTGGGTCCGCCGCTCGAGCTCGTGCACCTCGGAGATGCCCTTGAAGTTGCCCGAGTCGATCACCGCAACGGAGACGAACACGATTCCCTTGAAGTGCCCCGGGAACATCCGCAAAAGCGTCAGGAGCGCGTGCCGCCCGAGCCCTCCGTACCCGCCGACGAACAGGACGGCCACCGGCCATTTGCGGTCGATGAGCAGGGCCGGGACGGGGCCCTTCGACAGGTCCGAGACGCTCGGCGGAGGGGGAGTCTGCGCTTCGGACGCGAGCGGATCGGGCAACTCGACGTCGAGCTGCCGGATCGCGCGGACGACCTTCAGATAGTGGCGCTTGATGGCGAGGCACAGGATTACCAAAAGTCCCGTGACGACGAGCGTGAGCCATCCGCCCGCCGCGAACTTCTCGATGACCGTGACGACGAGAATCGTCAGGCAGAGCCCGAGGCCGACGAGGTGCACGGGCAAGTGCCTGTACCAGTCCGCGTGCTCCTTGCGGTGCCGCAGCCAGAAGCGCGTCATCCCGAGGTTCGACAGCGAGAACGTGAGAAACACGTTGATCGAGTACATGACGACGAGCTTCTCGACGTCGCCGTGGGTGTAAACGAGTGCGACGACGGACGTGACGCTCATGAGCAGGACGCCGTTCTGCATGCTGAGCCGCTCCGACAGCGCCGCGAACCGGTGCGGGAACCACGAATCCACCGCCATGTTCGCCATGACCCGCGGCCCGTCGACGAAACCGGCCTGCGCGGCGATGAGAAGGAGCCCGGCCTCCGACGCCAGCGCGATCGTGACGAACCAGCCCCCCACGCCCCAGTGGCCCAAGTGCCAGGCCCCGGCGACGCGCTCGAGGAGGACCGCATTCATCGTCTTGTCCTCGACGGGCATCGCGTGCACGAGCAGGTATGCGAGGATGATCCCGCCCGCAGTGATGGCCAGGGACGTCGCCATCAGACCCATCGTGCGCTTGGCGGTGCGCACTTTGGGCTCGCGCATGATCTGCACGCCGTTGGAGACGGCCTCGATGCCCGTGTACGTCCCGCCGCCGAGCGAATAGGCGCGCACGAAGAGCAGCAGGGCGCCGAGCGAACCGAGCGAAGCCACCGTGTGGCCGAAGTTCACGCGCGTCTGGTGCGCGACCGCGCCGAAGTCGCCGAGATGGCCGAAGATGGCCACGCCGAGGAGGATCGCGTGCGTGACGACGAAGGCCATGAAAATGGGCAGGATGGCCTGCACCGACTCCTTGACGCCCCGGATGTTCAGGATCGTCAAGAAGCCGATGGAAATGATCTCCACGATGAGCTTCGTGCGCTGCACGGGGTCGAGCCACGACCCGACCTCGTCCGGTCGGATCCGCTCCGCCGCCGAACCGAACCACGCGCGCGGGATCATGCTGAAGATGGCGTCGCCGCCCGACGCGATCGAGGTCGTGATCGTGAGCGCGTAGTCGACGAGCAGTGCGCTGCCGCTCACGACGCCGAACCGAGGCCCGAGCAGCTTGGTGGCGACGACGTAGCCGCCGCCCCCGGAGGGAAAATGCTCGATGATGCGCGAGTAGGCGTACGAGATGATGAAGACGGTCACCGCCGTTCCCAGAGCCAGCGCCACGGCGAGCGAGGCACGCTCTTCGCCGCCGGCGACGAGCTCGCGAAAGGCGGCTTCAGGGCCGTAGGCGGACGACGAGAGCCCGTCGGCACCCAGACCCACCCAGGCGAGCATCGCCACGAGCGAGATGCTGTGGAACGTCTGCTCGGAACGAACGTCCTTCGGAGTGCCGAAGAGAAGCTTCTTCCACATCGGGCGCGCCCAGACGCCGCGCACTCTAGTGCACCCGTAGCTCTCGTCAAACGCGGCGGCGCGCACCGCACGCCCGAGACGCCCCCGAACTTATTGTAGTCTCGGCTGCCGGTGAGCACCCCCGTCCGCCGCATCATCACCGCGCTCGGCGTCTTTGCCGTTCTCGTCGCCCTCGGGACGAGCGGGTATTTCGTCATAGGCAGAGGGCGCTGGGGGCTGGGGGACTGCGCGTACATGACCGTCATCACCATCTCGACGGTGGGCTTCTTCGAGCTCGGACACATGCGAGAGGTCCCCGGGGCGCGAGTCCTGACCGTGGCCCTCATCGTCAGCGGCGTGGGCGTGCTCGCCTATATGCAGTCGAGTCTCACGGCTCTCTTCGTCGAGGGCATCATCGGGCAGGCATGGAGGAGGCGGCGCATGCTGAGGGAGATCGCGAAGATGTCGGGGCACGTCGTCGTGGCGGGCGCGGGGGCGACCGGAAAGCATGCCATCGAGGAGCTCCTCGTCACGCAGACGCCTTTCGTCGCGATCGACCGGAGCGAGCAGGTATTGACGCAGCTGTCCGAGGAGCTCTGCGGAGGCGCCGGCAAGATGCCCCACGTCCTCGGGGATGCGACGCTCGACCACGTGCTGCTCGCGGCGGGAGTCGCGCGTGCACGCGGCGTCGTGGCGGCGCTGACGCACGACAAGGACAATCTCTACGTCACGCTCAGCGCGCGCAGCCTCAATGCGCAGGCGCGCATCGTGAGCAAGGTGGTGGAGGACGAGGCGGCGCCGAAGATCATCAAGGCAGGCGCCACTTCCATCGTGAATCCGACGATGATCGGCGGCCGGCGACTCGCGAGCGAACTCATTCGCCCCGTGGTCAACGAGTTTCTGGACCAGATGCTGCGCGACAAGGACAAGAACCTGCGTCTCGAGGAGGTCGTCATCGAGCAGGGGTCGACCTTCGCCGGCGTCGCGCTCAAGGACACGCCTATCCGCCGCGAGACGCGCGCCCTCGTCATCGCGGCGCGCGGAGCGGATCGTTCGTTCGTCTACAACCCGGACCCCGAGTACGTCATCGCAGAGGGGACGACGCTCATCGTCCTCGGAGAGACCGACAGCATCGTCAAGCTGCGCCAGCTAGTGACCGGGTAGGAGTCAGACTCCCGATCGCTCGCGCCCGTTCCACCCCAGGGCGATGCTCATGACCGGGCCCTCGTCGGTGGTCGTGGCCGTTGCGCTCACGGTCAGCTGGAACGCCCGCTGGCGCATGGCCTGGAGCTCCCGGGTGCCGCGCCCGTCGTCGGACTCGTTCTCCGTTGCCGTCGCGTCTTCGCCGTCGAGCGCGGGGAGAAACGCGACGGACTGGAAGGTCGCCATCTGACCGACTCCCGCCGATGCGCGCAGCGTGAAGCGCAGGTGGCCGCAGTCCGTGTTTGCGCCACTGCGGTCGGGCAGGAGGACGGACATGTTCCTGAGCTGCGTCCGGAGCTGGTCCGCGAGCGCGGCGTCTTCGGAAGGGTGGTCGGGCGCGTGGAGGACGACCTCGAGCGCGTCGCCGTCTTGCGCCTCACGTGCCGCATACACCTCGAGCCCATTGGGACCGAGGAACACGCGCGACAGGGGGAGTACGGAGCGACCGATCAGGCGGACGCCGCGCGTCCGGGCGTCCACCCAGGCGTCGGCCATCTCGAGCGACGCGCGACCGTCCCCTCCGGCGACGAACCGCTCGGCGCGCACGACGTGCACGTCCGCGCGACCCGAGGGGCCCCGCTTGGAGCGATGCATGGCACGGAGCGGCGGCTCCGACGCCGGGTCGGTGTCGAACTGGAAGGCGAGCATCGAGGAGTAGGAGGTCGGCCAGTCGTGGGGCTCTGCGCGGTCGGCGTCGTTGCCCGGCGAGATCGCGTCGCCACCGTCCACCAGGCACGCGTCGGTCCGGTCGCCCTGCCCCCCGCGCGACTGTGCGAACGTCTTGGCCTGGTCCTGGCCGGAGAAGAGATAGGTGAACCCCACATGCTGCCTCGAGCGCTGCAGCTGCTCGCGCTGATCGGAGGGCATGTCCGCGACGACGAAGCCCGCCACTTTCTCCCCTGACGCGATGCTCCTCGGTGGGACCGTGGCGGGAACGGAAAGGACGAGCCCCTCGGGCAACGATGCGAAGGCCGAACTGGCTCCGGTGCGAGGAGAGGCGGAGGCGGCGGCCGTGACGTCGCGCGTCAGGGCGACGACGGCAACGGTGAGCATCGCCGCGGTGATCGCGGTGGTCCCGGGCATCACAGCGTCCTCACGTAAGCTTCGAGGGCTTCGAGATCTTCGGGAGAGAGCTGCGAAGTGTGTCCCATGTCGTCCTTCTTGTTCGCCACGAGCAGATCGTGCAGCGACTTGTAGCGGCCGTCGTGAAAGTAAGGCCCGGTGCCGCCCACTAGATGCAAAGACGGCGTATTGAACTCCCCCGTCCTGTCGGCGTCGCTTTTGCTCTTCACGTCGTGGTGCCCGTTGTCCGTGGCCATCGCGCCGCTGTGGCAGCCCGAGCAGCCGACGTCGGTGGACGCGAACAGCTCCGCCCCGCGCTGCGCCTGCGAGTCTCGCGGCCCCGCGAGTGCGGGCGGCGGCGCCAGCGACTCCACGTAGGCGGTCAGCGCCTCGAGTTCGACGCTCTTGAGACCGCCCGCACCGTTGAGGCGGTCGAACGTCGCGGCGAGGTGCGCCCTGAGGTCGCTCTCCGAGCCGTTCCACGCGTACGGTGCCGTCCCCCCGACCCGCCCCGCCAATGTGATCGACCGACGCGGCCCGTCCGGCGTGGCCCACACGAGCGAGTCGTCGCGCCCTTCGGGATGGCAGCTGGCGCAGGCGCGCCCGTCACGGGCGATGCGTGCGTCGCCGACCGAATGGAAGAGCAGACGCCCGAGCGCGGCGGCGACGGGCACCGAGTGCCGCGCGCTGGGCGCCATGCCGATACGCTCCGCGGGCGAGGGCGGCCTTCCCCTGTCGTCCGCGAGCTGGCCGTCACCGATGTCGATGATGTCGAGAGCGCGGTCGAACTGCGACCACACGAGAGCACGATTCCCGGCCGTGTCGATGGCGATGCCGCTCGGTCCCGCCGCGACCGACCAGCGTCTCCGCTCCGCGCGCGCAGGGCTGGCCGCGAGGGCGTCGTAGGCGATCACCTGGTCGAGGCCGAAGCACGACACGAGAAGCGAGCCGGAAGAAGGGTCCACCGTCGCGGCCCGAGGCAGCAGGCACTCGCCGTCCTTGGCGCTGCGTGGGTCCCCTCCCCAGCCGGCGTTCTCGGACGGACGCTCCAGCGACGCGGTCATCGGCCTGCCGGTCGACGCGTCGATCACGGCGACGTCGCCCACCTCCGTCGAGTTCTCGTCGTTGCCGTACCCCTGCGCTCGTTGTTTCGGGTCGCCGTTGTCGACTAGCACCTGAGGCGCCAGGATGCGCCCGCCGGGGTCGACGGACTTTGCGAGGGCGAAGCCCTGACACGAGGGATTCCCTCCCTTGTCCAGCTCCGCGATCTGCTCCGCGAAGCCCGGGGGCGCCTTCTTCCCCTTCTTCTCGTAGGAATCGATTTCGCTTTGCAGCGCACGCCGCTGCGACTCGACTTGAGGGTCCTTCTCGCGAAGAGCAATCTCGATCACCGTCTTGTCGGCGAGTGTGACTCGGCTGGCTCGCGCGCCCACGGCGTGCGACACGTAGGCGAACGCTCCGTCGTCCGAGACGACGACTGCACGTGGCTCGCGCGGCAAGGAGACCTCGAAGGACTTGGTGAGCTTGCCCGCGTCGAACGCCGCGAGCACACGCCCCCAGCCGCTCGTCACGAGGAGGGTCGCGTCGTCGGGCGTTCGCGCGAGGCCCACGGGCTCCGCGGCGGTGACGACCGTGCAGCGCGTCTCGAGATCTTCCGGTCTCTCCCCCGGCTCCATCACCGCGATCCGCGAGGCGTCGCGCAGCAACACGGCGAGTCGACCGTCCGGGAGGAAGATGAGCTGTGATGGCCGCCCGTCGAGCGGCACTTGGCCAAGCTCCTTTCTCGCGTCGACATCGACGACGTGCACCGCCCAGTCGTCCTCGTCGGCCGCGTAGGCAAGCGTCCTGCCCCCCTGCGTCGCGAGGGCGACGGTAGAACCGGCGCGGATCGCGCCGAGGGGTACGGCCGTCGATGCCTGCGGGTGCAAGCGACCGCATCCCGATGCGACGGACGCTCTGCTCGAGGGTGCCGCCCCCTGCGGAACGCTCGGTCTGGCGCCTCCGCTTGCTCCGCCGCACGCGGTCGCGGCAAGGGCGACCGCGAGAATGCCAAGCCCCGGGATGCTCGCTGCCTTCATCGATGGCCGTCCTTCTCGGGTCTGCGCGACCCGTTGCTACGTTCCGCCGCAGGGATCAACGCCACGAGCGGGCGGAGCTCTTCCCGGGATGGACGGATGGACGACGAGAAAAGTTTCCGGGTTCGCGCAAGTGCCGACACGGAGGGTCGGACACCAGGGCTACGGTGTGGAAATGGCGCCCCTGTCCGCGACCGCGCTCCTGAGCGTGGCCAGCTCCGCGAACTTCGTTCCCTTCGCGCCCGTCAGCGCCTCGTTCGCCGCGGCTTGGTCCATGGGCGCGCCGTGGTCGAGCACCCCGAGGAGGAACTCGACGGCCTCGGTCGTGTCGATCTGCGCCATTGCCCGGAGCGCTGACGCTCGCACGCCGGGGTGTGCCGACTCGCGCACGATTCGCGCGAGCGGATCGAACGCGTGAGGGAAGTGGAGCGCTCCGATCGTCCTTGCAGCCTGCTCGACCACCGCCGGATCGGCGTCGCGCGCGCCAGCGCGGACCGTCACGAACGTGCGCTTGAAGAAGAGCGTCTGCATCGCCCGGAGCACGGCGGTCTTCACCCGCCGCTCGGGTATCGCGAAGAGGGCTTCGAGCGGCGATAGGACCGCGTAGAGCTGCAGCCTCGAGAGCTCGTCGGCCAGCTGCGCACGCGCGTCGACGAGCGACGGCCTCGCGTCCGCGCCCCTCGCTTCGATCTCGAGGGCGGTAAGGCGGGCGATCAACGCCCGCCGGCGGATGAGAAGCGGCCATCGCTTGTCGAGTAGAACGTCTGCGCACACGTCCGCGGCGCTTCCCCGCTGCTCCCACTCGAGGACATCCACGTGCCAGACGTCGGCGAAGCTCGCGTCGGGGCGGGGCGGCCGCGCCGTGTCCAGCGGTTCGTCTTTGGCGTCGACGTACCGCCTCGCGGCGCGCGCGTACTGCTCGCAGCGAGCAGGCCCTAGATCGAGACTCCCGAGCTCCGCGTAGAGCGCGCCCACTCGCGCGTGTTGCCCGATCTCGCTGTACGCGAGCACGCTGGCGAGCAGCGCATTCTCCGCGAGCTCCACAGGCGCGCCGCGATGCTGGTGTTGCTTCGACATGGCGCGCCAGAGCTCCGCCTGGCGAAGCGCGTATCCACCGGCCATCGGCGTGAGCCCGAGGGATCGTGCGTAGCCCGCGGCGTCGCTCGCGAAGGTGGCGGCCGCGCTCGTCTCCCCTCGATCGGTCGCCGTCGCGATCGCCTCCTCGAAGTATTCGAGGGCGAAGGCCTTCAGGTTGTCCTCGCGCAGGATGCGGATGCAGTTGACGTAGCCCTCGAGGACGTCCTCGAAGGCGCCGCCTTCCCGGCCGATCTGCGCGATCACCTGGAAGCAATCGAACGCCCGCTCTCGCTGGCCGATCGACTCGAAGTGATCCGCTCCCTCCTCCAGCAGGCGAACGCTGGCGACGAGGGCTTCGCGACTGCCAGCGGCGTCGACACACTGCCTGGCGCAGCGTGCGAGGTTGAAGCGAACGAGCGCCGCCACGTAGGCGTCGTCGCGTTCGGTCGCCTGCGTAAGGCGCGACCACAGCGCGCGGGCGCCGGCCCAGTCTCCGGCGCTTTCGCGGAAGATCGCCGCGGCCGCCAGTCGTCCCCCGTCCTCCATCCCGCGCGCCGCATCGAGCGCTCGTCCTTGCGCGGCGGCCACGCGTGCACGGTCGGTAGGGGGCACCTTGTCGAGAAGCGGTCGCGCGCGCTTCCAGGCCGCCGGGTCGTCCGTCGCCTCGTAGCCGACGATCGAGAGGGCACCGCGGGGATGGCCCGTCCGGGCGAGAGCCTCCTCGAGCGGCCGCAGGACGGAGAGGTAGTCGCGCTCGGCGACGTGGGTCCGGCCGAGGGCGGCGATGAGCTCCCTCGACGCGCCCTCGACGTCGCCGCGGGCCATCGCCGCGCGCGCGCGATCGCGCATCGCGTGCAGGGCGAGGGTCACCTCAGCTCGCGGGAGGCAAGCTGCGGCGTGCTTCCGCGCGCCTCGCGCGCCTCGCGAGGGCCAGCGCACTCTCGACGAGACCGATGACGACGTAGCACGAGAGCAACCAGACGAGCACGAACGCGGGCCGGGTCTGCAGGCTCACGATCGCGCTCGACCCGACGGCGAATGCCACGAGGGCGAAGGTGCGCGCGTTGAGCCGCAGGTCCTTGAAGCTGCGAAACTTGATGGTCGATACCATCAAGAAGCTCAGGAAAATGGTCAGGACCAGCATGGCCCATGCGTGTTCGTCCAGGCGCAACTTCTCGCCCATCGCATGGTTGGCGAGCACGAGCGAGATGAGGATGCCGGCCGCTCCGGGGACCGGCAGACCCACGATGTACTTGCCTGGCTTCGTCGGGGCGCCGTTCTCGCCCATCGACAGCACGTTGAACCGCGCAAGCCGGACCACCCCGGCGGCCGCGAACAGGAACGACGCGACCAGGCCCCCCACCGGGCGCTGCCACAGCGACCATTTGAACACGAGAATGGCCGGCGCTACCCCGAACGAGATTGCGTCGGCCAGCGAGTCGATCTGAAGGCCGAAGGCACTCTGCGTCTTGGTGAGCCGGGCCACGCGCCCGTCGAGCATGTCGAAGAAGAGGGCGAACACCAGCAGCAGCGACGCCCGGTAGTAGTCGTCGTCCCCCTGAGCCGTCGCGCTGATGCGGATCGAGTCGAACCCGCAGAACACGCTGGAGAGCGTGATGAGGTTCGGCAAGAGAAACAGAGTCTTGCGAAGGTCGAGCTTTCGGACGGGAGGCGGCAACGGGGGGAGCCCTCGGAGAGCCTGTCATCCTCGCCCAGAAAGGGCAGGGGGTAAAGTTGCGCCGGGGGCTGGAAAATTGGCCCCTCCCGACGCCCGGCCGTACCCTTCTTGGCCGATGGCACTTCGATCGGCATTTGGCCCCGGCATCGCGGCCCTCACGGCTGCAGCGGCCCTCTTCCTAGGGTGCGCCGGCCCCTCCGAAGAGCGTCACTTGGACGCCATGCGCGCGGAAATCGACGCCATCCAGAAGGATCGCGACCGCGCCGACGACGTCTCGCCCGAGCCCGATATCGCCGCGCTCGGTGCGCCGACTGTGCCCCCCGGAGGCCCCGTGCCCGCGTCGGTCACCCTCGGCCCGGAGGAAGATCAGGAACGGGACGACGCGCCTGACGTCGACGATCCCGCGCCTCGCCCGGCCATCCGCGTCTTTGGAGCCGCGCGTCCCAACGGCGGCCGCTGGCGTGGCGACGATCAGGTCGAGCAGAGCTTCCCGCCCGGCACCGACGCTCCCTCGCCTCCGAGCGCGCTCGACCCCGAGGCAAAGCGAGCCTACGACGCGGCGCTCTCGCTCGTGACGGCACGGCAGTACGACAAGGCGCTCGACAGCCTGGCCGCCTTTCTCGTCAAGTGGCCGGATCACCCGTACGCGGACAACGCCATGTACTGGCGCGGCGAGTGCTACTTCGCGCAAGGCGACTTCGTGCACGCTTCCGAGCAGTTCGAAGGCGTGCTGTCCCGGTTCCCCGCGGGCAACAAGGTGCCGGACTCCCTGCTCAAGCTCGGCATCTGCCGGCAGAAGCTCGGCGACCCCAACGGGGCCAGGGAGGTCTTCGTCCGGCTGACGCAGCAATACCCCAAGAGCGAAGCGGCCCGGCGCATTCCGGCGGTCAGCGTCCCGGCGGTCACGCCGTCCGGACCCCCGGCAGAGGACCATCGATGATTCGATCTCGTCACCGCGGCACGCTCGCCGTCGCGTTCGCGTTCGGCGCGATGGTTCCCGTCTCTGCATGGGCTCAGGCAGGACCGCCCGCCAATCCGGCTCCGGCCGCGGGCGGCGCGACCGTGCCCTCGGGTCCGACGGGTACCGCAACGACCATGGGCGGATATGCGCCGGCGGCAGGGATAAGCTTCGGCAATCCGCAGGCGCCGAACGGCACGATAGGCGGCGGCAACGCGACCGAATCGAGCGCGCACCCGGTCACGGGCGACGAAGAGGACAACTTCGACTACGGCCGAGGGGGAGCCTCCGGCGGTGCCGCGCACGGCGACGCGAACGGCCCCGTCTTCGTGATGGGCGGCCACACCCAGATGGGGGGCGAGGTGCCCTCCACGCTGGTCGTCAAACGCGGGGACACGCTGTGGGGCATCTGCGACCAGTACTTCCAGAACCCCTACCAGTGGCCGCGCCTCTGGTCGTACAACCCCCAGATCAAGAACCCGCACTGGATTTACCCGGGCGACGAGCTGCGGATGAAAGAGGGCGCCGTCGCCAGTGAGGGAGCGGCGGAGGGCAAGGGCGCGGGGAAAGCGCCGGCGATGGGTGATCCCAACAAGATGAGCATCATCGATCGCCGCCGGCAGGTGCCCAGCGGCACGGTGTTCTTGCGCGACGAGGGATGGGTGGAGGACGCGACGGACGAAGTCTGGGGCGACGTGTCGGGGTCTCCAGCCGACAAGATGTTCCTCTCGGACAACGACGAACTCTACCTCGCGGTGAAGCCCGGTCACGAGGTCCACCTGGGGCAAGAGCTGACGATATTTCACAACCGGACGACGCTGGCGGCGGGCCAGATCGTGCAGATCCTCGGGACCGCGCGCGTCGATGAGTACAACGCGCACGACCGGGTGGCCCGCGCGAAGATAGTCGAGACCCTCGACGTTATCGAACGAGGCGCCAACATCGGCCCGCTCGAGCGCCGCTTCGAGATCGTGCCGCCTCGCCGCAACGACGTGGAACTGCAGGCGCGCGTGCTCGGGAGCGTTCACCCGCATGATTTCTACGGACAGAACCAGGTCGTCTTCATCGACAAGGGCGAAGCGGCGGGCCTCAAGCGGGGCAACCGGCTCTTCATCGTGCGGCGTGGCGACGCGTGGCGACGTAGCTTGGTCACCCGAGGCGCTGGCTACCGCGTGTCGACGGATGACGAACGCCCCATGCCTCCGATGGAGAAGATGCCGGGCTCGAAGCGGCAAGAAGAGACCTACCCCGACGAGGTCGTGGGCGAGCTTCGCGTGCTCTCCGTGAAGAAGGAGGGGGCGGTCTGCCTGGTAAGTCAGTCGCGTCTCGAGATCGAGAGCACGGACATCGCGGTGGCGCGTAAGGGCTATTGACGATAGACGTGGGGGCGCCGTGCGCCTCCGCGGTCGCTTCGCCACGCCCCTGGTCAGCGTCTTCGTGGCCGCGCTGGTCGCCGTAGTGTCGTCATCGGAAGCCGGGGCCAAGAAGCCCAAGCACCGGCGCGGCGGCTGCCCCGCGAACATGGTGCGGGTGCACGACTTCTGCGTCGACCGGTACGAGGCTCCGAACCGGCGCCGCTCGAAGCCTCTGGTGATGCAGTCGGCGAACGAGGCGGACGCGTGGTGCCAGGCCCATCGCAAGCGACTTTGCACGGAGGACGAGTGGACGGCGGCTTGCGAAGGAGACGACCATCGCCAGTACCCGTACGGCGATACCTACGAGTACGGCCGCTGCAATGACGACAAGACCTGGAAAGAGGTGGATGAGGCGAAGCTCGCCAGGTGGCCGGCGTCCGATGGCCAGTCGCACGCGAGGGAGCTCTACCAGGCGTCCCGCAGCGGCTCGAAGAGCAAGTGCGTCTCGGAGGCAGGCGCATACGACATGACGGGGAACGTCGAGGAGTGGGTCGTGCGCACGCGCGAGCACCCGAACGGGTGGCCGTACATCCTGGCGGGTTGCTACTGGTCCGGCTGCTACGGCGGCGGCAAGCCGACCTGTCATTCCACCAACAGCGCCCACGGACCGGAGTTTCGCTTTTACGAGACCGGCTTTCGCTGCTGCAAGGACGCTGGAAGCGGTGGTCAGCCGAGGGCCAGGAGTTCGACTTCGAATACGAGCGTCGAGTCCGGCGGGATGACCGGGGGGAAGCCGCGGGCGCCGTAACCCAGCGCGGGGGGGATCGTGAGCTTGCGTAGCTCTCCGATGCGCATGCCCGCGACGCCGCGATCCCAGCCTTGAATAACCTCGCCACGTCCCAGCGTGAAGCGGAAGCCTTGGCCCCGGTCGCGCGAGCTGTCGAACTTCTTCCCGTCGGTGAGTGTCCCTACGTAGTGCACGGTGACGCGTTCGCCCGTCTTGGCCTCTGCGCCCGTGCCCGCCTTCAGCGTCTCCATGAGCAGGTCGGTCATCCCCGCGAGGGTAATTTAGTTTGTCACCAGGGTCATCCTGAAGCCTCGCGCCTCGACTCACTTGACGCGTTCCGTCGGTGCGGCATCCTCCCGCCATGAAGGCCGTTCGCGTCAGCCATACCGGAGGACCCGAAGTCATGGCGGTCGTCGAGCTTCCCACGCCGAGTCCAGGCGCTGGCGAAGTGCTCGTCCGCATCGAAGCCGCGGGAGTCAACTTCATCGACGTGTATTTCCGGAGCGGTGTCTACCCGCGAGAGGTTCCCTTCGGTCTCGGCGACGAAGGGGCGGGAGTGGTGGAAGCCGTCGGAGCGGGCGTTACCGACTTGAAGGTCGGCGATCGGGTCGCCTGGGCTTCCGCGCCCGGCTCGTATGCGACCTACGTGGTCGTCAGGGCCGATCGCGTGGTCCAGGTTCCCGCCGGCGTGAGCACCCGCCAGGCCGCGGCGGCGATGCTTCAAGGCATGACTGCCCACTATCTCGCGAAGGCTGCCTTTCGGCTCGCTGCTGGCCAGACGTGCCTGGTCCATGCGGCTGCAGGGGGCGTGGGGCTGCTTCTCGTGCAGCTCGCCAAACGCGTGGGTGCTCGAGTCATCGGCACGACGTCCACCGAAGAGAAGGCGCGCCTCGCCCGCATGGCAGGTGCCGACGAGACGATCCTCTACACGAGTGAGCCCTTCGACAGCGCGGCGCGTGCACTGACGGGGGGCGTGGGGGTCGACGTCGTCTACGACTCGGTCGGCGCATCGACGTTCGAGGCGAGCCTCCGCTCCTTGCGTCCGCGCGGCATGCTCGTCCTCTTCGGGCAGTCGAGTGGCCGAGTGCCGCCGTTCGACCTCCAGGTCCTCAACTCTCTCGGATCCCTGTTTCTGACGCGTCCCACTCTGCGCGATTACGTCGCGACGAGGTCGGAGCTGCTCGAACGGGCCGGCGACATCCTCGGCGCCATCGAGCGACGCGAGCTGACCGTGAGCATCCACGCGGAGTACCCCCTATCCAAAGCGCCCGACGCCCACCGCGACCTCTCTTCCCGCAAGACGAGCGGCAAGCTCCTGCTGGTTCCGTAGTCTCTCCTGCCCGGCTGGGGGAAGGGGGGAGCGGCCGTCGCTCCCCCGGACGTGACGGAGGTGAAGATCCTGCCGCAGCGGAGCCGAGCGAGCGCCAGCGAGTCGAGGCGGAGCGAGGCTTCAGGATGACCCTGGTGACAAACCAGGCTATCCCTTCGGCGTGCTGCCCCTGGTTTCCTCGCTTCTGTCCCTCGTCGGGCCGGAGAACGTCCTCGTCGGCGACGACATCGGGGAGGACTACACCCACGATGAGGCTCTGTGCGGCGAGCATCAGGTGCCGCTGGCCGTCGTTCTCCCGACCGGTGTCGAGCACGTGCGCCGTGTCCTCCTCTGGGCCAGCGAGAACCGCGTTCCGGTCACCGCTCGCGGCGCGGGTACGGGGCTCTGCGGAGCCTGCGTGCCCAGGCCGAATGGCGTCGTCATCTCCTTCGAGCGGATGAAGCGTATCCTCGAGATCGACACCGACAACCACGTCGTGGTCGTCGAGCCGGGCGTGAGCCTCGACGCCCTCAACGCGGCGGTCGCCGAGGAGGGCCTCGTCTACCCGGTATTCCCCGGCGAAAACAGCGCCACGCTCGGCGGGAACGTCGCGACCAACGCGGGCGGGATGCGAGCGGTGAAGTATGGCGTCACTCGGCACCACGTCCTCGGGCTCGAGGCCGTTCTGGCGACGGGCGAAGTCATCCGGACAGGCGGCAAGTTCGTGAAGACGTCCACTGGCTACGACCTCACGCAGCTCGTCATCGGCTCCGAAGGCACGCTCGCCGTCGTCACGCAGGTGACTCTCAAGCTCGTCCCGCTTCTCCGGCACAGCGCGACGCTCCTCGCGCCGTTCCCCACGCTCGAGCAGGCAGTCGGCACGGTCCCCCGCCTCGTCGTGAGCGGCGTCGGACCGCTCCTCGTCGAGTACATCGATCGAATGACGATGATGGCCATCACGGCGCAGAGCGGCGTCTCGCTGGGCATCTCGGCCGAAGTGCAGGCGACCACGGAGGCCTACCTCCTCGTCGTGGTGGAGGGGCGCACGGCCGACCGTGTAGACGAGGACACGCAGCTCGCCGGAGCGACGCTCGCCGAGAACGGCGCGACGGATGTCTTCGTGCTGCCTGCCAGCGCAGCGACCCAGCTCGTCGACGCACGCGAGAAGAGCTTTTGGGCGGCCAAGCGGGCGCAGGCGAGCGAGGTCGTCGACATCGTCGTCCCGCGGGCGTCCCTGCCGGAGTACATGCGAGAGGTGAAGGCCATCGCCGAGCGCCACTCCACGTTCATCCCCGGTTGCGGCCATGCGGGCGACGGCAACGTGCACCTCGCCGTGTTCGAGCGCGACGCGGAGAAGCGCTATGCCCTCATGCGCGAGCTCTTCGAGGCCGGGCGCCGCCTCGGGGGGGTCATCTCGGCCGAGCACGGCATCGGCCTCGAGAAGAAGCGGTACTACATGGAGCTCGAAGACCCGGCGAAGATCGCGCTCCTGCGCCGCATCAAGCAGGCATTCGACCCCAACGGTGTCCTCAACCCGGGCACGATCTTCGACTGACGGAGGACTCTCGATGAACGGTGCCGATCTCCTCATGCAGACTCTGCTCGCGAACGGCGTCGACCTCGTCGTCGGCAACCCTGGCACGTCCGAGATGCAGTTCGTCGCGGCGCTCGACGCCGTACCGAAGCTCCGCGCCGTACTCGCGCTCTTCGAGGGGGTGGTGACCGGCGCGGCGGACGGTTACGGCAGGATGGCCGACCGGCCCGCGGCCACGCTGCTGCACCTGGGTCCGGGGCTCGGCAACGGTCTGGCCAACCTGCACAACGCGCGACGCGCGCACACACCCATAGTGAACGTGGTCGGCGAGCACGCGACCTTTCACCGCCAGTACGACCCTCCGCTCCACAGCGACATCGAGTCGATCGCGCGCGGGGCCTCCGAGTGGACGCGGACAATCGGGTCAGTCAACGACCTCAGCGGCGACGTGGCCGCGGCAATCGGCTTCGCGCGAGAGGCACCCGGACACGTCACGACCGTCGTCTTGCCGGCGGACGTCGCGTGGAGCCCGGCAACTGGTGAACCGAAGAAGGCCACCGTCGGCAAACCGCGCAGCGTTCCGTCGGCGGTCGTCGACGAGGTCGCGCAGATCCTCCGGCGGGGCGAGCCCGCGGCGCTCCTCCTCAACGGGCGCGCTGTCCGTGAGCCGGCGCTCGGGCTGGCGAGCCGCATCGGCAAGCGCGCGGGGGCGAGAGTTCTCTGCGATACGTTCCCGGCGCGCATCGAGCGGGGCGCGGGGCGCGCCGTCGTCGAGCGCCTCCCGTACATCCCGCAGATGATCCTCTCGGCGCTCGGTGGCGTGCAGCACCTCATTCTCGTCGCTGCCAAGGCGCCGGTGTCGTTCTTCGCGTTCCCGGGCGGAGCGAGCGTGGCCGTCCCCGACGGATGCCAGGTTCACACGCTGGCGACCGAGTCAGACGACGTCGTGGCCGCCCTCGAGGCCCTCGCCGCGGCGCTCGGCGCTCCAGCCGAACAGATGCTGCAGGCGGATGGCCGCTCGCCCGCGCCCACCGGGGGAGTCATCGAGCCCGACTCCTTTGCCGCGGCTCTTGGCGCAACGCTCCCCGACCGGGCCATCGTGGTCGACGAGTCGAACACGGTCGGTTACCTGGCGCCGATGGCCACGGCAGGCTGTCCGCCCCACGACTGGCTGTGCCTGACGGGTGGATCGATCGGTATGGGCCTTCCCGCCGCGACGGGGGCGGCCCTCGCCTGTCCGGATCGGCGCGTGGTCGCGCTCGATGGAGACGGCAGCGCGATGTACACGATCCAGGCCCTCTGGACGCAAGCCCGCGAGAAGCTCGACGTGACGAACGTCATCCTGGCCAACCGGTCGTACGCCATCCTGAACCTCGAGATGCTCCGGATGGGCCTCGGCCAGGCCGGCCCCGTGGCAAAGCAGATGCTGGATCTCACCAACCCGACGCTGGACTTCGTCTCGATGGGCAAGGGGATGGGCGTTCCGTCGTGTCGCGTGACGGGTGCCGCCGAGCTCGTCGCCGAGCTGCGGCGGTCCTTCGCGACGCCCGGGCCTTCTCTCATCGAGGCGGACATCAAGGTCTGACGCGCGTCCATGCTAGACCGTCGTCCGGTCCTCGCCCGCGGGTTGGGTGCGTGCGGCGCGCTGCTGTTGTCGCCGCGCGAGCTCTGGGACGGCGCCCGGGCGATGCTCAGCGCCTCAGTTTTCTTGTTAGTCGTAGCGCTCGCCGTGGACCTGCTGGCGCGGGAGGCCCAGGTCCTTCCGGAGCAGCTCGCGGACGGAGCCGACCATCCGCTCCAGCCCGCAAATGTACGCGTGCGGCAGGCCGACCCCGAGCGCCTCGAGCTCCCCCCACAGCGTGCGCACGTGGGTCTGGACGTAGCCGCTGCGGGCCGCCCAGCCGTCGTGCGGCTGCGAGAGCGTGGGCTCGAAGCGGATGAAGTCGTGGCTCCGGGCCATGTCATCGAATTCTTCCCGATAGACCAGGTCCTGCTCGCGGCGCACGCCGAATAGCAGCCACATCGGGGCACGCGATCCCGCGGCGATGGCCGCGTGCATCATGCTGCGCATCGGCGTGACGCCCGTGCCCGTCGCGATCATCAGCGACGGCGCCTGGCTTCCGGCGGCGCGTGTGAAGAACCCCTGGGGACCGATGAACGGAAGGACGACGCCGGGCTCGAGCGAAGTCAGCCACGTCGACCCCGGCCCGCCCTCCACCCGCGTCAGCGCGATCTCGAACCTCGGTGAGCCGTTCGGCGCAGACGCGACGGAGTACGACCGTTTGATGGAGGCGGCCCCTTCGACGGCGATCGGCAGCACAACACTCACCCATTGCCCCGGCTCGAGGAGCATTGGCTGGCCGTCGACTCGCTCGAACGTGAGCTCGCGCACGCTGGGCGTCAGCGTGCGCGCGCGAACGAGGCGGCCTTCGAACGTCGGCGGCGGCGTCATCGGAACTTACGTAGGGGCTTTCGCCGCGTGACGCACCGGGACCGTCGGGGCGTCACGCGACAGCGCGTCCGCACGATACGCGTACGCCACTTTGACCCGGGCGAGAGCGCGAAGGGTGCGCTCCATGCGAAGCAAGGCGTCGAGGACGTCGTGGGTGGCGAGCGCGCCGGCATGCGCGGCGGCGAGCACGGGCCGTATCGCCGTCGTGGCGTCGCGGGGGTGGAAGACCGCGCCGGGGAGCAGCGCGACGACCAGGGGGTCGTCGGCGCCGACGACGCGAGCGTCCACCAGCTGCCCCGCGGCAGCGTCCAGCTCTGCCCGAGAGGCGTCGTCGACCAGCGTGAGCATCAGCTCCGCGCCGCTCCAGACGTCCACGAGAACGTCCCCCTCGGCTCGAAAGAGACCGCGGTGCGCGCGCTCGAGGGGGCCTAGCCACGCGCGTTCCGTCTCGCCAAGGTCGCCCTCGACGTCGCGTCCGAAGCGGCCGCGCGTCACGGCGTCGCACCAGAACGCACGGCTGCGCTCCTCGAACCACGGGTCCTCCGGTGAATAGGCGCCAGTGGCTGCCTCGAATCGCGAACGCATCTCCGCCACACGCGTGGCCCGAGCGCTCGCGCCGCCCAGATGGACGATCCGCGCCACGGTCTCGAGGACTCCCGCTGCCATCGCCCGCGCTTGGGGTTCCTGATACCCTCCTTATGAACCGCGCGCGATGGAAAACAGGTTTTTCTTCCCCGAGGCCGCGGTAAACCAGTGGATTGTCGACGAAGTCGTCGACGTCCAGGACGGCGAGCTCACCATCCTCGGCGAAGGTCGCCGCTACCGGCTCGCCGAGGCCGTCCAGGTCGTTCGCGAGGTCAGCGGAACGGTTGACCGCCACGATCTCGTCGGTCGCGTGAAGGTGCGCACCGGGCTCGACCAGCTCGGCGCGGAGATCATCGAAACGTCGATGCTCGTCGGAGACGCCGCTTACGACGTCGAGCCGGGATGGGTAGGAACGCCCGTCGGGACCTTCGCCCAGCACGAGAGCTCCGAGGCCTGGAAGAAGGCGCGAGGAGGACGCGCAGGGCCGCACCCGAAGACCGACGAAGAGCTCCTGCTGCAGTTTCTGGGAGGGAGCCTTTGACGGCAACTGGCGGACTTGGCCCGGACGTAGCACGATCCCGGACAGAGTGACTCTCGAGCTGGCGAACGTGCTCTTCGCGGCGACCGCCGCCGTCTACCTCGCCGCGTCGGTCTTGTTCGTCGGCGAGCTCGGGGGGCACCTGCTGGCGGCGGCCCGGTGGGCGCCCCGCCTCGTGGCCCTCGGCGTGCCGCTCCACGCCGCGCAGATCGTCGTCTGGTCGATGGTCCTGCACGTCTGTCCGGTCGAGGGCATCCACTTCGCACTCAGCGTCGCGTCTATGTTCGTGTGTTTCGTGTACGCAATCGCGCGCCTGCGCTTTCGCGTCGACGTGGTCGGCGCGTTCGTCGCACCCCAGGCGCTCGCGTTCCTCCTCGCCTCCCGATTCGTCGGGCCAGTGGACGACGAGCCTCGCCTTCGTAGCGCGATTTTGCCCTTTCACGTCGCCAGCAGCCTCCTCGGCATCGCCCTCTTCACGCTCGCGTTCGCGGCTGCCGTCGGCTACCTCCTGCAGGAGCATCGTCTAAAGAACAAGAACCTCGCGCGCATCCAGCGGTTGCCGCCCATCGACGCCCTCGACCGCGCGGAGCATAGGTTCCTCGTCGCGGGCTTCCCCCTTCTGACCATCGGCATCCTGACGGGTACGATCTGGGCGCGCGAGATCGAAGCCGGCAGCCTGCCGGGGATCGCTCGCGCCGTCCTGTCGTATGCGTCGTGGGCGCTCATCGGCGGCGTCTTGCTTCTCCGCGCTGCGGCCGGGTGGCGCGGCAGGCGCGCGGCCGTAGGGGCGATCCTCGGCTTCGGGCTGGCGATGCTCGTCCTGGCGTTCTACCTGGTGCGGAGCCTCGTCGGCGGCGTGCACGCATGATCATCGTCGTCGTGGGCCTGTCGCACCGAACCGCGCCCGTCGAGCTCCGCGAGCGGCTGGTAGCCGGAGCCGATGCCCTCCCCGCCGTTCTGGCGCGCCTTGCCGGACGGGAAGAGCTCGCCGAGGTGATGTTCTTGTCGACGTGCAACCGCGTCGAAGTCGTCGCCCTGGTGCACGGGGAAGGAGCGCTCGATCAGGGCCTTGCGGCGATCCGCGAGGAGCTTGCGCGCCACGGGGGCGCGGCGAGCGGCGATCAGCTCGCTCCGTATCTGTACGAAAAGCGCGGGGACGAAGCCGTGCGGCACGTCTTCCGGGTTGCGGCGAGCCTCGATTCGATGGTCCTCGGGGAGCCGCAGATCCTCGGTCAGGTGAAGGACGCCTACGACGCGGCGGTCGCCGCTGGCGCCCTCCGTGGGACCCTCGGGCGCTGCGTCAGCCGGGCCTTCGCGCTCGCGAAGCGCGTGCGGACCGAGACCGCCATCGGCGCGGGAACGGTGAGCATCTCGAGCGTCGCCGTCGAGCTCGCGCGTCGCATCTTCGTCGATCTCGACGAGCGGGTCGTCCTCCTCCTCGGAGCCGGGGAGATGGCCGAGGCCGCCGCGCGCAGCCTCGGAAAAGGGGCGCGTGCCCTCCGCATCTGCAACCGGAGCTTCGACCGCGCCGCGGTTCTCGCCCGCGAAATGCAGGCGGCCGCGGTGCCCTGGGAGGGGCTCGAGGCAGAGCTCGTCCAGGCGGACGTCGTCGTCGCGAGCACCGCGAGCGCCCGGCCCGTCGTCACCCGCGACATGGTGCGGCGGGCGATGAAGGCGCGCCGAGGGCGCAGCCTTCTCTTCGTGGATATCGCGGTACCGCGCAACGTCGAGCCCGAGGTCCACGCGATCGACAACGTCTACGTCTACAACGTGGACGACCTCGAAGAGGAGGTCGGTCGCGGGATGAAGGCGCGCCACGCCGAGGTCGACGCCGCCGAGGCCATCGTCGCCGACGAGGTCGCGCAATTCCTCGTCTGGACCCGCGGCCTCGAGGTCCAGCCGACCGTGGTCGCGCTGCGGGCCAAGGCGCGCGCGGTCCTCTTCTCGGAACTCGAGCGGTCTCTCGGCGGGAGGCTGAAGCACCTCGCCGAGGGGGACCGGGCGGCCCTGACGCAGATGGTCGAGAGCGGCGTAAACAAGCTGCTCCACGGCCCCACGACGAAGTTGAAGGCCCGTGCTGCCGAGAGAGACGACGCTGGCGACCTCGCCGCGGCCGTCCGCTTCCTGTTCGATCTGGAAGAGGCGGCGGCGGTCCAGCAAGCGGCGCGCGGGGAGGGGGAGACGGCCCGCGACGACGACGAGCGGCTCCCGAACTGACGCCGCGAGGGCGAGCCTCAGCGTCGCTTCTTGCTCTTGGTCTTCGGCGCGGTCTTCTTCTTCGCCGACTTGCGAGGCGCCGCCCGAGGCGCCGCGGTCTTCGCTTTGCCGGGCCCGGCGCTCTTGGAGGACTTGGCCTTGGCCGCGGCCTTTTTCAGGGCGACCAGCATCGGCGCCGAGGGCGGGATCGACAGGAAGACGGGGCGCGGCCGCGCGCCCTTCCCCCGCAATTCGACCGGGATGACGCACTTGTGGGCAGTATGGGTCTTGGAGAAGGCGACGACCTTGGTGTCCACGAGCCCTGCGCCTCGAATGGCCTCCAATACGTCGCTCTCGGAGACGTCCTTGCCGCCTTTGGGACGCAGGATCCACAGGACGCCTGTGTCGACCATCCGCGCCCGCAAGAGCTGAATCTTCCTCAAGGCTTCGCGCGTCTGGGCGCCGAAGAAGATGATCGGAGCGCCCTCGGGGACGCGCCCTTCGACCACGTTCGCCGTGCGCTCGCGTAGGGCGGTGACGAAGAGCGAGTCGGTGACGTCCACCACCGCGACACGCGACTGCGGGCTCACGTCGAGCTTCTCGAAGAGCCCTTTCGGCTCCTTGATGAGGCGCACCCACCGCTCTGCCACCGGGGCACCCACCTCGAAGCGGGCCTCCTGGTCGTCGGTCCGGATGACGAGGGCCGGTCCTTCGACCGTGACGCTTCGCATCGCCTCGAAGGCTATCTCGAGGTGAAAATCCCCCCGAAACACGAGCTTTTCGGCCTCGAGCAGGGCCGTGCCAGCCGACGTCTTGCGCCCCGCGCGGACCGTGCACTCCGCTTCCAACCCCATCGGATGAGGATGGTAGACCGCTACCGTCAAGGGTGCGGCATTTCTTGAGACAAATAATCACCGAGCGTATGCCCGATCCGCCCAGCCTCGGCTTCGTCCGACGGCCAATGGAAGACGCGCTCGGCCGTGCGTATACCCGAAGGACCGTCACTGGCCACGAAGGCCCGGACGCGCAGAAGGTCGCCCGTGCGCTCGGCATAGGCGCCCAGGGGGGTGCGGCAGTCGCCGCCGAGGGCCACGAGGACGCCCCTTTCCGCGTGCACGCAGGTTGCCGTCTCCGGGTCGTGGAGTCGGGTAAGGAGGGTTCGGGTGGGTGCGTCGTCTTCGCGGCACTCGATCGCGAGCGCCCCTTGTCCGGGGGCGGGCAGGGACACCCCTAGAGCGAGCACCTCGGTGGCGCGCCCCTCGAGGCCGAGCCGCAAGAGCCCCGCTCGCGCGAGCACGATCGCGTCGCACTCCCCCGCCTCGACCTTGCGCAGGCGGGTGTCGACGTTGCCCCGCAGAGGGACGATGACCAAATCCGGGCGCAGGGCTTCGAGCGAGCGCGTCCGACGGAGGCTCGACGTGCCGACGCGCGCGCCGCGAGGCAGTGCGTCGAGCGTGCGATGGCGCGGGGCGACCAGTACGTCGTGAGGATCCTCACGGCGCGGGATGCAGGCTATGACGAGGCCGCTCGGAACGACGCCCGGCATGTCCTTCATCGAGTGCACGGCGAAGTCCGCACGGCGCTCGAGCAAGGCGTCCTCGATCTCCTTCACGAAGAGTCCCTTGCCGCCGATCTCGGCGAGGGGCCGGTCCTGATTGCGATCGCCGCTCGTGACGACCTGCAACTCCTGCAGAGCGATCGGCCCCTGGCCCCCCTGGAGGAGTGCCACGAAAGCGCGCGACTGCGCGAGCGCGAGCGCCGATCGGCGGGTGGCGTAGGTGAGCGGGGGTAGAGCCATCGAGAGGGGGGAGCTTAACCCTACTGACTGCTTCATGTTGGTTTCGGCTCAAGAGCTTGATCGACGCCGGGTCTCATGAGAATAAAGCTGGGCCCCCGTGCCATGCCGTGCTCGCGTCGTTCTGGTCGCGCTTCTCGCGTCGATCGCGCTCATTCTTTGCGCACGTGGCTCCGAGGCAAGGGGGGGTGAAAGCACCCCGGACCCCACATCTCTCGAGGTTCCGGGCTTTCCTGACGCCTATTTCTACAAGCCTAGGACCAAGGCGCAGCGTCCAATCCTGCTGTATATCCACGGACGGGGCGGAAACGCCCTGGAGGACTGCCGCAAGTGGGCGCGCGTGGCGAGGCGGTTCGGGTGGATCGTGTGCCCCGAAGGGCCGAGCGCGGGCGACAGCGGTGGCCGTACCTGGAATAACGACCCGGACACGGCAAAGCGGATCATCGACGCGACCGTGTCGGCCTTGCGCGCAAGATTCAAGCACCGGGTGCGCGGGCGCGGCAACATACTCATCGGCTTCAGCGAGGGGGCCTTCATCGCGCAGCAGGTCGGTGTGCGCGATCCCGTCCACTGGAATCGCTGGCTCATCCTCGCAGCGAACGACCGCTACTGGTCGGGCGACGCGCCGCAGCTACTCGAGCAGAACCGATCGAAGATCCGGCGGGTCTACCTCTTTACGGGCGAGAACGACCAGGTCGCCGAAAATACCAAGCGCGCCGGCGACATGCTCAAGACGGCGCGCATCCCGGTCCGGGTCCGGATCGCGCCCGGCCTGGGCCACGAGGTCCCGGAGGACCGCATGGTGACGAACTACCGGCGGCCGCTGAGGTGGCTCGTCGCCGCGAGGTGAGCGTCCGCGCCCTTCGGCCCCAAGTAGAGTCCCGATCCATCTGGTAGGATCCGATCCTGCCTCGTGGCTACCCAGCGCCCCATCGCTCCCGGCCAGCCGAAGGCCAAGCTGGTCTGCGACCTGCTCGTCCGGGAGAAGTTTCTCGCCCCGTCGCAGGTCCCGTCGGTGTTCGACCGGGTGCAGCGGACGGGCGATCGCGTCGAAGACGTGATCGTGAATCTCGGCCTTGCCACGGAGACGGATCTCCTCAAGTGCCTGGCGGGCCATTTCAAGGTCCAGTTCATCTCGACCGAGAAGCTCGCGAAGGTCGACGTGGCGAGGCCCCTGGTCAGCGCGGTGCCTGCACGTTTCGCCGAGAAGGTGGGCGTCTGCCCGGTGCTCTTCGATCCGAAGGCGCGGGCCTTGACCGTCGTCACCGCGGATCCGGACGACCTCGAGGCCCTGCGCGAGGTGCAGATGGCGTCGAACGCGAAGGAGGTGAAGGCGGTGCTCGCGCGACCGGCGGCGATCAAGGCGCTCATCGCCAAGACGTACTCCGGGGACGTTCACGCCTTTGCCGTCCTGGACCGCCAAGCCCAGGCCCAGGTGCATCAAATGATGCATTACGACCACGGCAACATCGTCATGGACGATTCGCCGGCGCACGCGCCCCCGGCGCGCCGCGAGTCGAACCTCAACCCTCGCGAAAGGCTCCTGAGTTCGGGCGACATGGAACCGGTGGCGCCGAAGCCGGCGGCGCGGGCCCCCTCGGCCCGGCCTGCCCCGAAACGATCTCCGGTCCCGCCTCCTCCGCAGCCGCCCCGGGTCGAGTCGATACCGGCGCCCTCGGTGCTCGTCACGGGGCACGGCGAGAAGGGGGTCGCCGGAGCGTCGTTCGTCGAGCTTCTCAACGTTCTCGTCAGTCTCCTCGAGAGCTCCCGGGCCGACCTCCGGGGCCATTCGGCGCACGTGGCGCGGCTCATGCGCCGTTTGGCCGAAAAGCTGTCGCTCGACGCCGGTAACACGGCGTACCTCGTCGCCGCAGCGTTCATCCACGACCTCGGCAAGATGGGGCAGTATCACCTGACGCCGCTGAACTGCAGCGAGTACGACGGCCACAAGGTCGCCGCGCAGAAGGCGGTCGGCATTCCGGCGAGCCTCCTCGAGCCCGTGCGCTTGCCGGCGGAGACGATCCAGTCCGCCACGCGCATGTACGAACGCTACGACGGCAAGGGGTTCCCGGACGGGATAGGCGGCAAGGACATCCCGCTCGGCGCGCGGCTTCTCGCCATCTGCGACACGTACGCAGACCTCACGAGCAACCCGCGTAACCCGTTCCGTAAGACGCTCTCGCCGCAGGAGGCCTGCATCGCGATCGCCAAGTACAAGGAGACGATCTTCGATCCGAATCTCGTGGACCTGTTCCGGAACACCGTCCTCGGCGAAGAGCTCGCGGCGAAGCTGCTTGCAAACCGCTCGCAGGCGCTCCTCGTCGACGTCGATCCGGAGGAGACGACGGTGCTCGAGCTCCGGATGATCGAGCAGGGGTTCGTCGTGAAGACCGCGCGAACGCCGGAGCAGGCGCTCAAGATCCTCGCCGAAGGAGAGACGGATCTGGTGGTGAGCGAGCTCGACCTCGGCAAGAGCGACGGGCTCGCGCTCCTCGCGGAGGCGCGAAAGCAGACGTGGGGCAAGGACCTCCCCTGGGTCATCTACACGCGGCGTCAGGAGCGGGCGGTTGCCCAGAAGGCGTTCGGCCTCGGCGTTCTCGACTACGTCAACAAGCCGGCCTCGGCGGACGTGATGGTGGCGAAGCTCAAGGCGATGCTCGATCAGCGCGCGAGCGCGAGCCCACGCAACTCCCGGGGCGTCAGCGGGTCGCTGCGCGAGATGGGTCTTCCGGACATGGTGCAGGTGCTCTTTCACGGCCGGAAGAGCGGCAGCCTTCAGATCCGCGCGACCGAGGGCTCGGGCGAGATTCACTTCGTCGAAGGGAACGTCGTCAACGCGAAGTGGGAGGCGCTCAAGGGCGACGCGGCCTTCTACGCGATGCTCAAGCTCACCGACGGCGAGTTCAGCCTCGACCCTTCTTTCAAGACGACCGAACGAGTCATCCACCAGTCGGCCGAAGCGTTGCTCCTCGAAGGGATGCGGCGGATGGACGAGGGGCTGGCGTGACGGCGTTCCTTGGGCTCGGAGGTCGCTAGGCAGCGGCGATCTCGACACCGTTCGACGTGCCGATGCGCGTGGCCCCGGCGTCGATCATCGCGCGGGCTTGCGCGGCGGTGCGAATGCCGCCGGACGCCTTGACGTGAGCGCGTCCGCCGACGACTTCCCAGAGGAGGCGGATGTCTTCCACGGTGGCTCCTCGCGGGCCGAAACCGGTCGAAGTCTTGACGAAATCGGCCCCCGCCTCCACCGCCGCCTCCGCGGCACGTCGGATCGCCGCTTCGTCGAAGTATCCCGTCTCGAGGATGACCTTGAGCACCGTGTCGGGCACGGCCTGCCGGACGGCGAGGACGTCGGCCCGGACGGCTGCCCAGTCCGCGCTTCTGGCGAGCCCGATGGCCATCACCATGTCGACCTCGCTCGCTCCGTCCGCCACGGCGCGGCGCGCCTCGTCCGCCTTCGTCGCCGACGTGCTCGTCCCGAGCGGAAAGCCCGCGACGGTCGCGACGCGCGCTGCGTCGCCGACCCACCGACGCGCCGACGCCACGTAGAGCGGAGAGACGCAGACCGCCAAGAGGCCGTGCTCGACCGCCTCGAGACAGTGACGCTCGACCTCCTCTGGCGTCGCGTCCGCGCGGAGCAAGGTGTGCTCTACGTAGCGGGCGAGGCGCATCGGGGGGGAGAGATAGCCGCCAAGGCGCGAAGCCGCCAAGAGAGAGAGATTTGTTTGGAGAAGAATGTGAGCCTCCCCCTCTTGGCGCCTTCGCGCCTTAGCGGCTCCCCTCTCGATTGTGGTAAAGGGGGCATCCCTCAGGAGATTGGCGCATGGCTCGATCGCTCAAGTTCGTCTCGCTCTCGCTTCCCCTCGTCCTCGTCGCGTGCGGTGGAGAGACGCCGCCCCCGGCACCGCCTCCGCCGCCGGCGCAGACGGCTGCAGCCCCGGCCCCTGCGCCTACCGCCAGCGCGGCGCCCGCGCCCGCCGAGCCTCCGCCCCCTCCGGCGCCCACGCCCGTCGCCAAGTATGCCGGCTTCCAGACGCCCGAGAGCGTCCTCTACGACGACCAGGGAGACCGGTATCTCGTATCGAACATCAACGGCACGCCGTTCGACGTCGACAACAACGGCTTCATCTCGGCTCTCTCTCCGGACGGGCAGGTCACGAGCCTCAAGTGGATCGAGGGTGGCAAGAACAAAGTGAAGCTCGACGCGCCGAAGGGCCTCGCGATTGCCAAGGGTGTCCTCTACGTCGCCGACATCACGACCGTGCGCATGTTCGACGCGAAGACCGGAGCGCCGAAAGGCGAGGTCAAGATCGCCGGCTCGACGTTCCTGAACGATCTGGCGGCTGGTCCCGACGGCAAGGTCTACGTGTCGGATTCCGGCCTCAAGGCCGGCGCCAGCGGCTTCGAGCCGACCGGCACGGACGCCGTCTACGAGATCGACAAGGGCAAGGCCAAGGCGATCGCGAAGACGCCGGACCTCGGCAAGCCGAACGGCCTCGTGGTAACGGACAAGGGCGTCGTCGTCGTGACGTTCGGATCGGGCGAGGTCTACCGGCTCGATGCCAAGGGCGCGAAGGTCGACGCGAGCAAGCCGCCGAAGGGCGCGCTGGACGGCGTCGTGATCGTCGGCGACTCGCTGCTCGTGTCCAGCTGGGAGGGTTCCGCGATCTATCGCGGCAAGCTCGGAGGGGCCTTCGACGTCGCCCTCACCGACCAGAAGTCGCCCGCCGACATCGGCTACGACACCAAGCGCGGTCGCGTCCTCGTTCCCCACTTCACCGAGGGCACCGTCGAGGCGTACGACCTCAAGTGACGTCCCGCGGCAAGAGCGGCCCGTCCGTTCGTCATCGTGGCGGAGAGGGCGAGCCGCTCCTGTTGCTCCACGGCTTCGCGCTCTGCGTGGACGCCTGGAAACGGGTGCTGCCTGCGCTCGAGCGCAAGCACGACGTCCTGGCGGTGACCTTCCCCGGCCACATGGGAGGGGAGCCTCTTCCGGCGGGCTTCGTCCACAGCATCAAGGCCTCGGCCGACCTCGCGGAGGCGGAGCTCGAGGCGGGCGGGTTCGAAAAGGTCCACATCGTCGGCAACTCGCTGGGCGGGTGGCTGGCGATCGAGCTCGCGCGCCGCGGTCGTGCGCTCTCGGTGGTCGCGATCTCCCCGGGTGGTGGATGGCAGCCCGGCAGCGCCGAGCACAAGCGGCTGAAGGGCGTCTTCAAGAGGTTTCGCACGACGCTGCACGTCGGCGGCCCTCTCGCGCCGCTGCTCTCCCGTTTCTCGACCTCGCGGCGGCTCGCGCTCGCCGAGATCGTCGCCCATCCCGAGCGGCTCACGTCGGCAGAGGCGCGGATGATCATCGAGGCGTCGTGGCGGTGCGACGCGTACGACGGCGTGCTCGACGCGCTCTCGCGTGAACCGCCGCCCGCTCCGATCGACCCGAGCCCTTGCCCCATACGGCTCGTCTGGGGGACGCGCGATCGCCTCCTGCCGATCCGCGGGTACTCCGAGCTGTGGCGCCGCGTGTTGCCCTATGCCGAGTGGGTGGAGCTCGACGGCGCAGGCCACGTCCCCATGTTCGACGACCCCGAGGGCGTCGTTCGGGCCATCCTCGACGTCACGACGCGCAAAAGGAGCGTCTAGACTTGGCCGCGCTGAGACTGAGTCTCGTTGGCGCGGGCGATGGCCCCTAGCGCGTCGTAGGCCGCGTACTTGAACATCTCGCCGAGCGTCGGATAGTTGAAGACCATCTCGATGAAGGCGTCGATCGTCCCGTCGAGCAGCATGACGGCCTGGCCGACGTGCACGAGCTCCGACGCGCGCTCTCCGATGCAGTGGCATCCGAGGAGCTTCCTCGTCGTCCGCTCGACGACGAGCTTGATGACGCCGTCCTTGTCTCCGACGATCTTCCCGCGCGCGTTGTCGCGGTAGAACGCCCGTCCGACGACGAGGTCGAGCTTCTTCTCGGCGGCCGCCTCCTCCGAGAAGCCGATGCAGCTGACTTCGGGGATTGTGTAGATGCCGAAGGGGAGCAGGTGCGAGACCTGCCTCTTGTAGGTGAAGCCGAACGCGTGGCACACGGCCACCCGTGCCTGCTCCATCGACGTCGACGCGAGCGCCGGAAATCCGATGACGTCTCCGGCGGCGTATATGCTCGGCACCGCGGTGCGGTAGTCGGCGTCCACCTTGATGGTGCCCCGCTTGTCGACGCCCACGCCCAGCGCCTCGAGCCCCATCCCATCGGTCCAGCCGGACCTTCCGCTCGACGCGAGGACCTTCTCCGCTTCGATCTCGACGCCGTTGTCGAGCGTCGTCACGATGCCGCGTCCCGCGACGCGCTGGATGCTCTTCGTCGTCCTCCCGAGGAGGAACGCCACCCCCAACGACTGCATGGCGCCGCGCAAGCGCTCCGCGATTTCCACGTCGAGGAATGACAGGAGTCGTGGCCTGCCCTCGACCAGCGTCACGTTGACGTGCATCGCGGCGAACATCGACGCGTACTCGCATCCGATGACGCCTCCGCCCACCACGAGCATCGTCTTCGGCAGGCGGTCAATCTGGAGGATGGTGTCGGAATCGTCGACGTCCTCGTCGTCGAAGGGAATGTCGGCGGGGTGGTGAGGCTTGGAGCCGGTTGCCACCAGAAACACCTCGCTCGTGATGCGACGGGGCGATCCCGAGCTGACGAGCTCGATCGTGTGCGCGTCGACGAAGTGGGCGACCCCTCTCAGCATCGGCGTTCGGTGGCGCTCGAGGTTCCACTTGATGCGGGCGACCTCGAGTTCCCGCACGGCGTTCTTGCGGGAAAGGAGCTTCGGCACGGCCAGGTCGGAGTTCAGCTCGACGCTGAGGCCGTAGAGCTCGCGCTGGCGAAATCCGGAGAGGAAGATCGCCGTCTCACGCAGCGTCTTGCTTGGCAAGGTCCCCGTGTGAACGGCCGCGCCGCCGGGCTCCTCGGCGCGCTCGACGCAGGCGACGCGTTTGCCGAAGTACGCAGCCTGGGCAGCCCCCTTTTCGCCGGCCGGTCCCACGCCGATGACGACGAGATCGTAGTCGTAAGGCACGGGCGCGAGACTATCAGGTCCAGTACCATCGCGTTTCGGTGACACGACCGGCCATGAAAAGACTGCGCGTGATGCATGTCGTCGTGGGTGGAGACATCGGAGGCGCCGAGCGCTTGCTCGTCGAGCTGGCGGGGCGCCCGGAGACGACCTGCGCGGATCACGAGGTGGCGGTCATCACGCCCAACCGAGCGCTGGTCGACTACCTGAACGGCGCTGGCCTCGTCGTCCACGACCGCGGTCGCGCGCGCGAGACCCCGCTCGCGTATCTCTACAGGTCGCTCGGCCCGATGGACGTCCGATGGCTGACCGCTCTCCTCTTGAAGCAAGAGGTCGACATCGTGCACACCCACGTCTTCGGCTCGCACGTCCTCGGTACCCGCGCCGCACTCCGCGCGCGAAAGCCGCAGCTTCGTACCGAGCATGGCCTGGTGCATTACTTCGATCCGACCTGCTCCGTCTTCACCCGCTGGGCAGCCGCTCGCACGGATCGCTTCGTCGCCGTAAGCGAGCATGTCCGGGACGGCGTGGCCGTCACGGCGCCCGCGATCGCTCCGCGCATGTCGACGATACGCAACGGACTCGACACGGCGTACTGGAGTCCGCGCAACGGCGAGGGACCTGCAGAGGCGTTCTCGCTCGCCATCGTCTGCAGGTTGACCGCGTGGAAACGCGTCGACCTCGCCATTCGTGCGGCGTCGCTCGCGGGCGCGCCTCTCGTCGTCGTCGGTGACGGGGAGGAGCGCGCCAAGCTGGAGGCCCTCGCGCGGAGACTCGGCCCCTCTACGCGCTTCGTCGGCTATCAGCGCGATCCGAGGCCGTTCGTCGCGGACGCCAGCGCGATCCTCAGCACGGCAAAGGACGAGCCGCTCGGTCTGTCGGCCCTCGAGTCGCTCGCGATGGAGCGACCGGTGATCGCCATTGCAGGGGGCGGCATCGGCGAGATCGTCGAGGCGGAACGAACGGGGATCCTCGTCCAGGTCGCGAGTGCGCCGGCGCTGGCCGAGGCCATCACGCGCGCGCGTCGAGACCGCGACCGATTGCGACTGATGGGGCGCCAGGGTCGACGCTTCGCGGTCGAGCAATGCGGCATTCACGCGATGTGCGAGAGCTATGCGGCGGAGTACCGGGCCCTGGTCGCATGATTGTCCGAGCGTCGCATGCGACATGAAGCGCAGTGAGGTGTACTGCTGCCCGCGCTGCCGCGGCGCGCTCGTCAACCAGGGTAGCCTCGTGTGCGACCGGTGCGCGGCGCGCTACGACGTGCGAGGTGGGATTGCCCGATTCGTGGAGGGCGACAACTACGCGAAGAACTTCGGTTTCCAGTGGAATCGGTTTCAAGCCACGCAGCTCGATTCCAAGACCGGCCTGGGGCTCTCGGCTCGCCGGTTCTGGGCCGAGTCGCGATGGCCGCGCGACCTCACGGGTGAGCTCATCTTGGAGGCGGGTTCCGGAGCTGGCCGATTCACCGAGATCCTGGCGAGCACGGGAGCGCATGTCTTCACGTTCGACTCCACCGAAGCCATCGATGCCAACCGTCGCTCGAACGCCGATGCGGTCGACGTCGAGTTCGCCCAGGCGGACATTCTCCAGATGCCGTTCCGCGACGGCACGTTCGACCGCGTCGTGTGTCTCGGCGTGCTGCAGCACACTCCCTCTGCGCGCGCGGCGCTCGCGGCGCTCGTCAGGGTACTCAAGCCTGGCGGACACCTCGTCGCCGATCACTATGTCTTCGACGCGCTGACGCCGTTTCGCGGCAAGTACTGGCTTCGTCCGCTGACGCGCGGGAGACGGCCGGAAGCCATGTTCCCGTGGGTGAGGCGCTACTTCGACTTCTGGTACTCCGCGTTGGGCCAGGCGAGCCCCGTGCTCGGACGCGCGACGACGCACCTCGCCGACATGCTCGGCATCTGCGACTACAGGCAAGAGATTCCGGAGGCGTCGCCCGATCTCGTCCGCGAAATGTCGCTCCTCGACACGTTCGACATGCTCTCGCCCGCGTACGATCGCCCGCGCCGCCCTGCCACGCTGCGCCGATGGCTCGAGCAACTTGGAATGTGCGACATCGACGTCACGGGCGGCTACAACGGAGTCGAAATCCGCTCACGAAGGGCGTAGCGATGCGCGTTCGGGGGTGCCTGCAATGAGGGCGAGGATGTTCGCGACTTCGAAGGGCTTCTCGAGGCGTGGATTGGGTACTCTGTCCAGGAAGTCACGCGCCCGGTCCGTGAATGCGCCCCCCGTGAGGAAGATCATCCTCTCCGCCTGGTCGGGTGCGATGCGGCAGAGTTCCTCGTGGAGATCCAAGCCGGTCACCTCGGGCATCATGAGATCCGAGAGGATCACGTCGAAGCGTTCTCCCGAGGCAATGCGACTCAATGCCTCCTTGCCGCTCGTTAGAACCACGACGTCGTGATACCGGTCCAGGCTTCGCTGGAGCGCCCGACCGATCGCGACCTCGTCGTCGACGACGAGGACGCTCAGCCTGCGCGCGGGTTCCTTCGCCAGTTTCGCCTGCGCCACGCCACGCGGCTCGCTCGTCGCGGGGGGCAGCGTGACCTGGAAGGTCGTTCCCTTACCGACCTCGCTCTCGACGGCAATCTCTCCACCGAGATCGGTGACCATTCGATGACAGAGCGACAAGCCAAGCCCAGTCCCGACGCCAACGGCCTTCGTCGTGAAGAACGGGTCGAAGACGCGAGACAGGATCGCCGAAGGAATGCCGGTTCCCGTATCCCGCACTTCGATGACGACATGCCCGCTCGCGGCAGTCTTCGTCACGATACGAATCTCGTTCCGGCTCGCGCGCCCCTCTGGCATGGCTTGCGCGGCGTTTACGAGCAGGTTCAGAAGCACCTGACCGAGCCGAGCCTCGTTCGATTCCACCATCGGCACATCGCCGTATTCTTTAACGAGGTGGGCACGGTGTCGGATCTCGTTCCACGCCATCCGAATCGACGACTCGATCACGCTCCTGACGTCCACGGCGCCTCGTTCTTCATTGTGAGGTCGGGAGAATAGCTTCACGTCGCGGACGATCCCTCGAATGCGCTCGGCCGCCTCGCGTGCGTCGAGCAACGGCCCATCGGCCTCCTGCAGGCGTCCTTCGAGCCCATCGGCGTCCCCCTCGAGGCGTTCGACCTCGCGGCGCTTGCGATCGAGCAACCGCACGTCCGGAGCGAGCTGGCCGAGGAGGGTGATCACGAAGTCGAGGTTGGCCATGATGACGGCCAGGGGGTTGTTGATCTCGTGCGCCACCCCAGCAGCCAACATCCCCGCGGACGCCATGCGCTCCGAGATGGCGAGTTGCTCGCTCATCTTGCGCTGCGTGGCACGGAGCCCTGCTTCACGCACCTCCCGTTCGACGGCGACAGGGAGTCGCCCGAGGCTTTCCTTGAGCACGTAGTCGTGCGCCCCCGCCCTCATCGCGTTGACCGCCCCGGCCTCCCCGATCGTACCCGACACGAGGATGAAGGGTATGTCTCCGCCCCCCTCCCGCGCGTCCGCGAGAGCGGTCAACCCGTTGTAGCGAGGGAGGGCGTAGTCCGAGATGATGACGTCCCAGTGCTTCGCTCGGAGCGCCTCCTTGAACGCGCCCTGAGTGTCCACGCGCTCGCCGCTCGGATCGAAGCCACCCCGTCGGAGCTCCTGCATGACCAGCGCAGCATCGTCGTCCGAGTCCTCGACGTGCAGAACCCGCAACGGCTTTCTCGGTTCCTTGGTCCTCGGATCGGTCCCTTCCTGACTCTTCGGCGATCCACCGCGCGCGCCGTCGGCACCCGTTTGGACCATGATTAGCGTCCCACCCTCCGCTCTGGCGGGGATTCGTTGAGAACGAGCCAATAGAGCCCAAGTTGCCTTACGGCTTCCGCGAACGCCGTGAAGTCCACAGGCTTGCGTACATAGCTATTGGCCCCAAGGTCGTACCCATCGAGCAGATCTCTGTCCTCCTTCGACGACGTCAGGATAATGACAGGCAGGCGCCTCGTTCTCTCGTCCCCCCGTATCTTTCGCAGGACCTCCAGGCCGTTCACCTTTGGGAGGTTGAGATCGAGCAGGACGATCTGTGGAAGTACGGAGGCGTCCCGGCCTTCATAGGCGCGCAGGCCGAATAGGTAGTCCAGGGCCTCGGCGCCGTCGTGCGCGACGACGACATCGTTCTTGATGTTGTTCTTCTTCAGCGCGCGAATCGTCAGCGCCTCGTCGTCCGCATTGTCTTCGACGAGCAGGATGATCTTGTCCTTCATAGGTACGCGCCTCCCACGAGGGTAAAAAAGAACGTGGCTCCGCGACCGACATCACCTTCGGCCCATACTCCTCCGCCGTGCTTGCGAACGACGCGTTGAACGATGGCAAGCCCGATACCGGTTCCGGCGAATTCGGTCGCGGTGTGCAGCCGCTGGAAGGCCCCGAAAAGCCTACCCGAGTAAGCCATGTCGAACCCCGCCCCGTTGTCGCGAACGAAGTACGCGGGCAGCCCCCTCTGCGAGGTGAGGCCGACCTCGATGCGTGCCTTCGGCCGCTGGCTGGTGAACTTCCAGGCATTGCCGAGGAGGTTCTCCATCACTGTCGTCAGCAGACCGGCATCGCCGTAGACCTTCAGTCCCTCCTCGACGACAATCTCGACTTGGCGCTGCGGGTCGCTTACCCGAAGGCGTTCTGCAATACCCCGGGCGATGCGCGTGAGGTCCACGTCTTCTCGGAGCAGCTCGCCGCGGCACAAGCGCGAGAGACCCAGCAGATCGTCGATCAGATGAGCCATCCGCTGCGCGGCGGCGCGCACTCTGGCAAAATTGCTCTTTCCCTCCGCGTCGAGCTGGTCGGCGTTGTCCTCGAGGATGGCCTGACTGAAGCCGTCGATGCTCCGTAAGGGAGTCCGCAGATCGTGGGCGACGGAGTAGCTGAAGGCTTCGAGCTCCTGGTTCGCAGCGTCGGCCTCGGCGTTCGCGCGCCGCAGCACCTCCTCCGTGTGTTTCGCCGCGTCGATGTTCGTACATGTACCGAACCAGCGCGTGATTCGACCCTCGCTATCGCGGACCGGGAGCGCTCGCCTGAGAAACCAGTGGTAGGCCCCCGACTTCTGCCTCAGTCGGTACTCGATCTCGTACGCGGAGCCCGACTCCGTGGCCGAATGCCATCGTGCCAGACACTCCTTTTGATCGTCCGGGTGGATGACGTCGGTCCAGCTCTCGTCACCGCTGATTCCCTCGGGCCGGCCGGTGTACTCGTACCAGCGCTGATTGTAGTAGTCGAAACGCCCATTGGGATCGGCCGTCCAAACGATCTGAGGCATCGAGTCGGCGAGCTCTCGAAACTTCCGTTCGCCATCCCGCAGCGTCTGTTCGGTGCGCTTTTGGTCCGTGATGTCCGTATGAATGCAGGCCCATTCACGAATCGTCCCGTTGGCGGCGAGTACCGGCACGGAGCGGACGGAGAAGTGCCGGTATTCACCGTCATGGCGACGCAGACGGTGCTCGAGTTCGTAGGGAGCGCGATCGGACACTGCGCGCTCCAAGCCCTCGACCGTCGACGCGCGGTCGTCGGGATGCACGGCATCGAGCCAGCCGCGATGTTGGTACTGGCCGAACGTTTGGCCGGTGTATGTAGCCCAGCTCAGCTGTTCGTCGAGCATCTCGCCCTTGGAGTCGTGGGTCCAGATGACCTGCGCAATTGCCAGGACGAGAGACCTGTAGCGGTCCAGGTGAGCGCGAAGACCCTCTTCGGCATCGCCTTTCCGCTGGATCGCCTCCCGTTCGAGCTGGCCGACGCGGGCTCGGCTGCTCGCGAGCGCTTCGACGAAGCTCTGTTCTTGCGAGCTGCTCATGGTCGGCGAGCACCTCCGAGCGCCCTAGGGCACGGTAACCACGATTCGCCCTCGCGGCGGCCAAGCAGCGGCGATTCTCGAAATGAGAAACTCGCGACAAGCGGTTACAGGGCCGCCCGTGTGAACCGACGAAGGTGGGAGCCTCGCCCCCTCGTACATGAGAGAAAGTGTCGCGCGCCGCTAGTTGGTGACGGGCGTGCGCGTGCAGTTGTCCGTCAACGTCACCGCGGGATCGGGAGAGGCCACGATCTCGAAGTCGCTCACGTTGATTCCGAAGAGGTCGTGCGAGCCAAGGTATGCGGCGGCGCTCGCGTCGAACGTGAGCGGGATGTTCCCTCCATCGTCGAGGAACATGCCGTACTTCTGCAGCGCCGTGGCAACCGCCTTGGCGGCAGCGTTCGGCAGGGACGAGACGTCGTAGCTCGACTTGAGCCGGAAGCGCGCGACGTAGGGAGGCATGAGGTTGCCGCCGCTCGGGCCGCCCGCGTGCGTCCCAGGGTGAACGTACACGCCGCTCTTGATGCTCGAGTTCGGAAGAGTGAACCGCATCGCGTGGTTGACGACGCCCGCCTCGAGGTCGGCGCCGGTGACGAGGAGCGGCGCGATGGGCATACCTGCCGCGTCGGCGCTCGTGCACTGGTCGCCCCGGCTGTACGGGGTACCGGGCTGCCAGTAGTCGTGGGTAAGGTCCCAGACGACTTCGCAGAGCGTCGTGAACGGACTGCCCGTCGCCGTGCCCCCGGCGATCGTCGTGTTGTAAAGCTCGTATAGGCGCGTCCCCTGGTAGACGAGCACGTGGCAGTCGCCCTGAGAGGTGTCGCAGGTGTAGTTGGTCTGCCCCTCGGCGTTGCCGCCCGGCGGGATGGGAACCGTCGTCATGTCGCAGTCGGGCGTGTAGTAGCCGGACGCCGGCGTGAACGCGCGAGGCGTCACCGAGCTGTCGGCGTGGAGGATGGTCAGGCTGAAGTCGATCTGGAAGTTGCCGGATCCCCATCCGACGGTCGCCAAGTTGTTGATGATGGCGGTGGAATTGGGGTCGAGGGTGGCGTTCGAGACGTCCTCGTAGATGATGGAGGACGCCGGAAATCGGTCGGTGCCCGAGGAGCCGGAGTCGGGAGTGGCGACGGCGCCGGTGTCGGTGTCGGGATTCCCCGCATCGTCGGCAGGGGGTGGAGTCGTGCTGGTGCCATCACCGCCTCCTGCGTCGGGTCCGCCAGACGCCCCATGAGCGCCGGAAGACGAGGAGCAGCCCACGAGGGCGATCCCGATATATCGCGCGAAGGATGGCCACGAGCGACGAAGGGGGATGGACATGGGCACCTCAGTCCAAAGGCTAGCGCT
>Ga0182018_10000224_pt1 | contig 74476 bp, 53 predicted proteins | sample 812P2MmetaG_FD_120490 | JGI IMG/M metagenome (GOLD analysis project Ga0182018, IMG submission 120490) | Permafrost microbial communities from Stordalen Mire, Sweden - 812P2M metaG | ecosystem: Environmental > Terrestrial > Soil > Wetlands > Permafrost | place: Sweden: Stordalen | collected... | reverse complement strand
GATTCGGGCGTCCCAGAGAGAATTCGCTGGCTTGATTTCCTGCCAGGAATAGGTCTTGTACTGAGAGAAATTCGCTTGATGATCAAAGTCGGTCGTGACCTGCTGCGCAACTGCGGTCTCCAACGCAACCAGGAAAAGCACGGAGCAAACTGCTATACGGTGGATAGGCTTCATGTGAGCCTCCTTTTCGCATCTGAGGAATGCATTTGTATTTCCAAACATTCTGCACACCGAAGAGATCGGTTTGGTCATTCTGGCTCAAAGCTTTGCGTATGTGTCCGCTGAGAATGCGGCTGGAGTGAAAGGCTGGAGCCGTCGATCAGCCGACTTACTGTCCGCCTGTTGACCCTTCGGTGGTTCATTCACCGGCCTATCGATCACCGAGAGACGAATCTCCGTGTGCCTCGTGTTAGAGGCGACATTGGAGACCTGCGTGCACACCCATAAGGTAGGGCATGTTTGCGTGAATCAAGAGAATGGCATTCGACCAAGGAGCATCAGCAGCGGAAGGCGCTTGCTGCTCGCATTCCCGCGTTGTACTGGACTCTTAGATCCGTGCAGACCGAGTGTAGTGGATGAAGGGCTACCGTTTATAGCTCATGTCTTGCTCATAACAATTTCGATTGCGATAACGCATGCCCTTGGCCACGCGCAGGCGCCGGTCGCTTCCCAAGAATCGGTCTTATCTTCTTCGACTGCCGCCCACGACGGGTCCGTTGACACCCCGTCAACATCGATCCAGCTCGGACCGCTGAACCCGGTTTCGATCAGTCCGTGCCGCTTAGGAGTGCCAGACACATTGCCCCAATCTTCGGCGAACGCTACAGAAAATACGACGACACTCGGATCCTGGGGGTACACGCCCTTGTCCGCATGTTGTAAATTCCAACTGTTTGTCAAACAGACGTATTCGCCCTATACCTTCGCATCAGCAGGCTTCCCGGCGACTTGGGCCCAGGCCATGGGGCAATGGCCCCACTAAGGCGGAGGTACCCAAGGTTGGGCGAAGCGATTAGTGCGACTCTGGCGAATACAGAATCGCGGAGATTCACCCAGACTTTTGCCCTGTCAACGATCCTGCACCAGGATCCTCGCTACTTTCCGTCGCCTAAGAGAACGCTCATTGCCAGGGTTTGGTATTTCACAACCAGAGCGGCGGTCACCAAGAATGACAATGGGGATAACACTTTCAACACGTCCGAGTTCCTTGGCGCTTTGTTCACCAGTGCGCTACAAAATGCCTACTATCCAAAACATGACCGGACTTCGGGGGATACCATGAATCGCTTTGGTGGTGCGCTTAGCTCGGATGGGACTGGGGATCTTCTACGCGAATTTACGCCGGACATGAAGCGACTCTTCCGGAAACATGCGCCGAAGAAAATCCTGATGATCGAGGAGAAGCGGAAAAGCTTCCCATCCCTGCCGAAGATAAGCCGTAGCACCAGAGATTAAGCCGCGAAAACTCTCAGTTTCCATCAAAATTACACTTCACCACTAGGACGGTGGCATCGTCGTTGAAACCGACTCCCTGACAGAAGTCTTCGGCACTCTGAAGAATGCTGTCCATCAGTTCTTCCGCTGACAGTGAAGAATCGCGGCGAATCACGGCCGACAGCCGTTCCATCCCAAATTCTTCTCCCTGCGAATTTTCTGCCTCCGTAATACCGTCCGTGTACAGAACCAGAAGATCGCCGGAGGCGAGGTCGGCTCGTTTGATTTCACAGGTTACGCTCTCGAACATTCCGAGTGGGAAGCAGGACGAGTTCATGGGAACAACTTCACGGGTTTTTGCTCGGAAAAGGAGAGCGGGATTGTGGCCGCAGTTGACGTATCGGAGGGACCGGCTGAGTGCATCAATGTCCGCCAGCAGCAGTGTGACGTAACGTTCGCCATCAGATACAGAATGGATCCCATTGTTCAGGCGATTTACAACCTCCAGCATGTCTCGTTTCTCACTCACCTCCAGTTGCACCGCAGCCGCGGTGGCGGACATCAGAAGGGCAGCAGCAACACCCTTTCCCGCGACATCAGCAATCACTATCTGAATGGTGTGCTCATTGACGGGTATATAGTCGTAGTAGTCGCCGCCCACACCTCCCGCCGGCTGCATCGCCCCGGCAATCTCCAGTCCAGCGATGGATGGGCGCCGGAGAGGCAGAAACAGCCTCTGAACCTGCGCGGCCAGTTCAACATCATGCAGAAGTTGATCCCGCTGCTTGCGCACTGCCTCGTCAAGCAATTCTCTCTGTTTCACATATCCCTGAATGACATAGACGACGAAGGTGAAGGCGACTAGCGCGGTGAGGTTGTGGGTGATCCTGGCTTCCTGGCTTGGATAAGGAGGCCCGAAAAGATCGTGGAGAAAAACACAGACCGCGATCAGCGCATAACTGATCTGGCTGCGCAAGAACATGGCACTGATCCCAAGGGGCAAGATGTAGAGATATCCCAACGAGATCGACGTGACGATAAAGTCGGCGTAGGCAACCGCAGCAATCGATCCGAAGACCAGCACCGCTGGCAGCCATTGAGGCCCGCCTGCGGCCACGTCTCCTCGCAAGAGCGATCGCGAAGAAAGCGAAGTTAGAGCTCTGGGTGGTGTCCCCGTCATCACTCCCATCGGTAGTCTCTTTATTGAAATTGCCATTTCCGACTCGTGTTGCCAATTGCGGGTTTAGCGCGGAATCCTATGGTGTCGCATAGGAGCCCGCTCCCCGCCTAACCGCCGATATGCACCATCGTCCTCGACGGCGCCACGAAGCCGGCCTCCCCAATGTGATGCCGCTCTTCCTTGTGACTGACTGCATTGCGAATAAACTCCATCAGTTCGGAGTCAGAGGCGCCGCGGCGCATCAGTCCGCGCAGATCATGGTCCCAGACCGAAAAGAGGCAAGTACGGATCTTGCCATCAGAGGTGACCCGGACCCGGCTGCAATGCCCGCAAAAGGGGTGGGAAACCGGTGCAATGATTCCGATTTCGCCGACCCCATCTTCGAATCTGTAACGTCGGGCCGTTTCACTGCGTTCGTGTGGAACCTCGACAAGGAGGCGATAAGATGCCATGCGTTGCAAGATCTCGTCCAGAGATACCACGATATCGGGCGCCCAGACGCGCCCCTCTTCGAGCGGCATGAATTCGATGAAGCGCACCACCACGCCTTCTTCACGCGCAAAGTTGCCGAACGGTATGATCTGGTCGTCGTTGAAGCCGCGCATCAGCACGCAGTTGACCTTCAGGGGATCGAGACCTTCGCGCTTTGCGGATCGGATTCCAGCCAGCACGCGAGCAAAACCAGTTGGCACACGCGTTATCCGCGCAAAGCCTTCCGGATCCACCGCGTCCATGCTGACTGTGACCCGTCCCAGGCCGGCGTCTTTGAGTGGCCTTGCCATATCTGCGAGAAGATGTCCATTGGTGGTCGCCGCAAGGTCAAGAGGTTGGCCCTCCACGGTGCGCAGCTGCGACAACTCCCGCACGAACTCAATGACGCCCTTGCGCAGCAGTGGTTCCCCGCCCGTAATCCGGACCTTCTTGATTCCCACACCGGCGAACAGCCGAACTATTCGTAGGTACTCGGAAAGGGGCAGATCCCCGTAAGTCGCACCCTCATTTCCGGTGCGGCAGTACACACACTTGTAGTTGCAGCGGTCAGTGATAGAAATTCGCAGGTCGGTAATCGCGCGGCCAAATTTGTCTACCAGGCGCATAAGGGATCCGGCTCAGATCTTTTCAAGTTGCGAGTTCGAAGTGTGTAATGAGTGCAGGTGACGTCCAAAGGCTTGCAAGAAGTCAACAGCTGCGGCTAGCCCACGGAGACTGTCCGTACTCGTGATTCTCCGAAGGAGGCCAAAGAAGCTCACCGGCTGTTCTCGTTCCGCCGTCGCGTGGGCTATTCCTTCGGGAATTGCCTGGAAGATGCCCTTGAACCATTCCGGCTCGATACTCCCGAGGATTTGGCGCCAGAAGAGTAGATTCCTAATGGCGCGAATGGCTTCGGGCGCTCTCGCATTGTCGACTACCTTCTCCAGAATTTCGTCGCTCGCCGCCAAGGCACCACGCATAATTTCCAGCACACCGCGATTGTGCAACTCCTGCAGCACTTCGTACGCGGCCAACACGGCTTCAGCATGTTCTTCGGGGGCATGCTCCAGGCGAGACTGCAACTCTGCACGTGGGTTGCGCGGCGGAATTTCAAGGGGAATCGGTTGAGCCATTTGGTTCTCCTCCCGTCACTTCTTCGTCTGCAATTGCACTAGACCATTTCCTGGAGGCGCGTAGTCTGGCCTCTTCCACTTACGTTCGACTTCCACCCCGTTCTGCGGCGTCGGATGACCGAAGCGGGAATTAATGCGGGGCAATGGACTCTCTCCGACTTCGGGCAACACGTTCAAGTGAACGCTGGTCTCCTTGTATGCGGGTGTGTTGGTCACTGGATCGGTGTGGCTGCTCGTCAGCCGGTTGACGGGACTTTCGACCGAGTTCATAGGCATGTACAGTTCCTTCCCATGTACACGGTCGGTGACCAAAGCGCGAACTCGCACCTTCCCGTAGCGCGAGATCAGTTGCACCCAGGTTCCACTTTGAATGCCGCGTTCTTCAGCAAGTTCAGGGGAGACTTCCACAAAGGTGTCAGGAGTCTTCTCTCGGATCCCTTCAGTGCGATAGGTTAGGTTGCCCTCGTGGAAGTGTTCGAGAAGCCGCCCATTGTTTAGGTGCAAGTCAAATTCAGAATCCGGTTGATCCGTGGGGCCGATCCACGAGACCGGGAACAGTCTCGCCTTTCCATCGGGGAACGCGAAGCGTTTGGTATAAAGCAGTGGCTCATCGGTCCCATCGGCGGCAACCGGCCACTGAAGAGATTTGTAACCCGCCAGCCTCTCGTAGTTAACGCCAGCGAACATCGGAGTGAGAGAAGCAATTTCATCCATGATCTCGGAAGGATGCTGGTAGTGCCAGTCTGCGCCCATCCGGTGGGCAACCTCCTGGGTGATCTTCCAATCTGGCCAGCAACCCTCGAGCGGTTCAAGAACTTGATAGAGTCGCTGGATCCGCCTCTCGGTACTGGTGAAGGTACCTTCCTTTTCCAGGCTTGGCGCTCCGGGCAGCACAACATCGGCATAGCGGCAGGTATTACTGAAAAAGATGTCCTGCACGATAAAGAAGTCGAGCTTGGCGAATGCGTCTCCGACATAATTTGCATTGGAGTCCACAATGCTCATTTCCTCGCCGATTAGATACATCGCCTTGAGCTTGCCCTCCTGAATTGCTTCTACCATCTCGTGGTTGTCCAGTCCCTTGGTGGAAGGCAGCTTAACCTTCCAGTCAGCCTCAAATCGCTTACGCACTTCGGGATCATCGACAGACTGGTAACCCGGCAGCATGTTCGGCATGGCCCCGTGGTCGCTGGCGCCCTGCACGTTGTTGTGACCGCGCAACGGATAAGCGCCGGTTCCCGGTCGCATGTAATTGCCGGTGATCAGTAACAGGTTCGAAATAGCGGTGGAAGTGTCGGAACCCTGGGTGTGCTGAGTCACTCCCATCGCCCACAGGATGCAAACACTTTTGGTTTCGACGATCATGTGCGCTACGGTCCGAAGGATCTCCTCTGACAGGCCCGTGATCCGCGAAGCAGCCTCCATGGTAAAGGGCTCCAGGCTTTTTCGGTACGCGTCCGAGCCATTCACCCACTGATCCAGAAACTTGGAGTGCGCAAGGCCGTTGTCGAGCAGGTAGCGGCTGATCGCGCTTAACCACACCAAATCTGTACCTGGTTTCGGATGGAAGAAGAGATCGGCGCGCCTGGCCATCTCGTGTTCACGCAAGTCAGAGACAATGAGCTTCTGCCCCTCCAGTTTGTGAGAGCTCTTCACTCGGGTGGCGATCACTGGATGACTTTCGGCCGTATTGCTGCCGATGATGAGGACAAGGTCAGCCTTCTCTATGTCGACAATGGAACCTGAATCCCCGCCGTAACCCACGGTGCGGAACAAGCCCATGGTCGCAGGAGATTGGCAGTACCGGGAGCAATTGTCGACGTTGTTCGTGCCAATGACGGCTCTTGCCAACTTCTGCATGAGGTAACTTTCTTCATTCGTGCACTTGGAAGATGAGATGAAGGCGAGCGAGTCGGGTCCATAGGTCCCTTTGATCTCTGACAGTCTGCGAGCCGCCAGACTAAGTGCTTCATCCCAGCTGGCCTGGCGAAACTTGCCGCCCTCGCGAATCAGCGGCGTGGTGAGGCGATCTTCGCTATTGATGTGACCCCAGCCGAACTTTCCCTTCACGCAAGTGGATATCCCGTTGGCCGGGCCGTGCTCCGGTGCCACCTTGAGAATGTGGCGATCTTTTGTCCAGACGTCGAAGCTGCAGCCAACGCCGCAGTACGTGCAGACTGTTTTCGTTTTGCGGATGCGGTGCGACCGCATCGCCGATTCCGCCTCGGAGACCTGAAGAATGGCTCCGTAGCCGGTTTCCGGTTCCAAACCTTTGACTACGTCGATCATGCCGCTCAGCGCGGACTTCCTCAGGGAGGTCAAAAATCCGGCATGACCCAGCATGCTTTTTTCCATCAGCGCATTGCAGGGACAGACGGTGACGCAGTGGCCGCACGAAACGCAACTCGACTCTCCAATGGTCGAGCCGCCGTCCCAGAGCACGCGCGGGTTTGGATCCTCCCAATTGATAGACAACGTTTCGTTGACCTCGACATTCTGACAAGCCTCTACGCAGCGGCCACACAGAATGCACTGGTCGGGGTCATAGCGATAAAACGGATTCGAGTTATCTACCTCATACGGCTTCGATCGAAACGGAATACGCTGGTGTTCGATGGCCAATAGCTTCGTGGTGTTATGGACGGTGCAATTGCCGTTATTGTTGTCGCAGACCGTGCAGTAAAGCAGGTGGTTGCTGAGAATACGATCAAATGCTTCCACCTGAGCTGATGTCGCCTTCGATGATTTTGTGGCAATCCTCATTCCATCCGCCACCGCGGTCGCGCAGGCTCGGACCAGGCGGCCGTTAGCTTCCACCATGCATGTGTCACAGGTCTGGATAGGGCCCAGTTGAGGGTGATAGCAAACATGAGCGACCGACCCGCCAGTACGGTCGATCAGATCAATGAGAAGTTCTTCGGGTTGAGCTTCGTGGAAGACGGCGTCAATTTCAACCTTGACCACAGTTTTGTCCTCTCATGACTCACGGCTAGTTTCCTTCGAGTCGCATTTTCTTTCCTACTAAGTCGTCACAGCCGCCGGTTGAATGGGGGCGAGACCCGCAACTTCCTCCATGCGCCGCAGGACAGCTGAGAAGTCCTCCTCTTTGTTGTTGTGTCGGAGCTCATCCGAACTGACGCGAAACGCCGCTTCTGTCGCGGGCATAGAAATATGCTCTTGTGCTGCCGCTTTCAGAATCAACTCAAAGTCTTTGTTCATCAGGCGCAGTGGGAACTGCGGGCTGTAGTCGTTCATCGCTGTTCGCGCTAGCTTTCCCACATGAGCCGGAGCGATCACAGCCGTCTTTGACAAAACTTCGAGTAATCGTCCCCGATCGAGACCAACGCTTTCCCCCAGGACCACGGCCTCAGCGATCGCCTGCATGCCAACACCCAACAGCGTGTTGACCACCAACTTCATCGCAGTGCCAGAGCCAGAACTGCCCAGAAGAAAGTATTGTTTGGCGACCGCCTGGAATATCGGCTCAGCGGCACGGAACAGTTCTTGGTCGCCGCCTACCAACAGTGTGAGAGCTCCTTGTTCGGCGGCAGGAGTGCTGCCCGAGATGGCGACATCCAGCACTTCGACGCCGCCTGCGGCGCCGAGCCTGTGCAGTTCGCGCGAGGCGTCTGGAGAAATCGTGCTCATCTCCAGCACGATGGTTCCCGGCCGTGTGCTAGCAAAGACTCCGCGTGGCCCTGTATACACGGTTCGAACTGCCTCATCGTTAGTTAAACAGGAGAGCAGGACATCGGCCGAGCGAGCCAGTTCAAGAATGCTCTTCGCAACGATACCGCCCCTTATAGCGAGGGCTTCCGACTTAGCGGAATCCGTGTCGTATATGGAGAGTCGGTATCCGTGATCAAGCAGACGTTGTGCGATGCGGCTTCCCATGTTCCCCAAGCCAATGAATCCGACTTTCACCTGATCTGCCGTAAGACGTTTCATAAGGCCTCCATATGTTTGTTGAATTCCGTGCCAAATATGTGACACTCTTTCGGACACTAATCGTCCAGAGATGGTCAATGTCGGGCAGAAGGGATTCCCTCCCAAACCTGCCGCCAATCGGTTTGACATTCGCCCTGGCATTTGAACTCTCTGCCGTGTCCGCCCATTCTTCCGCCGCACCGAGGGCAGACCCAATTGAGAATGCCGGATATCACATCTGCACTCCTCCTAACTACGCCCCATCTCATCACCTGCATACGCACCTCCCACATGAGAAATAGCGCTCGTTCTCAGCCATCTGCTTTGGGCCAGTACCGTGGGCGCTTGCGACCTCGCGGTCGTTGCAGAAGGCTGAATTGCAATGTGTTGAATGCATTTTCTGTTCCACAATGCGAAGTTACGTTTGCTGGCAATATGTAACGTTTTGCCTTCAAACTGCGCCACCGGGCCTGTCGAAATGCGGACGCGGTGTCCACCGCAGAACGCTGTACCCCAATTCAGGGTCCGTCCCACACCATCTCAGTGTGACTCAATCCGCTGAAAATAAACGGTCACGATAGCTGGCGGTTGATTGGAAAGCGGCGTGCCTTTAGAAGTTCCGAATCCGGAGGAAAGACAACATGCAAGCAACAGAGGCGTATATCGGGAGCGTATACCTGTTCGATCTCAACGATAAAACGCAGGAAATGCAGGATGCTCTCGCCAGCCGTCTGACGTCATTTCACAGGAAGGCCTTTCGATATGTGGGCAATGCAGCCGATGCTGAGGATGCGGTTCAGGAGGCACTCCTGTCCGCATACAAGCACCTGGACCAATTCCAGGGAAAATCGCAAATGTCGACCTGGCTAACTGCCATCGTGGCAAATTGCGCGCGGATGCAATTGCGCAAACGGCCGCGGCAGATCCCCCTATCGCTAGAAGAACCCCTGGGCGGAGACCAGGAATATTGCTTGGCAGAACGATTGGCGGACAAAGCGCCAAGTCCGGAAGATGAGTGTCGAGCCTCCGAATTGCGCGGGCGTCTTATGGAATTCGTGTCGCAACTCTCGCCGCCCTTACGCAGGGCATTCCAGTTGCGTGATCTGGAAGGCCTGACCACGCACGAAGCGGCGAACATTCTGGGAGTGGCGGACGGCACAGTGAAGGCCCAGCTCGCAAGGGCACGGGCGAAGCTCAAGCGGTTGATGGGCCGTGCGGTCGATCCGCAGTCCCGTTCAGCTTTAACTTGCTACGCTCTGCCAGGGCGAGGAAGTAAGCAACGCCGGCCGGCACCATCAATCACGGTGGAGCGGGCAGCCGGGGAGCTGAGGGCGAACGAAAAGACCGACGGCGAATTGACCGCTATTCAGTAATTAACGAACCAGGAAGAGATTTCTATGTGGATTGTTCGACTAGCGTTGCGGCGGCCCTACACGTTTGTGGTCGTGTCCATACTCATCCTGATTATGGGGGGCTTGGCGATTGTTCGCACCCCAACCGACATTTTTCCGAACATCAACATCCCCGTCGTGAGCATTATCTGGAACTACAACGGTCTTGTACCTGAAGACATGAGCGACCGCATCGTCAGCGTCACGGAGCGGGCGCTCACCACTACCGTCGATAACATCGAGCACGTCGAATCGCAGTCCCTGTATGGAGTTGCGGTGGTCAAAGTCTTTCTGCAGCCCACCGCGAACATTGAACGGGGGATTGCACAGATCACGGCGGTTTCCCAGACCCAACTACGCCAATTGCCGGTGGGGACAACCCCTCCTCTCATTCTTGCCTATAGCGCATCGAGTGTGCCCGTCCTCCAGTTGGCTTTGTCAGGTCAAAATCTATCGGAGCAGGAACTCAACGACTATGGCCTGAATTTCATTCGGACGCAGCTCATCACGGTGCCCGGCGCATCCGTGCCCTATCCCTATGGCGGTAAACAGCGTCAGGTGCAAGTGGATCTGAATACCACCGCCTTGCAGTCGAAGGGCTTGTCGGCGCTGGATGTGGTGAATGCCATCAGCGTACAAAATCTCATTCTGCCTACAGGAACGTCCAAGATCGGCTCCAAGGAATACGATGTTACCATTCCCAACGCGGCGCCGCAGACGATTGCGGACCTGAATCGCATCCCGATCAAGACGATTGGCGGCACGACCATCTACATCAAAGATGTTGCGTGGGTGCGCGATGGCTTCCCTCCCCAGACGAATATCGTGCGAGTCAACGGGCAGCGCTCAGTATTGTTGACCATCCAAAAGGCGGGGGACGCGTCCACGCTGAGCGTGATCTCCGGCATCAAGGCGCTTCTGCCTCAAATCAAGACCACGATCCCGCCCCAGCTAGACATAGCCCCATTGGCGGATCAGTCGATTTTTGTTCGCGGCGCGATCAGCGGAGTGGTCCGGGAGACCCTGATTGCAGCATGTCTGACCGCTTTCATGATCCTCACCTTTCTGGGCAGTTGGCGGAGCACCGTTATCATTGCGACTTCGATACCCTTGGCAATTCTCACCTCCATCATTTTGCTCAGTGCAATTGGAGAGACGATCAACATCATGACTCTTGGAGGACTGGCTCTGGCAGTCGGCATCCTCGTGGACGATGCCACGGTCGAGGTCGAAAACATCAATCGAAATCGGGAGAGGGAGCCAGAGAAAAATATGGACGAAGTTGTTCTCGACAGTGCGTCGCAAATCGCGACTCCTGCCTTCGTGTCCACTCTTTCCATCTGCATTGTGTTCGCTCCGATGTTCCTGCTGTCCGGCGTAGCGCGGTACCTTTTTGTGCCGCTCGCGGAAGCGGTAGTTTTCGCTATGTTGGCCTCGTACTTCCTCTCCCGCACAATCGTTCCCACCATGGCAAAGTACCTGTTGCGGGGAGAGAAAAGGTCTGAAGATGCGGGGAGCCGCAACCCGTTGGTACGATTTCAGAAGCGCTTTGAGGCGGCCTTCGAGAGGTTTCGTGTCGCTTATCGCGGCCTCCTGGAAATTTGTCTCCATCATCGAAGTGCATTCCTTATTGTTTTCTTTGCGAGTTGCCTTGGCTCTCTGGCAATTCTGGTCCCTTGGCTGGGCAGGGACTTCTTCCCCAGCGTAGACAGCGGCACTATCAAACTTCATATGCGTGCTCCCACGGGAATGCGCATTGAAGAAACCGCCAACCTTTGTGATCAGGTAGAGCAGGCAATTCGAGAGGAAATTCCTGCAAGCGAAGTCCACAACATCCTCGACAACATAGGTCTGCCTTACAGCGGCATCAACCTCTCGTACAGCAATTCGGCTCCTGTGGGCACATCGGATGCGGACATTCTGGTGACCCTGTCCACCAAACACCATCCGACCGACGACTACATTCACCAGCTTCGCCTGACACTCCCAAAACAGTTCCCGGGCGTGAGCTTCGCGTTCTTGCCCGCCGACATGGTCAGCCAGATTTTGAATTTTGGCCTGCCGGCGCCGATCGATGTGCAGGTGGTTGGAAATGACTTGGAGGGGAACCGGCAATACGCGAATGCAGTGCTCGCCAAATTGAGATACGTCTCAGGAACGGCAGATCTGCGGATCCAGCAGCCCTTCGATGAGCCATATCTCCGCATGAGGGTCGAACGTACCAAAGCAGACGAACTTGGGTTTTCGGCCCACGATATCGCGCAAAATCTTCTGGTGTCACTGAGCGGCAGCTTCCAAACTTCCCCCACATACTGGGTTGACCCGAAAAACCATGTCAGTTACTCCATTGCAACCCAGACACCGCAGTACCGCACCGACACTTTGCAGGGCCTGGAGAATATTCCGATTACAGGTTCGGACCCGGCGGCTCCTCCGTCGCTCATGGCCAGTTTGGTATCCGCCCAACGGGGAGTAGGAATGGCAGTGGTTTCTCATTACAACGTAGCGCCGGTGATCGACATATTTGGCGCTGCCACGGGACGCGACCTGGGTGGCGTGGCGGGAGATATCGACAAGATCCTTGACGCTACCCGCCAACAGCTCCCGCGCGGTTCTCAGGTCGTTGTTCGCGGCCAGGTGCAGACCATGCGGGCATCCTACGTCGGCCTCTTAAGCGGACTGGCGTTCTCGATCGTGCTCGTATACCTGCTGATCGTAGTCAATTTTCAGTCCTGGCTGGATCCTTTCATCATGATTTCCGCGCTGCCGGCGGCACTCGCCGGGATTGCGTGGTTCTTGTTCATCACGCACACGACTCTGAGCGTGCCCGCCCTTATGGGAGCCATCATGTGCATGGGCGTCGCAACTTCAAACAGCATCCTGGTGGTGAGTTTTGCCACGGAAAGGATGATGGAAGGGAGTGACTCCGTGAGCGCCGCATTGGAAGCCGGTTTCACCCGCTTTCGGCCGGTGCTGATGACTGCTCTGGCCATGATCATCGGCATGGTGCCAATGGCGCTCGGACTCGGGGACGGCGGTGAACAGAATGCTCCCCTGGGCCGCGCGGTCATAGGTGGACTACTTTTCGCGACGGTCTCGACGCTGTTCTTTGTCCCGGCATTTTTCAGCATGTTGCAGGGTATACGCCGGCATTCGGCACAAACGGAACAAGGGCACTCGGCGCCAAGCCTTGTGTAGTTATTTCTGGAGATCATTATGTTGTCTCAAATGGAAGGTACACCACAAATCGGCGGGCAGGTTCTGTCGTTGACTGACGCGGAAGCCGCCAAACATCCGCGCAGATCATGGATGGTCCTCGCAATTTCGTTGATCGCGGTTGCCGCTCTCTTGGCATCGGGCATCTGGTCGCGTGTCAGGGCCGGCAGAGCTCTAAGCGTCGAGACGGCACAAGCGGCTCTCCCCGCGGTGTCGGTTGTTTCACCTAAACAAACTGCGCCTGCCCAGGAGATCATCCTCCCAGGAAATGTACAGCCCTTTATCTCTTCACCGGTCTATGCCCGAACCAATGGATATCTGAGGAAGTGGTACTTCGATATCGGAGCGCGCGTCAAGAAAGGCCAACTGCTTGCTGTTATCGAGACACCGGAAGTCGACCAGCAATTGGAGCAATCGCTGAGTAATCTCAACACCGCAAAAGCGAATCTCGCGCTTGCCGAGATTACCAAGAACCGCTACGAGGGGCTCCTGAAGACCAATGCGGTTGCGCAGCAAGATGTAGATAACGCCGTGGGCACATATAACGCCAACAAGGCAATCGTTGATGCCAATCAGGCAAACGTCAAGCAACTCCAAGCTATGCAGTCTTTCGAGAAGATCTACGCTCCCTTCGACGGTGTCATCACAGCTCGAAATACTGATATCGGGGACCTGATCAACTCCGGTAACAGCTCCAACGTGAAAACTGATCTCTTTCAGATCGCCCAACCCGGAACGTTACGGGTTTACGTAAACGTCCCAGAAGAATACTCACAAGGGATCAAAGCCGGCATGACGGCGGATCTCAGTCTCGCCGAGTTTCCCGGACGCAAGTTTCAGGGAAAGCTGGTGCGCACTGCCGATGCCATCAATGTGACAACTCGTACGTTGCTTGTCGAAATCGATGTGGACAACCCTACGGGCACGCTGCTCACTGGTTCATACGCAGAGGTCCACTTGGCCGTTCCCACCCAGTCCTCCACCTTCCTGCTTCCGGTCAACACTCTCTTGTTCCGCTCGGAGGGTTTACGTGTCGGCGTCGTGAAAGGCGGGAAAGTCGTGCTCACTGCCGTAACCCCTGGACACGATTTCGGCAATGAGATAGAGATAGTCGCCGGCCTCAAGCCGGACGATCAGGTCATTGTTAACCCGCCCGACTCGATTGTTCACGGACAAGAAGTACAAATTGTTCAGGCAACATTGCCAGGGGACATCAAGTGAAGCGACCTCGAAACATGACTTTGCTCGAAAACTTGCGGCAGGCGCTGTGGTTGAAGGCTCTGTTCGCGCTACCGGTACTCCTGTTGAGTGGATGTGCGGTCGGTCCCAAATACCACCCACCTGTGGTGCAGGCTCCTCCTGCTTATAAAGAGGTAGGAAACTGGAAGCCAGCCCAACCCAATGACCAGAACCTTGGCGGTACATGGTGGACGATATTTCAAGACCCGCAACTGAATGCTCTGGAGCTCGAGGTCAATGTATCGAATCAGAACCTGAAGGCCGCCGAAGCGCAGTTTCGGCAAGCGCGAGCTACGCTGCGCTACTATCGGGCTGACTACTATCCGACAGTGACGGTCGGGCCCTCGGCGACTCGGACGCGGGTGTCGGCCAACCGCCCGCCCCCGAGTTCCGTGTTTGACGGCATCACCTACAACGACTTTGTTTTGCCATTCGACGTTTCCTATCAGGCCGACGTCTGGGGGCGGGTTCGACGCAACGTCGAGTCTTATCGAGAACAAGCTCAAGCCAGTGCGGCAGACTTGGCGACGGTCAACCTGAGCATGCACGCCGATCTGACCATTGATTACTTTCAGGCGCGCAGCCTGGACGCCCAGGAACAGCTCCTGAACTCTACGGTAAAAGAGTACGAGCAGGCGCTCGAATTGACGGAAAGCCGTTTCCAGGGAGGAATTGCGTCTGAAGTGGAGGTTGAGCAGGCGAAAACTCAACTGCAAACAACCCGGGCAGCGGCGATTGATGTCGGCGTGCTGCGCGCGCAATATGAACATGCAGTGGCAATCCTTATCGGGAAACCTCCCGCAGAGTTCAGTCTTTCCCCACTCCCCCTCACTGCACCGCCTCCGCGCGTTCCGGTCGGCGTGCCTTCGGAGCTGCTCGAAAGGCGTCCGGATATCGCAGCTGCGGAGAGGCAGGTGGCGTCCGCCAATGCCCAGATCGGAGTCGCGAAGTCGGCCTACTACCCGCTGATCAGTTTGGGCGGCTCGGGCGGATTTGAAAGCTCAAGCATCACGACGCTGCTCAGCGGGCCAAGTGGCCTGTGGTCAGTTGGCGCGTCGGCGGTCGCGACTGTCTTCGACGGAGGAAGACGCCGCTCTCTCACTGACCAGGCGCGTGCCGCTTATGACTATCAGGTCGCGGCCTATCGTGAGAATGTGCTGGCTGGGTTCCAGCAGGTGGAAGACAACCTGGCGGCTGTGAGAATTCTGGAAAACGAGGCCAAGGTTCAGGACGAAGCAGTGGTGGCAGCACAGAACTCCCTGAACCTTTCCGTCACTCGCTACAAGGGTGGAGTCACAAGTTACCTTGAGGTAATTACCGCGCAAAGTGCCGCGCTCACGGATGAAGTCACGGCGGTCAATATTTTGGGGCGTCGAATGGCGAACACAGTCTTGCTGATTCAGGCTCTGGGTGGCGGATGGGATCGTTCAAGTTTGCCAGACCGCCCCGAATGCTGCGGCAAGCTCGTGAGCAGCAATTCCAGTCCCTGAGGCGATTGGTCATCTGCAACAATTTTCGTTTACTACGGAAGGAGTATGAGAGATGAAGTATAGGAAACTGGGGAATACCGGGCTCATCGTGAGCGAGCTCGCGTTAGGCACGATGCAATTCGGCGGCAAGATGAACATGGGCAATCTCGGCCAGGAAGACACAACGCGGATGGTGAAGCTAGCCTTGGACAGGGAAATTAACTTCATCGACACGGCGGACGTGTATAGCCTCGGCGAGAGCGAGACCCTGGTGGGTAATGCCTTGAAGGGCGTGAGGAGCGAGATCGTCCTGGCCACCAAAGTCCGGCTCCCCATGGGCGAGAATTTTAACCGCAGCGGTGCAACCCGCGTGAACATCATGCGTGAAGTGGAGGACAGCCTCCGACGGCTGCAGACCGATTACATCGATCTTTACCAAGTGCATGGATGGGATAGCAACACGCCGCTCGAGGAAACGCTACGCACGCTCGACGATCTTGTGCGTCAGGGGAAGGTCCGCTATATCGGCCTCTCCAACTTCATGTCGTGGCAGGCGGCCACCGCAGTGATGCTGCAGGAGCGCCTGGGGTTGGAGAAATACGTAACGGCGCAGATGTACTACAGCCTTGTCGGTAGAGGTCTCGAATACGAATTCCAGTCTTTCGCCGAGTATCACAAGATCGGCATCCTCGTCTGGAGCCCGCTTGCCGGCGGCTTCCTCACCGGCAAGTACAGCCGCGCCAATCCTGCTCCTCCCGGCTCACGATTCGCGGAGGCAGGTGCGTTTGTGCCGTTCGACAAGGAAATGGGCTACCGGGTCGTGGACGCGCTTAAGGAGGTGGCCGGACGGCATGACGCAAGCCCGGCCCGTGTGGCGCTCTCGTGGTTGCTGGGACGGCCGGCCGTCAGCAGTGTGATCATCGCTGCCCGCAAGGCCGAGCAACTGGAGGATAACCTCCGCGCCGTAGACCTCCGGCTCTCGGACGAAGACGTTCGACTCCTGGACGCGGCGTCGGATCCGGGCGTTCCGTATCCGAAGTGGATGGTCCTTCAACTCGACACCGCGGAGGACCCGCGTTCGAAAACCCTGCATCCGGAGCGCTACGGGGATGGTGGACCCTGGCAGGACCTCCGGCGGACGCGCTGGTCGGGCTGAGAGCGCCAAACGCGACTTCCCCTCACACCGAAGCGGTGCGGCCCGGCCGATATTTTCCAAACTTTCGACCAAGGAGATGGTATGAATAAATCAATTGAATCGACGCCAGGACTGAAACGCATCCAAGAGGCTCCACTGATCACCCCCACTGACCTTAAAATGGAGGCGACCAGGGACATCGCTGGAGCGATGAACGAAATCCTGGCGGACGTGTTCGCGCTTTACCTGAAGACCAAGAACTTCCACTGGCACATGAGTGGGCCGCACTTCCGCGATTACCACTTGCTGCTTGATGACCAGGGCGACCAACTCTTCGCCATGACCGATCCCATCGCGGAGCGCATCCGCAAGCTAGGGGGGACCACGCTCAGATCCGTCGGCCATATCGCCCGTCTGCAGCGCGTATCGGACAATGATGCACTATACGTCGAGCCGGAGGACATGCTGGCCGAGTTGCGTGACGACAGCAAGACACTCGCTGCGCGCCTCCGCGAGGCCCACGGCGTCTGCGAAGAATATGAGGACATTGCGACTGCCAGCCTCATCGAAGTTTGGATTGACGAGACCGAGCGGCGCACCTGGTTCTTGTTCGAGGCAGGTCGCAGAAGGGACTCTACCGGGCATTGAAACCTGCGTGGCCATCGGCGCGTGGCGGCGGCCCGGTGGGAACCCGAGGATCGCGAAGAACTGACCGATGGGCTCGCTACCCAACTGGGGACAAACAGCAAATGAGATGATTGTCCTTATATAAGAATTCTTTTTACAGAGATACTTCCGGACACAGAATCTAATTGTTTCTGATTCGTCATGAAGAATTCATGGGTTAGTTTCGGTTCTGGCAACTTGCCAAGAGCATGATCCATGCACGAGATCAGCACTGCCGTGACTCACGATACCGCGAAGAGCGGCGATAGCCAGGTCGAAGTAGGGCAAAACGACATACAACTCGATTTTCACTTCATACCTTCAGAAGCATCGAAGGACTGCTCCACGGATCCGCCGACTACGGTTTTTCGCGTCGATATCGGGCGTGGATCACGTTGAAGTCAGTTTCCTTTCGCTTCCAGCGCTTGCTCGGCATCCTCACTTGAACGCCGTTCTCTTGATCTATTCTCATCAGAGTTTTCACTCGGACGGGCGTTTCCGTTGCGACTCCTCCAACACGCGGTTAAGCTATGATAAGACTCCTCAGCTTATCCGGATCCATCTCGTTACTGGCTCGTCCAGCAAGTAGTCTCCAATGGCCTGATCGGAGCGCATTTTGTGTCTCCCTACTTTCGTCCATGTGTTTCTGTGCTTGCATTTACGTTTCCACAACTCGCTCCACAGAAGGAGCAGCATCTACCTTTCTCTCAAGATCAGTCATGTAGCGAGGAATGAACTGCACACATCCGCTGACGGACGCCCCGTCGGCATGTCGGCTATGCAAGGCCTGCGCCGTCATTGATGTACCTCGGGTTGCTGGGCAGCATCAGGCGGAAACTAGCACCCGGCGAAGAGTTGGCAGCAGCCCACGAGCGGCCACCATGCGGGTCCACGATTGAGCTGGCTGATACGATCGGCGGCTCAGAAGAGAGCTGCAATTCAAAGTCCGTATTCGTCGTCTTCATCTCGAGTTTGTTCAGGCCCACTCTGGCGACCAGAATTGCCCTGTTGGCGAACGCCGCTCCAGGAATGATTTCCCTGTCCACCTCCGCGGCCCCCACGTCCGCTACCTCCGCCCTGAGGCTGAAAGGTGCCGTTCATTTTATCGCCATCGATGGTACCCGTAAAAGCCAGGGTCATGGGGCGCCCCTGTATTTGCACGCTAAAAGACACGTTGTTTCCAGCAACGCTTCCAGTCAGCGGAGAGGACCCACCTGAGTCCTGAAACGTGCCGCTCAGTTTGGAACCATCCTGCTGGATCTGCATTGTTGCTTGCTGGGAACCACCACGGGCCTGCCATGAAATCTGCCAGGCCCCACCAATGTTGGCAGGTTGAGAATTATTCGATTCGGAATCTTGCGCGAGCAGTAGCGGTGCGGCGAGAAGACAGATGAAAACAATGGGGTACAGTCGTTTGATCACGTTAGCCTCCGTGTTTCTTATATGCAAACACGCCAGGAGACTTGTGGGGGTAAAGAGTTGGTAAAGCAGAGTAAACTTTTGTTCTGCCGAATTAACCCACTCAGCTCTTCGTTAATACCATTGCAGTGTGCTTCCGTGAGGATATCCTCCCAGGTTCGCAATTGCAGATCTTCGCGGAGACTTCGAAGAGATTCGGGTACAGTCGGATCGGCATTTGTGGAGTATGTTTACGTAATCTTTACAAATCTTTATCGTTCTATTCGCACTCACACAAGCACATCTGCTGACGAAATTGGTCGCCGAGAACGCGGACTTGCAAGCTAAAATCTCGCGTTTGTTGAACTCGGAGCAGCGAAGGAAAATCGAGAAACTCAGGCAGGGCAATGAAGTGAGCGGCCTAAGCGGCGAGTAGTCGAAATGTCGCTTCGGCAGCCAACTCGGGTTAGCAATTTGCCGCTCTCAGTTCTTGTGCCTGACAAACAACCTCATGGCAAGCATTGCATTGGCGGCAAGAAACTAGTCCAACTTGTTGTGTAATTGCATGTATCAGAGTCTCGGCTGGGATTGCGTTGAGGATTCTCAAGGAGGGCACGGTCCATGCGAAATCAACATTTCACGCTTGCATATGGGGTTGTGCTCATGCTCGGAATAGCCGCTCCTGCCGTAGCTCAGGACAATGGGGCACAGCAGCCCTCAGCGCGTCAGCAGCTTCAGGTCCATACGCCGCAATCGATCGACCAGGAACTTGCTCGCCTTACGAAAGATCTGGAGTTGACGCCGGAACAGCAGCGGCAGGTCCGTCCTCTGCTTCACGAGCACCACGATAGGATTCAGACGCCGCTCGATAAGAATCCGAAAGCTTCGCGGCAGGAGCTTGGTCCACAGATTCACGCTATCAGCGACGAAACGCACCGCAAGATTCTTCAGAATGCCGGGCTTCTGCGGGCAATCTGTGCACCGTATCCATTGAATGCAGGAGTGTATCATCGAATGCCACCCGAGGCCGAGAGAGGTGCGAATGCTGGAAAGCACGGTTGACTTGCTGGACGGTCTATTCTCGGTCGCTCTGATTTTACTGATGGTGCTTTCTATCGTCGGCTCGATTGTTGCTGCCTTACGTGCAGTCAGCCGGGCAACCGCTACTTCGGAAGGCATTCAGGGAAACTTTGTCGATGATATGCAACCGGTCGGAAGGCCTCTTGGAGCTCAGGTGCGATCTGTTGACGGCGTTCTCAATCCGGTTGGCCCGGAGAAAGCCTGATCTGGCCCGAAGCCTGAACACATTTCTTCGGCAAGGAAAAAGAGAGCCGTGTGAGGACGATCAGACAACTCGATTCTCAGCAGTGGAATTGGGTAAACGGAGGGTTTGATGACCACAAGGAAGCTTATCGGATTGCATGCTGTATGGTTGGTGTTTTCGCTTTCGTCGTTTGCGCAACGTTGTGAGGGCGGTGGAGGACGTGAGAACATCCCCTCTCCACCAGAACGAGAGCCGCTCGTCGATCCTTGAGTTGCCGCCTCCCTTGCAGCCCGGCTTGCTCGCCGCCAACCCACGTGTCATCAACCTCTACCTCGCCGCGCAGGGGCTCCCGAGCCGCATTCACCCCGGCGGGGTTTGTGAAGCATCATCCACGCGGTCTCGTAACTGGAAAGACCGAGTTGACGCTGTTGAAGCAGGGCGGACACCCCACGCTTGTCAGTGGTAATTAGATACGCCGCCCAGAACCAGTGGGTCAGTGGAATCTTGGTCCGGAGAAGGACTGTCCCGGAGGTCAACGAAACCTGGTGCCGGCATTTGGTGCATTGGTGACGCCCTTGGTTTACCAATTCATACGCTCTTTCGTGCCCGCATCGCGGACAACTGAACCCATCCGGCCAACGGCACGCCGTCAGATACTGCCGGCAAGCCTCCTCTGTAGCGAAGTCGGTCTGAAACTGACGAAGCGTCTTGGGGAACGGTGGTCGGACCACCCTTGATACACCACCCATTGGAGCTTGCTGAAGCAACCGGATAATCAGAAGTCGCCTAGCCCCCGCCTGCGTTCCGCTCGTAGCCACTTTTGGCCGTACCCATTTCCGCGCAACCGCGAGCTCAAATTGACGCGCAGAAGTGGTTTTCTGGCTGGCCTGGGGTGTCGGTCTCCACAGTGAACAGGCCTCCCGCCAAGCGATCAGCGGGGGCGGCGTCCGTGGATGCTGTCGTGACGTAGAGAGTTTTTTGATCGGGTCCACCGAAAGTGCAGGTGGTAACATTTCTAACAGGCATCTCGATGATTCGATCAATTTTTCCACTCGCTGCGACGCGAACGATACACGCCCCGTAGAACCGGCAGTTCCAGAGATACCCCTGCGAGTCGACGGTCGAACCATCCGGCAGTCCGCGGGAGAAATTCTCCAGAAACGGACGCTCATTGCTGATGTTTCCGGTTTGCGGGTCGTAGTCGTACGCCCAGATTGCATTGGCCAGCGAATCGCCGAAATAAAACCGGCGACCATCGGGACTCCATGCCAGCGTGTTCGATATGCCGACGTTCCGCCGATGGATAGTGATGCGGCCATCCGGATCGATGCGGTAAAGAATACCGTCCTGGCCGCCAGCCTCGCCGGGGGACCCATCGGCTTTGACGTTGTTGCGCATCGAGCCCACCCACAACGAACCGCGTGGGTCGGCCCGCCCTTCGTTGAGGCGAACTTGCGGCCATCCGTCAAGCCGAAAAGCGTGGTTGTGACGGCGATCTGTTTCGGGCTCCCACAGGATGACGCGTGAACCCAGAACAACAGCGAGAACGTCATCGCGATTGGTGAGGGCCAGAGCCGTCACCGGTTCGTCGAAGAACCATGAGCGCACGCTATGGTCAGCTGGAGTGAAGCGATGGATCAAAAAGCGATTGATATCGGTCCAGTAGGCGGCGGCATGGGTCTCGTGCCATACCACACCCTCTCCGCAACGATCGCCGGTTGGTGCGACACACATAGGCCGTGAAATCATTGGAGTTGTGTTGAAAGCCAGATAGTTTCCGGCAAATTCAGTTGCTTAATTCTGGGATCGCATATTTCAAGCCGTACATCACGCCGCGAAGCTCGGCGAGCCCTTTCAATCGCCCAACCAGCGTATAACCAGGATTGACTTTCTTATTGCCGTCATCGGCGAGAAGATGTCCATGGTCGGGGCGCATGGGAATCTCATGGTCGGCACGGTCTTCGGCGCGACGCCGAGCTTCTTCTTTCATCAGTTCGCGGATAATGCCCACCATGTCCGAACTGCCGTTGAGATGTTCGGCCTCATAAAAGGACCCGTCGGGCTCGCGCGTGACCTGCCGGAGATGCGCGAAGTGAATGCGGTGAGCGAACTTCCGGACCATCCCCAACAAGTCATTGTTTCGGCGCGCGCCATAACTGCCGACGCAAAACGTCAGACCGTTGGCCGCTGTGTCGTATGAGCCAAGGATCGCCTGGGCATCGGCCTCCGTCGAAACAACTCGGGGCAGACCGAACAACGAAATCGGCGGATCATCAGGATGGATGGCCAGTCGAACGCCGACCTCTTCGGCAACAGGTGCCACTTCATCGACAAAGGCGGTGAGGTTGGCGCGCAGATCGGCGGCGGTCAGTCCTGCATACTCTGCGAGCAACTTGCGGATGTCCTCACGGTCGTACGACCCCTCGGCCCCGGGCAACCCGGCGATGATGGTCTGCTGCAGATCTTCGCGGCGGTCCTCGGACATTGCTCCGTAGCGGGCAAGCGCGTCAGCCACGCGTTCCGCCGGATAGTCGCTCTCGGCGTTCTTGCGTTGCAGGATGAACAGGTCGTAGGCGGCAAAGTCACACGTGTCGAAGCGCAGCGCGTATCCTGTGCTGGGCAGACGCCATTTCAGGTCGGTGCGGGTCCAATCTACGACCGGCATGAAGTTATAGCAGACAACTTTGACTCCAGCCTTCGCCACCGCGGCCAATGAATCCTTCCACGCCCCGATAAATTGTTGATACGGACCCGACCTCAGCTTAATGCAATTGTGGATGGGGATGCTCTCCACCACCGACCAACTCAGGCCTGCCGCCTCGATCTCCGCCTTGCGCTTCAAGATTTCATCGAGCGGCCATGTCTCGCCGCGATAGAGGTGGTGCAGTGCGGTCACGATTCCCGTCGCGCCGGCCTGCTTGACGTTATCCAACGAGACCGGATCTTGCGGTCCAAACCACCGCCAGGTTTCTTTCATAAGTCCGTCTAGAATATTTCGATGCCGCGCTTGGTTTTCGCCGGCAATATTCAGTGAACGTAATCTTTCGTCAAATGGTTTCTAGAGTTCTCCACCGTAAAGTTGCCATCCGGGAAGGCTAGAACCTTGATGTAGTTGCCCTGGTCCGAGGCTTCTTCCCGATTAGCGATGAATTCCTCAGACACGTTGTGCTCGTTGCCGGCATCTTGCGCATAATGCAACTGCCATAGGTCTTGAAGGCCTGGGGAGTCGCGAACAATTTGCCAGGCCACCGGATTACCGCCTTTGTGCGCCCCGTTGTTCATGACCGCCACGCGTGGATGTAACGCCCAGACCATCGCTTTTGAATTCGATTCTGCGAAGCCGTGGTGGGATACAAGAAACAAATCCACTGTTCCCACCAAATTATTCGGACAGAACAATGCCAGTTCTTTCTTTCGCGTGAGATCGCCCAGATCGATGAACCGGAACTTTCCGTAGGTGAGCAAGGTTCCCAACGACTGAGCGTTTTCTCCGAGATCCTCAGGCGGTTCGGCATCGGAGCCGCAATACTCATTTGCTTGGCCCCCTGGCGCCAGCGGCCGGGTAACGAGTTTTCCTCCCGAGCTGATGACCTGAACGGTGACTCCTTTCAGAGGGAGAATGTCGCCCGGGCGGGCAACGATATGGTGAGCTCGCTCAGCCACCTTGAGATATGCGGCATAGTCCTGGGCAGGGGTGTCCCACGCCTGCACGTTTGGTCCGTGATCGACAAATGTGCGAACCGGAATTTGCTCAGAAAGCTGGATGACTCCGCCCACGTGGTCGCGGTGGTAATGGGTGACAATCAGGACATCAATTTTCCTGATACCGGCGAGTTTCGCCACAGCCAGAATGCGGCCCGCGTCGCGCCCGTTGAAGCCAAGCCAACCAGCGTCGATGAGCAAGGATTGCCCGGAAGGGCTGACAACCAGCGTCGCTTGGCCTCCCTCTACATCCACCATGTAAATTTGGAGCGGCTTCGCTTTTCCTGCGGAATAGGCAGTCAGCAAGCCTAAACACAGACCAACCACCGCCACTTGCGACGCCAACCGCATTCACCAAGCCTCCTCGCAAAGATCTCAACTCTAACTCAAAACTACGCCGGTTGCCCTAACGCGTCCGCAGGGAGCCGTTTTTCTCGAATATGCCAAAACAGCGCAATTGAGCTCAACAGCGCGCCGAACAAGGGTGAAAGAAGGACTCCGTTCTCGATTCCAAAGTCACTTCCGGTGATCCCGATCAGGTAGGGCCCCAGAGCCGCGCCCATGTTGCCGAGTCCGGCGAACAGCGCAAATGCGGCGGCAGCATGACGAGTAAGCCGTCCACCCAGGTAAGAATTCAACGATGGTCCGATGGCCGACATGAAAAAGCCACCCACCAGGAACATCGCGGCGCCAACCAGATAGTTTGAGGAAAGAATTGTTGCCACGAAGGCCGCGGTTTCCGCGGCGGCACAGAGCGCTATGACCAACAATTCCGGAATCCCCCAGCGCGCCAGAATGCCTCCAAAAATCAATCTTCCGCTGAGGATGCCGGCTGCCTCAATGCTCAGCAGGTAGGCGGCGTGGGCCGCATCCACGTGGAGCTTCTTTACGTACAGTTGACCCACGAACGAGACCATGCCGGATTGCGCAAGACCATGACAAAAACAGAGCGCGACCGCAATGTAGAAGGCGGGATGTCGCAGAACCGCCTGTGTCCCTTGCAAGGTCGTCGGCTTGGAAGACGGACTGTCCGTCTCCTTCGCTTTGCGATCGGAGCGAAGTAAGAAAGCCCAGACAATGAGGCAACCCATCGCAGCCGCCGCCACGAAATAGCCGGACCGCCACGTAAGTTCCCAGCCGCCGGAGTGAACGATCCACCAGCCCAGCACCGCCGGACCTAGCATAGATCCGCTGGCGTCGCTGAGTCCACTCAACAGGAAAACACTCTGTCTTCGAGCGGAAAAATGCAGCGAGATGATCGAACTTATGATCACCACCAGCGCCACGATCGCCAGGCCGAGCAAACCCGTGGCCATCAATACTGTACTGAATTGGTGAGCGAAGCCGATCAGTGCCAAGCTTGTGGCAGCCATGGCGAGCGCGATCACAGCGCCTCGATTAAGGCCGATCATCGCCAGCAGCGGGCCTCCCACCGCGCCGAAGATCAGGCTGCTGAGATAGAAAAGAAATTGCGTATCTCCCATTTGTCTGAGGGAGGCGCCCATCTCGCGGTGGAAGGTCGGAAAGGTGGAGGGAACGAAATTGCGCACGCAGCCATCGGCCAGGCCGAGCGCAACTGCAAACCAGAAGATGGGGTCTTTACACACAGCCGCCAGCGCGAAGGAGGAGTTCTCGTTTTTTATCATGCGAAACCCTCCTCTCACAGAACCGCGAACCGGTAGCAGCCTGCGCTTCCATGGTGCCGACTATGGCTTCAAACTGTCCTCCAATGCGGTCAAGGTGTGAGCAACGTCCTCTTCCGTATGAGCCGCGGAAATCGAACACTGCTTGGTCTCTACGGGGAAGAAGTAGATGCCCTTCTCGATCATGCGGCGACGCATGCTCAAATCACGGGCAAAGTCATGATGGCTGGCCAGGTCGTGCCAGTCGCGAGGCTCGTGATCCATAAAATAGATGCAGAACGCTGATCCTTGCCGGGCTACAATTCCGGTAATTCCAGTGGCGCGCAGAATGGATTCAATCCCCGCCTGAATCTTTTTCCCAAGATCATCAATCTTGCGATAGACCTCGCCGTTCCCTGCCAACAGTCGCTCGATCGTGGCGATCGCGGCGGCCACCGGGACGGGATGACCATTGTAGGTTCCGGCCACAAACGGCCGTTTCGCCGGATTCGGGTCAGCAATTAGTTGCATCAGCTCCCGTTTTCCCACCAGGGCAGAGATGGGATAACCATTGGCGATCGCCTTCGCATACACCGCCAAATCCGGCCGCACACCGCTCACCTCGGCGTATCCGCCGAGCGAGTAGCGAAAGCCAGTTTTCACTTCGTCAAAAATCAGGACGAATCCGTATTTATCGGCCAGCTCACGCAGTCCCAGGAGGTAGCCTGGCTGGGGCTTGAGGATACCGACATTCTGAAGAATCGGCTCGGTAATCAAAGCCGCGATGGGATAGCGCTCGCACACGTAACGAACCGAGTCCAAGTCGTTGAAGTTCACAATGTGCACCAGCTGCGCATGGGCTGCGGGCACGCCGGCGCCCAACGGAACATACTTGTACTCCCCCGGGGAGACTCGCGGACCGATGACGTCCAGCGGGGTGAGGACGTTGCAGGCGACGTCATTGTGCGAGCCGTTAAAGCCTCCCTGCATCACAACCACATGATCCCGCCCGGTAAAGCCACGCGCGAGGCGGATGGCTCCCATGGTGGCTTCCGTGCCGGTGTTCAGAATCTGCACCATCTCGCACACGGGAATGTGCTTGCACATGAGCTCCGCAAGCTGGCCTTCCAGCGAATTGGTGCCGCTCCCGAACAGGCTCACGCCTCGCGCCATCGCCGCAGAGACGGCACCGTTCACGTGCGGGTCGTTGTGCCCGAGCACAATCGGGGCGAACGCCGCGTGATAGTCGAGGTAGCGGTTGCCATCGGCGTCCCACATATACGCGCCGTCGGCACGCTCGAAGGCCAGTTCGGGATCAGCCCTGCGAGGCAATGACATTACGCCGCCGGGAATGTATTTCCGGTTGTGCTCGAAGACCTGCTTCGATTTATCGGATGGCCTTGATGCGGACTTTGGCGATTCTGGTATCAACTGCGAAGTACCGGGCATCTTTCTGTCCTCATTTCCTAGAACAATGTCTGGCAAACCTTTCCACTCCGTCACTCAAGCGACTTCTTCTAGCATGCGCAGACTTTCACTGGTGAGCTTCTCCGCAGCGTCCGCAGCGAAAGGGGAGGAGTCGATTTCATATCCGCCTTCCGCGAACGCCTGCCGCGTAGGAATGTAGCCGAATCCACCGTTGGAGTATCCGGAAAACAGAGTGTACTCAAACGGCGAGCCGGCAACGATTCGTTGAGAGGTTTCCGTAAACGGCTCGCCGCGCGTGGAGACAAACGCCACGGGACCGACTCGAATGCACTGAACCTCCCAACCGGTCTCTTTCTTTCCGGCATACTGCCGCACCATGTCCGCATACCAGTTCGCTTGCGTGGAGCGTGCAGTCGCCGCCCTGATTTCCTCCAGGCTGCCTTCCTTCCTCAGAACAGACAACTCGCTGCTCCGCCTTTCGGCTTCCGCTTCTACCTCTGTAATCGGACGCAGTTCTCGTAGCGGCAACGTCACCTCGCGGCGTTTCGCACGCAAGACAGGCGTGCTTGCCTCCCGCGCTTCCTCCGCATACAACGCAATGGGAGCCCCGGATTGCAACACGCCCAAGAAACGCTCGCGACGGGGTTGCGTATCAAGGTTCAGAGCCACTTTGGCGGCTTCCAGTCCGAGAATCGTGCCAGCTCTGCGGTACGCCTGCAAGTCGCCAGTGTACCCGGCTCGCGGACCAATATCCCCAGCCGCGCCTTGCAGAAAGAGACACGTTCCTCCCACCTGCTGCTCGACCACTTTACGAACCATTCCCGGGTAATCGGGAGTGAACCACTGGTTCTCCCACGCCATGATCGTAGGATGACATGCGTAGTGCACGACAACCGCGACCGGTTTTTCGTCAAGGTCGTCAAAACGGACCAAGAGCACGGTTCGATCGACAACACCCTGCCAATTGCGACCGGAAACACGCGCGCCTTCGGGCGTGACCCAGCGGCGGTTCACGCCAATATCGCAACTGCCGGTTCCGGCCGCGAGCCTTACTTGTTGCAGATTTCTCTGTGCTTGCCAGGCCGCACCGGCGATGCGCTCGGGCAAACTGCGCAAGTAACTAAGCGCCATCTCCAGACCCTCGGAGATCGTGCGCAGCCTGAAAGTGTTCGGACCGGAATGAGTGTGAGAGCATGAAAAACGAATGCGGTCGCGGGAAATGCCCGTCTGGTCCTGAATCGCGGCGATGATGTTGTTGGTCCATTCCATATCGAAGCCGATGGCATCGGCTTCGACAATTAGGACAAGTTCGTTGTCATCCGAGAGCGCAAGGGCCGTGGCGAAAAAGGGCATGTCTGCCCCGAGGCCCCTTTGATGTGTCTGAGCACCCCACCCACCTTGAGGCGTACCCGGGCTGGGAGTGATGTCCGCCCGCCCGACACCTGCCCAAAGAGCGCTCAATTTCCCTCCGCTTAAAATCCTAAATTACTTTATTTTGGAATTAACTTTATATATAATCGCTGAACATTATCAGATAATAGTGCTACTGTGAAGTAAATAACAACCAGACGAGACGCTAAAATCCTGCATTTATTCTGGGAAGCTCTAGGAGAAACCCAAGCCATGCGCAAACGCGTTTTCGTCGCTCGCCCTATTCAGCCGTCGGTAGTCGATCGAGTCGCCCAATCGTGCGATGTGGAGGTTCATCCTGCCGATGCGCCGATGACACCCGCGCAATTTGCCGACAGCATCGCCCATAGCGACGGCTTGATATCGGTTGGCGGAAACGTCAGCGAGGAGGCTCTGGCGCACGCGCCGAAGTTGCGAGTTGTAGCCAACATCGGCGCAGGGTATGACACGATCGACGTTGCGGCGTGCACCAAGCGGCGCATCGCGGTGACAAATACGCCGGACGTACTGACGGAATCTACTGCCGATTTCGCATTCGCTCTGCTGCTCGCAGTCAGCCGCCGCCTTTTTGAGGCGGATCGCTACGTGCGCGAAGGGAAGTGGAAGACTGGGTTGTTTAGCCTGCTCTGGGGAACTGAACTCAACGGAAAGACGCTCGGCCTCTATGGCTTCGGCCGCATTGGCCAGGCCATGGCGCGGCGCGGACGGAGTTTCGGCATGCGGGTTCTGTACCACTCCCGACATCGCGTGGCTCCGGATTTGGAAAGCGAAGCGGGAGCACAATTGGTGAGCTTTGCAGATCTTCTGCGGGAATCCAATTTCCTTAGTCTGCACGCTCCATTGAACTCCGGCAGCAACCTGGCTATCGGCGCCGCTCAGCTGGCAGAGATGCCGGCGGGAGCATTCCTCATTAATACAGCGCGGGGAAAGATTGTGGACGAAGCAGCTCTTGTTCAGGCTCTGAAGGCCGGAAAGCTGGCGGGCGCGGGACTCGACGTCTTCGAGAACGAGCCGCAAATTGATCCCGCCCTGCTAGAGATGGAAAACGTGGTCGTAGCGCCGCACATCGCCAGTGCCACGGCAGAAGCTAGGCTGCGGATGGCTTCGCTCGCTGCGGAGAACCTGCTCGCCCTCTTCGAGGGACGTCGCCCGCCGAATATTCTCAATCCTGAAGTGCTCGGCTAGCTGACTTGTCAGGTCGGATAACGGCGCCGGCTGCACGGATTTCACTTGGCTGTGTCGCCGCAGTCCGAGCGCCAGGGAGATAGTGTTCGCGGAATGTGCGACCCCAACGATAGCTGGGCCGAAAAGCCTCCGCCATTTTGCAGCCCGCCTGGAGCCCGCGAAACTTGGCGGGGATTTCGAGAAACGCTTCCAGCTCGTACCCGAAAATATTCTTCATCCAGCTGTTCTGGCTCACGTGCTGCGCGACCATCTGAATCTTGGTCGCAAATGTGTCGGTAATATCCACGTAGAGTTCGGGCTCGAACCCAACTCCCGCGGGCGTGTCCATGAAATAGACGTGGGGAATTTGCGCATGGGCAAACGCTGGCGAGGCGGTCTTGATGTTGGGCACGCCCGCCATGTGGATGCACTCGTCCACAATCATTCCGGAGATGGAGTGGTCCGGATTGTAGTCCTGCCGCCAATGGCAGATCACCACTTCCGGCTTGGAAATACGAAAAGCTTCGATGAAGGCCAGCCGTGACTCGCGGGTGTCGAAGAGAAACTCATCATCGAAATCGAGCCAGATGAGTTCGGCGCCGATCACGCCGGCTCCGTTCTGCGCTTCCTTGCGACGGATGGTGGCGATCTCTTTCGGGGGTAGAGTTGCCGACCCCACATTGCCATTGGTCGAGACGCAGAAAAAAACGTTGTGTCCCTGCCCGGCGTACAAAGCTGCCGTACCGCCGCAAAAGAGCTCGATATCGTCGGGATGAGCACCAACAAAGAGCACGTTCATCTTGAATCCCCTTTAGATCGCTAGATTGCCGATTCGGTAATCGTGATACCCTGCGACAGACGCCGAATTCCTTCCACACTCCACGCGAAACCAAGACCCGGCGCATCCGGAATCGCCAGAAAACCTTCTGCATCCGCCTTCGGCGGATGCTCGAAGACATCATCCATGTAAGGATCGGGAGTCAGGTACTCCACCCACCTCGCATTGCCGGCCGCAGCCATGAGCTGCAGATCGCCGGCTAAGCCAATCCCGGTGTTCCAGCCATGCGGCACCAGCATGATGCTGTGATCGTCAGCGTATTGGCCAATACGATACTGTTCGGTGAGACCGCCGACCTTGGTAACATCCGGCTGGATATAGTCCACGGCCCGGCGTTCGATCCAGGGCAAGAAACTCTGGCGTCGTGTCAGCACTTCGCCGGATGCGATCTTGACCGGCGAGTGGCGCGTGAGTTCGACAAATCCCTCTATGTCGTCGGGACGCAGCGGCTCCTCAAACCAGGTCACGTCGTAGGATGCCAGCATCTGACTCTTGTTGAGCGCCCACTTATAGCCATGCGGCCAAAACGCATCGCTGGCGCCCGCATCCACCATGAGCTCGCAATCGTTCCCGATCGCTTCGCGGGCGGCACGAACGATCGCTTCGTCGGTTGCGTCGTTGTGGCGACCGAATGGCCCCCATCCGATCTTGAACGCGCGAAAACCTCGGCCAATAGCGGCTTGCAACCGGTCCCTCATTTTGGCGGGTTCTTCCATAAGCATGGAAGCGTAAGGCTTGATCCGATTGCGCAGCTTCCCGCCCAACAGCCGATGAATGGGCTGTTTAGTTACTTTGCCGAGGATGTCCCACATCGCCATGTCAATCCCGCTGATGGCGTGAGTGACGGCGCCGCCGCGGCCCTGCCAGAAAGTATTTTGATGGAGCATCTCCGCGGTCGCCGCCGGATCTATCGCCGAAGCTCCTTCGTAAAGCGGCCGCAGAAGTCTGAGTGCACCATCGACCAGGGGCGCGGAGGTGTAAACACTGCCGAGGGCTGCAATCCCATTGTTGGTGACTACCTCCACCAGCGTGCGGGTCTGCTCCAGCTCTCCGAAGCGGTGAGGCCAATCGCCGTACGGCTTACCGTATAGGGGGATGGCGCGAATGCTTTTGATAGTGATTGGCTCGGGCATGGGGTGGTCTCAGAACTTGACGGTGAGTCCTCCGTCCACATTCAGTACGCTGCCCGTGCAGTAGCTGTTTCTTGGATTCGCAAAAAACAAGATTGCCTCAGCGATTTCTTCCGGCCGTGCCGGCCGCATCAAAGGCAGGCGCGGGCGCTTTGGATTAACGAAGAATTCCTTAAACCAGTCACTCTCGAATTCGTTCGACCCGCTCACATAGCTCATCGGGGTATGCACGCAACCGGGGGCAACGCAATTCACCAGGATTCCGTGCTCGGCCCACTCCACCGCCAGTTGCCGCCCAAGCTGATTCAGAGCTGCCTTGGCCATGGCATAGTGAGCGCTGCCAGGCTCGGCGAGGCCGCTGAGAATGGAAGATGTGATGATGATGCGCCCGCCCTGGCCTTGGGAAATCATCTTTTTTCCAGCAGCGCGGCAGGTAAACACGGCCCCCCACATATTGACTTCCACCATTTCTCTCCAGCAGCTCAGCGGATCTTTGAGCAAATCCACCGCGTTGCTGATGGCCGCGTTGGCCGCCACAACGTCGAGCCGAGGCATCTCCTCGACAACCTTTTCGATTTCTTCCGGCTTGGCGATGTCAGCAACCCGCCATGTACATTTGGAGCCGATTTCTTCTGCCGTGCGCTTGAGCGAATCGAGATCAACTCCCGCAATCCAGACCGAAGCTCCTTCTTCAGTGAACCGCAATGCCGCGGCTCGGCCGATTCCGGTTCCGCCGCCGGTAGTCAGACAGGTCTTTCCTGCAAGAAGCATGTCAGGCGTTCCTCCATCATTCCACTGCTGTTCGGCCGCCGCACGACCGTTTCCTCATCTTCCAATGGCCTATTGCGGATCCTTCGGCTGCCGATGTCGCACCCGCCGGTGTGGCTAGAAACAAAAGCGCCGGAAAAAGCATGCTTTTCTTCATAAATGCACGTCCTGAAAACTGGAGAACTGTCGCCGCATCTTTCTATGACTACGACCCAACTACCGGTTCGGCGGGGGTTGCGAAGGCCAGAGTTCAATCCGGCCGACCAAGGCCCGCGCGGGTAAGCGGTACAGATCCGTCACCACTTGAACCACGTCTTCGATGGCTAGCTTCCAGTTTTCATGCCCGCGGTCGTCGGTAGAAACACTGCCGATTACAATCTCGCTAACTCGGATTCCGTCGTACCGCACGTCTTTCATCAGGGTTTCGGTAAGACCACTGACCGCGCATTTGGAGGCATTGTACGCGCTGCCGCCCGGCAGGCGCACGATCTCCGCCACGCTGGAAATGTTGAAAATGTAGCCCGCTCCCGCTTTGCGCATGAACGGAATGGCCGCATGGCAACAGTAGAACATACCCGAGACATTCGTCCGCAAAGTGGCATCCCAGATTTCCGGAGCGATCTGATCAACCGGTTTATAGACGTGGCCAACTCCCGCATTGTTAATGAGGATATCGAGCTGGCCGAAACGCTGCACCGCCTCCTGTACGAGTCTGGCGCAGTCAGCGTAGTTTCCCACATCCGCGTTCGTGCCCGCGACACGATCCTCGGCTCCGGCTGAAAGACATTGCAACGCTGTCTTGAGCGAGGCATCTTGGCGACCACAAATAAACACCTTGCCGCCTGCTGCCAGCAACTTTTCGGCAAGGCCGTATCCGATTCCCCGGGTACCTCCGGTAACGATCGCAACCGTATCTTTCAGGTCGAGGTTCAAAGCCTTCTCATCGCCGACTCGAAGAAGCCGCGTCAATAATTCACCACAATCGACGTAAGTCCCGACTGCGGATCGAGCTCGATCGTTTCCCGCTCCCGCTGCACGCGGGTCCAGGATTTGCCGTTCACGAGTACTGACTTGATCTTTTGTCGCGAGGGATGCGGCACCCGCAGCCGGATGATCGCAATTTCTGTCGGACGGACATCGGAGAGTTCCAAAGCCACTGCAATTTCTTCCCGATCCACTCGAGAGTCAACCTGCAGATTCACCTTGGCCGCAATCGTGACGCCGTGGTCAACTTTCACCCGCTTTCCCGCCTCCATCCACTGACGCGGAATTCCCGGCAGCAGGTGCAGGACTTTGTTGTCTTCGAGCAGAACCATCTGGCGAATCAGGCCACAGACACGGGCGCTGGCGGATGTATCCATGAAGAACGGGGCATATCGCGGATCCGAGAGATGGAACCTTTCTACTGTGACGAAGGTTTCTTTGTCCGCGCCGTAGCCGAGCATGGAGTAAAAAGCCAGCAGCGCCTTTTCCACTTCACCTCGCAGCAGCCAGCCGCGGTGCCAAATGTCTTCTGAGAAATTCACGTAGAAGGAGTTTGTACCGTGCGGATCCCCATTCTTTTCCATACCTCCCGTCAATCCCAGAACGCCCCGGTTCCACTTCGTCTTCATGTAGGCTTCGAGCTGTTGGAACGCGGGATCGGCTGGCTCCAGAAACCCCGTATCCACATAGGCCAATGCGCCAGTGGCAAACTCCGCCCACGCAGGCGGTCGATGCAGCCGCTCCGGATACGGCGGAAGATTCGGCTCGGTCGTCCGCGTTCGCCTCATCACCTCGAGAATATCCTCACGATAGGCCCTGGCTTCTTCGACCAGTCGAGCACCGTCGGGGTGCCCAATCTCCGCCAGCGCCGCGGCGATGTTGCTCAGGCCCAGGGAGCTGTAACCATCGGTAAAGCAGGGATAGTAGGTATCGAGCGGGGCGTGCCGGTCATCCATTTGGCCGCCTGCCAGTTCTCCGTCAGAGGCTAGTTGCCGGATCGCTTCCTCCGCGGTGTCGTATGCCCTGCCGATTGGCAGCAGGCCAAAGTGGAGAACTTTCTCGCCCTTCTCGTCGTGAGTTTTGGTAGCTTGCCGTTCAGAAATGATCCAATCACTGGCGCGGACCATCGCCGGAGCGATGCGTTCCAGCCACTTGCAATCACGGGTATAGAAGTAGTGCATTCCAAACGCGTACAACATCGCCCCGGTCCCATTCATCCAGTTCGGAAACTCGCCTCCCTTGTTAGCGTTTAGCTTAGCCAATTGCCCGTACAGCGTTGACCTGTCGTCTCTTTCCCATCCGCTTCTTTCGAACTTGATCGTGCCTCCGAAGGTGCCTTCCGAACTCCTGAAGTTGCCGTGCGGCGGAAATTTGCCCTGAATCTGCAGGAAGTATTCCAAGCACTTTCTGGAGTCTTCGTGATGCCCGACAGAATCCCAGTGCACGGTGAGCTTCATGGCCTCCCAGGGCCACACCCCCTGAAAACCCTGGACGGGAACACAGTAATCCCTGTCCGCCGCCTGCAGAATTTGGCTCTGGATGTGCAGAATCTGCGCTTTGTAGATGTGATTGACAACCGGATCCGGGACCGTAATCTGCGTGCCTTTTGCGAGGATCGCCTCCAGATCGCGAACTCGGTCACCGAGCGCCCGAGTAACATCGAGCTGCTGCAGCCATTCCAGTTCGTCGGCGCTTAGCCCTCGCGCCGAGCTTGTTACCAGAAAATGAATCGTCTTTCCCTCGCCGGGCCGCAAGTCCAACTGAAAGCGAAGGACGTTGTTGTGGGCATGGGCACGAACCGACTTATCACGCCGATGAATCCCCAGCAGCAGGCTCCCCTCGCGAAATACATTGTCTTTGAGTTCGGTGGGATCGTCCCGAATGGGAGGCAGCGGGCCTGAGACTTCAAAAAGATCGTAGGTGTTGTACGGAAATGGAGGCACGCCTTTGGCGGCCATCGTGCAAGGCACAAAAGCCCACAGGCTCTCCTGGCACGATGCGATGGAATGCGTGTTCGAGACGGTCATTTCAACAACCGCCACCTGCTTTTCGTGACCGGTTCGTACCTCGGGTGAGTTGATCAAGGCAGCGAAACTGGTTTGCGCAAACACTACCGAACGTTTGCACCAACTACTGATCACCACCGGAAGGTAGCCGTGCTTCAGGGACCGCTTGACCTCCCGCCAGGGGATTTCATGTGCGGGCGATCCCACGGCGAACGCAATTGAGTTCGCAACCATCCCAACGCCCATGTCCGGACGAACCCAAATCACTTCAGGATGACCTTTGACGCTGACCACGGGGTGCTTCGACATGGGGCCGCGATAGTGGTGGGCAACCTCGTCGTAGGTGACCTCGTGGGAGGCCGCGGCGACGGCGTCAAAAGTCAGGTTTTCGTGCGGACCCATGTGAATATAATTGCCTTCGCAGCTTCGGCGGTTGTGACGCTCCGATCGAGTTCAGCCGAGTTAGGCGACACGAAGCTTCTGCACCACCTCGTCGTTCAACTCAATTCCCAGACCCGGCTCCTGCGGAATATCCAGATATCCGTCCTTTGCGCGAATCGTTTGCCGGGTGAGGCTTTCTCTCAAGTCGGTGTTGTTCTGTGCAGCAAATTCCACGATCAGCGCGTTCGGCACTGAGTTGAGCCAATGCAACGCTGCGGCAACATTAATGTAAGTCGTGAACCCGTGATTTGCGACCGGGCGATGATACTCAGCGGCAATGGAGGCGATTTTCATCGCGCCCGTGAAACCGCCGCAACGGGTGAGATCAACTTGGATCACGTCGCACTGCCCCTCGGTGATCAGCCGACGGTAGTTCTCCACGCTGTCTTCTTCCTCGCCGGCGGCGATGCGGATGTTGGTTGACTTGGTCAGCTGGTTGTAGCCCTGGTAGTCGTGCGGGGCCAGCGGCTCTTCCAGCCAGAACGGACGATATTCAGCGAAGGCTTCGGCACGCTGCATGGCGGTCTTCGTATCCCAGACCAATCCGGCGTCAATCATCAGGTCGAGATCGTCGCCCAAGCCGGCACGTGCTTTCTTCACCAGGGCCACGTCGGTCTTGGCGTCTTTTCCCATGGGACCCCAGCCAAACTTGGCGGCCGTAAAACCCAGGTCCCGCAGGCGGGATGCCTCGGCGCACGTCTGCTCTGGCGTATTGCCGAAGAGAACGCTGGCATAGCAGCGCAGCTTTTTGTGAAAGCCCCCGCCCAGTAACTTCCATACCGGCATTCCGAGTTTCTTGCCCTTAATGTCCCAGAGCGCCATATCGACACCGCTAATGGCATGGATGAGAACACCGGACTGCCCGACGTAAATGTTCCGCCGGAACATTTTTTGAAACAGATACTCGGTTTGAAAGGGATCCTCTCCAATCAGAAGCTCTCGGAGTCCGCAGCAAATAGTATGCGAAAACGGACCATGCACAATGCCGTGCACCGCCATCGGGGAGGAATCCACTTCTCCTATGCCCGTGATTCCTTCATCGGTCTGCACGCGAATGATCAACGCATCCTGGCCACTGTCGCACTGCACCTTCACGTCTTGCATCCGGACATAGATAGCTTCTACGTCTGTTATCTGCATTGTGGTCGTTGCTCCCTTCGATTTTCCCGAACCGCCGTCCCGCTTTTCGCAAAACTTGCAACCTGTCGCGTCTTCAGTGAACGAACTTGCCCCGGAGAAAATTTCCCAGATCGACGATCACCGCCGCTTCCAGATGTGTCTCGATCGTTTCTCCGGGAGCGAATTTGAGTTGTGTGCCGGCGGCGACGGCTCCCGCCAGCGACTGAGGATATGAAGAGCACGGTTCCAGGCCCAGGTTATAGCTGCCGCCGTACCACGGATATCCGTGCCATCCGCCGTACACCTGCCAGAACCAGAGGTATTTGAAGACCCCGGCATCCCAGCTCATTGAGAAGCCGAGTTTGCGGTCCTCATGGAAGAGCACGTACCAGCCCTGCTCCAGCCCGTAGAGATAGGCCATATCATGCGAGTGTGCGGCCTTTGATGGAATCCGTGAAAGATCGATGGTTTCGCCTTTTCGGCCACGCACCATGGGCCACTCGCAATCCTGCCCTTTCTCCAGTCGAGAATTGGGCGAGACATATTCCTCTTGTGTCTTAACCCGGCACGGAGGCACCACCACGCGGCAGTTCTCATCCAATACGGGCGCGCCGATCGCGGGATGATGGCCCCAAGTACAATCCATCGCTTCGTCCGATTCGTTCTGCACTTGTTCATCGATTTCTAGGGTGCAGCCCGAGCGGAGAGTTAGCGTCTTGCGGAGCCGAAACGGGGTATGAATACAACGCACTTCCAGTGCAACAGAGACGCAGTTTGGATCGTCCTCAACAACTTCGTAACGCCACGGCAGTAGGCTGACTTCGTCGTGCAGCCCCAGCCTCACACCCTTGTATTCGCAGGGATCGCCAAAATTCGGCAGAATCTCCTGCCAGCCCCCGAGGTAATAATCCAGAAACGCATTGCCCTCCGCGGGGTTCGGCTTGACCGCATCCGCCGGGGGGAGGCCGGGCTGCGACTCCCACATGAAATCAACATCGAGGGGCTTATACAGGAACTGGATCACGTCGGAGCCCTTGCCCGGGAGCAGAACGATCCTTACTTTCTCGTTTTCCAAACTGAGAGCCGCGTGCCCCTGATGCGTAAATTCGCTGACCCTGCATCCGTAGTTGCGCGTGCGTGAGTGCGAGCTTTCCAATGCAGTTTCCCGTTGACCTTTTATGCCCCTGACAACTGGCTCAAATCTCCAATCGTTGGACCGAAACTGTTCTGGTATGCCTGCGGATCGACGCGCGCGTCAATGAGGGTCGTACGGTCCGATTCCATCGCTTCCGCCAATGCGCTCCGGAATGCCTCCGGGGTTTCCACGATGACGCCGTGCAGCCCGCAAGCTTTCGCAATCGCCGCATAGTCCACGGCATGGAAATCCAGTCCGTAGTCGGCGAAGCCTCTGGATTTCTGGCGCGCCTTCATGGTGCCGAGAGCCTGATCGTTGATGATGATGAGCGGCATGGAAGCGCCAGCCCTGGCGAAGACTTCCAGTTCCCCGAGGCGCATGAGGAGACTTCCATCGGCTCCCAATCCCACCATGGGCTTCTTTGGGTACGCTAAGCGGGCGCCCAACGCGGCGGGAACCATCAAGCCCATCGTCCGTCCTCCCGAGGTGCCCAAGAAAGTGCCCGGCTTCTCGACTGGCCACAGATGCTCCAGCATGCAGACGAAAGCGCCGGTTTCGGAGAGCAACAGTCCATCGGCGGGCAACAACTCGCGCGTGATCGCGATGATGTCCTGCGCCGCGAAGCGTGCGCCGGGCGGACGCTTGAAATAGGTGAGTATGCCTTCCCGAAGGTGCGCGATTTCGTTCTCGGAAAATCCCGGCTTTGCCTGATCCGCCAGACGTCCCAACGCTGCCTTGAGATCACCGTCTGCACGAACCGCCGGATGGGTCATTATCGAATAATCCGGAGAAGCTGCAAGTTCGCACGTCGGCAGATCTAACTTCCACGGAGTGTGCGTCATCATCGCGTCGACGCCGATCAGAATCACCGCATCCGCTTGCCGCAATACTCTGCTCTCAATCACGTTGGGATTGAATAGTCCGAGGAAAACTCCCGCCCACCGCGGGTGAGATTCGGCAAAAACCCCACGTGCGTCCATGGTTACCAGGACGGCCGCGCCCACAGATTGAGCGAAGGTCTGCAATTCAGGAATGGCGCCGCAGCGAATGACATCGGCTCCAGCCAGAATGGCCAGCCGCGGGTATTTCCCGATGAACTCCTTAACTTTCCGCAATGCGGACGCGGTTACTGGATAATACTTGGGGGAACCTGAGGACGGCTGCGAAGAGGCGGCGTCAATCTCGCCGAGCCCCGCCGGCAAATGCAACATGGACGGTACGGGACGGCCATCGACGGCTCGGGCGAAAGCGTTGCGAATCATCTCCTCTGCATGCTCTTTGCTGAGCGTAGCCTGGAACCTGGAGACGCCGGCAAATAGCTGTGGTTGGTCGCATTGCTGCACGCTCTCCACTGGCCGGCTGGAGACAGGGGGGGCTTCGCAAATTCCTACCAGTGGCAGACGTTCAAAGAAGACGTTTGCTACGCCTCCGGCCAAGTTGGCAGCCCCCACACCGCGGATACTCATGGCCAGACCGGCAGTATTCCTAAGCGAACCATAGGAGGCGGCCGCTATCGCGGCGGAGGATTCGTGACTCACATTCACGAATTTCACGCCGAACCGGCGTCCGGCCTCGATTAGTTCCAGCGGTGAACCGCCTCCGGGGATTCCGAAGAAATGCTGCAAACCCTTTTCCCGCGCAACAGCCATGACTGCCTCTGCTGCCGTCAACCCTGACCTCCTTAGTCAGTGGCTGCCCCAGGGGTGCAAAACACTCCTGGCAAGGGGCTTAGGCAAAGTCGACAAAGCTCCCCAGAGGCAGCCGAACAGTATGTATACGTTTTAGCGAGTGCTATTGTCAATTATTTATTTCATAATTGTATTAATGATGAAATATGTTTGTGCTTGACTGTACTTATATTTCAATGTTGAATCAACTTGCCAAGCAAGTTCGCGTCTCCGCGGCGCCAAAACTCATGCCCAATCCGAAAGCCAAGAAAACACCGCACGCAAACAAAGCTGTTCCGTCATCAAGTGCAGGACACTCCACCACGCGGTCTATCGCCTCGCCTTCGGGCCCAGGCGATCAATTCTCGTTTCTGCTGGGGGAGGACTTTGTCGAAAAGCACAACATAGCTTGGCGCATCGAGCTGGCGAACGACGATGGCGCAAACCCTCTCATGGAACCCGAATTCCCCTGGGAAAGCGCCGCCGTTTTCAGCCATGGAACCGTGCTGATCGATCCGATCGATGGTTTGTGGAAGGCATGGTACATCTCCTGCAAGCAGACCAAGCTGCAATCCTCGGCAGAACGCCGGCTTTGCTACGCGGAATCGGAAGACGGTCTCCACTGGACGCGACCGAGGCTGGACATCTGCTCCTACCCCGGCTTTCCCCGGACGAACATCCTACTCGACGTCAAGTCCGGCGGTTCGGCGCAGCACGCGTCGGTGATTATCCACCCGGACGCACCGCCCGATGAACGCTACGAGATGTTCGTCATCCGGCTGCCGGGATGGGAACATCCATACAAGGTCGTCAAGGGATTCGCGCTGCCGCAGAACAGTTCCACCCATGCCGGCGGCAAGGGCGAATTCAAGCCAGGCTATTTTCGTTACCGCTCGAGAGATGGGAAAAAATGGGTGCCCTGGGAGGTCGTGAACCTAGAGACCTCCGATAGCGGGTGGATCACGCAGGTCGTCGACGGTTCGTACGTTGCCTATCACAAAGCGGTGATTCCCTGCCCGCCGGGCTCGCTGGTTCCCTATGACATAGCCGCCGGAGCCTGCCGCATCATGGTGCGGCGCACCAGTCCGGACGGCACGAAATGGTCAGCATCCGAGCCGGTGATGACGCCGGATTGGCTCGACGCGCAAGACACGCAGTTCATGGAGTTGACTCCGTTGCCACAACGCGGAGGCACCGCAGGATTGGTCACGGTCTACCACGTGCTTAACCAGACGATTGATGTGCAGTTTGCCGGATCGCGCGACGGCAAAAACTGGTGGCGTCCCGACCGCCGCGCATGTTTGCCGCTAAAAGCGCTGGGTGATCTCGGCGGCGGAATGATCTGGCCGATGCACCCAATGATTCAACACAAGGGCCGAATCTATCTGTACTACTCGGGCTGCGAAGGTCTGCACAACGACTATCACAGCACCGACGCAGTAGAGCGAATGAAGGCGGCCAACTTTCCGCGCTGGCCGAACTATTGGGAGCCGCTCGTGCTGGGTAAGGATTCCTATAGTCCAATCCGCGGAGTGCTTTGGTTTTTCGGTTCGCTGTGCCGGGCGTCGTGGGAAGCCGGCCGGTTGTGGGCTGCGGTCACGGCCACCGGAGGAACTCCGGAAGGCACCTTGATGACGCGGCCGCTCAACGCCGCCGGCAAGCAGTTAACGGTAAACGTGGTGACGGTGAAGGAGGGCACCATCACCGCCGAACTGGTGCGGAATGGAAGACCGCTTCGCGGCTTCACCAAAGCCGATTGCAAACCGGTCCGAGGAGACCACCATGCCGCTCCGTTGCGTTGGAACGGCGGAGCGCGTTGTCCTCAAAACGATGTTCAGATTCGATTCTATTTGCAACGTGCCCGGCTATACGGGTTCGACTTTTAGTACAGTCTGCTTTTTCCACTGCAATGCCTGAGCACAGAGCTTCGGCCATGACGCCGAAATCGATTGTCGTTATTTTGCTCGGACCTCCCGGGTGCGGAAAGGGAACCCAGGCCCGGGAATTGTCTCGAGCTTTCGGATTCGTGCATCTCTCCACCGGAGACATGCTTCGCTCCACAGCCGCCGAGGATTCGGAGTTGGGCCGCGCGGTGCGGGCCACTATGGACGCCGGCAAACTCGTTTCCGATGACCTGATTTGCCGGAGCGTGGCGGAACGCATCGCGCCCACCGATCTCGAAAGGGGGCTTGTTCTCGACGGCTTCCCACGCACTCTCGAGCAAGCCAGATTTCTCTCCGCTGCACTGGGCAATCAAAGAGTTTTTGCGCTGAATCTGCAAGTCAGCCACAACCTACTCCTTCGGAGAATTCTGGGGCGGCTTACCTGCCCGGACTGCGGAGAGAGCTACAACCTCTTCTTTCGTGCTCCCAGCCGTGAAGGAGTATGCGATCTCGATGGAGCGCAACTGGAACGCCGCGCGGACGACGATGAGGCCGTAATCCGGCAACGCCTGGCTGTGCATGAAAAAGAAACCCAGCCGCTGGTTGAGTACTTCCGTGAAATGAATATTCTTGAGGACATTCACGCCGACGTAGATGCCGCCACACTGAGCGCGCAGTTGCACGAAAGGCTGCAGGCGGCAATGGAACCTGTGAATGTACAAGTAAGGCGGAAATAGAACTTTCTGAAGGTACACTGTTTGACCGGTTCCTCTGGAATCCAGGGCGGGAACCAATTTCCCCCTCGATGGGGGGACGCTGAATCTCGGCGTGTAGAGGTTCGTCGAAAGACTTCAGGGGGAGAAAAATGAACACTGTTGACCGCGAGCATTTTGACCATGAAGGGTATTTTCTTGCCGAGGGATTGCTCGATCCTCAGACCGATCTCGAACCCCTCAAGCAAGAGTATTCCGGGCTGCTCGACCGCCTAGCACAGCAGTGGCACAAACAAGGCAAAGTTTCCTCGACTCACAGCGGCCTAGCGTTCTCGGAGCGGGTATGCAAGTTCACGTCGGAGGGTCAAGACTGTTCGCGCTACTTTGACATTGTGCTGCCTTCGAACGCCACGGCGGACACACCGATTCACCTTGGTCCCGCGATATTCCAACTGCTGCGCAATCCCCGCCTGCTGGATGTGCTGGAGCAGTTGATTGGCGCAGAAATCTACTGCAATCCGGTGCAGCACATTCGCATCAAGCCTCCCGAGAAGGTCGTCCCGCAAAGCATGTTGAATGGACTCAACGCCGCAGTCGGCTGGCACCAGGATATGGGCGTGGTAAATCCGGAGGCCGACGAAACTACCATGATCTCCGTGTGGCTGGCCGTTCTCGATGCCACTGTCGACAACGGCTGCCTGCAGGTTGTTCCCGGAAGTCACCGTGGAGACCTGGCGGTGCACTGCAATTATGGAGAAGGCAAGAAGCGCTATTTTCAGGTCAACATTCCAGACCAACTCGTTCCCCCAAACCACCGGCCCATTCCGATGAAGGCGGGAGACGCGCTTTTCTTTCACAAGAAATTAATGCACTCCTCATTGCCCAACAAAACAGACGGCATCCGATGGAGTTTCGACCTGCGCTATAATCCGATTGGCCAACCTACTGGCCGCGAGTGGCTTCCCGGCTTCATCGCACGCAGCAAGTCTCATCCGGAGATGGAACTGAAAGATCCAGTCAAGTGGGCGGACCTGTGGCTCGAGGCTCGTGCGCGCCTGGCGAGCGGAGAGGGTGTGAAACCGTCCAGCCGCTGGGATTCGAACAATCCGCTCTGCGCCTAACGCCCGCGGCTATTTGTTCTCTTCCGCCAGCTTGGCTTTGAGGGCCCGGATGCCGTACTGATTGAGTTCGGCGATGGCACCCACATCGCTGCGGGTGCGAACTACTCGAGCGTAAGCGTCCGTTGCGCGAGTGATTGTCTGCAGTGCCTTTTCGGTTTGCTGAATGCATTCGCTGTGATTGTTCGCGGCTTCTGCCGTCGCTGCGCTGCCGACTAAGTCGGCGGTTTTCGCGAATCCGAGGGCAAACTCCAATCGTCCCACCCAGTAAACGGCGTACCAGCGGCCTTGCGGTGTTGACTCTGCCTGCGCCCGCCGCGCTGCATCCAATGCCCGCTGATATTGCTGTTCAAGATTAGTGAGATAGGCAGGCGTCGGTCCAGCGGCCCAGAACTTCATTATCATTCCCGGAACGTAGTAGCCGAAGTTGATTTTGTTCGACGCCACATTCAGCGTGGCCGCTTCCACTTCGTGCATCGCAGTCACCATCTCTTGCGCGCAGGCGCCCCCGCAAACATGGCTGATCAGATCCTGGGTGATCGCGTAGGGTGCGGCGTTCTTGTCCCACCCAGCCCGGCTCAAATAGGCCAGGATCGCGTCATGATCTCCGGGAAAGCGCTCGCGGGCGGTAAATCCGGTCCAGCCTCGGCGATTCAGCTCCTGCAGCACCTTCTGCAGAACCGTGGGACGGAATTGTGGGACAATGCCGACCACGTCATCGTCCAACGTCACATCCATAGATCCCGGAATTTGCCTGGTGGGGAGCGTGTCCAGCACCTCGGCGCGCGGAAGAAAATGTTCCGGCTGATTTTCCGGCATGGCGGAGACCTCCCAACCCTTGGGAAGAATGCGAGCCAGCAGAGGAAAAAGTTCTTCGGCAGGCTCAGCGTACAGGAATTTCATATCCGGGCGAAGTGTGCCTTTCACCAGATCGGGATCGCGCAGCAGGCGGTCGTAGAAAGCGAGAGCAACAATGTCTGCCTTTGCCTGGTTGAGGCCGCGCTGCCCCGGCCAGCGCATCGACCCTTTGCGATTTTCCGATGCGGCTAGGACATCGGACAACGTGCGCACCTGGTTAATGCCGTATTTTTCGTTCAGCGTGTTCCACGCCTGCTCGTAGTTCGCCAGCCACTGCGTTTCCTCGGGCATCGATATGTTTACGATGTCAGCTTCCGGGTATGTGTTCAGGGTTGCTTTGACTACAGCCGTAGAGAGACCAAAGAGCGTTGGATCGTCCACGGGAGTATCCGGTCCCGGACGCACCGCCAGTTGCAGCGACTTCACCCCTCCCTTCAATAAAGGTGCGAATTCCGGAGGGAAATCGGTAGTGGGCGCAAAGACAGCCGCTTCCATACCGTGCTGATGCGCACACTCGATCAGGCTGCGCACTTGCCGCTCGCCCGCCGACACCAATTGCTTGTAGTCCGCTTTGTAGGGCAGATCGGGATTCCAAAACTCCTCGCCGTCCCCGAAAAGATCGCGGCCAACCATGTCCGGTGTAATCGGAAAGTGTTCGTCGTACCATAGATGCGCGGAGCTCCGCTGGATGCCGCCGTATTGCCAATCTAGAAATGGCTGGTATCCAAATGCGAAGATGTTGAGACGGCTAAACTTCATCTTCGCCAATTGAGAGATCAACGGGCGGAAGTCGGCCATTCCCCACGATTCTCCGCTCGAGGCGTAGTCCTGAATGCTGGGGTGGGCACGTATGCGAAATACCGGTTCCATGACAACATCAAGGTCGGGTACCTTGAACGCAGCCATGTGCTCTGGCAGGATGTCGCGGTCGGCCATGTAGCGAACTCCCCATCGCTCCACTAGCTCATAGACCGCCCACAGCGTGGCGCGCGGACTGCCGCCCCCAACGATCAATGCGGGTCGGCCGTCGAGCACCGTCCGCCGCAGCACGATTCCCTGATCGCTCACCTTCGGAAACGGCCTGGCCTCGGAAACCTGTTTCACTAAGGCGTTCGTGTCCGGATTGCCGATCAGGAATATCGCGCTCGGGGAGGGCGACAGGTGCCGGTCGGGAAAGGCATCTACGCGGTAGAGCTTGGCCAGATAGTCGCACAGTTCGCTGGCTGCAAAGCGCTCCAACGCCGGCGCGTCACCGCCGATAACAACATCCACGCGTGGGCTGGACTTTTCCGGTACCTGAGCCCATCCCAAGCACAACGACAACCCGAGTACGAAATACAGACCCAAGCAAACTTGCTTCATGCGATTGCTCACACTGAATAGACGCATTTCAATCGTTCTCCCGGCTTTCATTTTTCAGATGACTTGCCTCACTTCAGACATTGCGTCTTCAGGCTTTTTCGCTCCATCGCGTCGGCAGTCCCATGCGATCGGACGGATGGGCCCGAGGAGCTCTCGACACGACTCTCTTGAGTCGACACACCCGCGAGGTCGGCTCGCCCGCGGCAACGTCATCTTCAGTGAACGTAGCCAGGAGAATTTCTTTTGCTCCGGTTCTTTCCCGGTCATAGATCACATAGCTAACGCCGTCGGACCTTTCGACTCCGTCGGGATAGGAAACATCTGCGCGCTCATCCAACACCAGGTGGCCATACCAAGTTTTGCCGTCGTCGTCGGAAAGCATTGCGGTGAGATTGTTCCTACCCTGAAAGCGATGGTGGTTAACGAGCAGCAGCCGTCGGGAACGCAAACGCCGGATGAAAAACCGGGAGTTGGGTCCCGCGAGCACGGTCTCTGGTGAGGCCGACCAGGTTCTGCCGCCGTCGGTGGAGGTCGCCTCACCAATGCCGGCTGCCGTCCTCACCAGCATCCACAAAGTTCCGTCCTGCCTCTGGACGATCATGGGTTCATCAAAATGACGGCTGGGAACATCCGCTTGTCCAAGCAAACTCCAGTTCGCGCCTCGGTCGCGGGAAGCATAGACATTTGAGAACCGTAATTTGCGCATATCGTCGCGCACTACAAAACCCGGGAGCACGACGCTCCAGATGGCCGCCGACGCCAGCCAGGTACCCTCCGCCAGAACGGTAGGCTTGTTCATCATGATGCCGTCGAAAATTCGCTGCGGCTCTGACCATTGCAAATGGGAAGCCGATGAATTCAGGCATCGCACCGCCCAAACGCCGGCACGACCATCGAAGAGGTCGAAACTCTGCGACCAAAACCACCATAGCAGCCCATTTGGGTCATGCCACAGAACGGGATCGAAAGCTCGCACCGGATCGGGCGGATTAATGACGGCCAGCGGTTGTGACCAGACTTGTCCGTCATCTTCACTGCTTGCAAGCAGGCAGTAGTTCTCAGGGCCTTCGTTTTCGCCGCCGCTATACCAGGTTGCCAGCAGCCTTCCGGTCCGCGTGCACTCAATGCCGGGAATACCCTGCCACAAGCGTCTGTCCGACGAATATTCCATGCCGGGCATGGTATCCAGCGTGGGAGGCTGGAGCGCAAGCTCTTTCCTGGCGTTCATCGCATTTGGCGAAGGCATAGGCCTCGTTTACTGGAACTCGAATCCGTAGAGGAATACGCGTTTCAGATAGAACTTCGCTTTCTTCGCCCCTGGCGGAGCCTGATCTCCACCGCTCCACTTCACCTCAACAGAATGGTGATCGCCGACCAGTGGCTTGCAATCCTTACGCGTGAAACCGGGGATTGGATGGTCGTCGGAGTCGAGGAGCTCTACCTGCAAATTGCCTTCGTCAAATCCTGCAATCGAAGATTTCTTCGCCGGCCGCGTGACGATGTCGACCCACAATTTCTTTCCTTCCAACGGTTGCGGCTTGGTGATTGCATCGCCGACAGTGGGACCGCCAGCCGACGAGATCAAGGCGTACAGGCGGTCGTATTGCCAGAAAGCGCGGCACAGTGCGGTGTTGAAAGGAAGGAAAGTGTCTCCTCCATCAATTACGGTCTGCAGGTAGGCTACCGGCTTCGATGGCGCAAGGCTGTCGGAAATTTGCCGGTGCGTCCCTTCGGACGCCCCGTAGTACATGTAGATCTTTCCGTCCTGAGCAATCAGGTTCTGGCTCTGCCAGATCATTCCGCCCCCGTAGTCGCCCAGAGGTGCGTTTCCAAGCGCGGGACGCCGGTCGGGAAACCACCATTGGCTGCCGTCGTGGGAGGCGGCGATTCGGACATCTTGAGTTTGGGAAAGCGGATGGTACATGGTTACCGTCGCAATGTACCCGCCTTGAACTCGGAGTGGAACCAGTTCCTGATATTGTGTGTCGCGGTGATCCAATTCGTCGGCCGTGAGTTCCATGGACCGATCCTGCTTCCAAGTGGTACCGTCGCTGCTGGTGGCCCGGAAAATCGAGCGACGCGGCGTGGACTCATAAACTGGAACATGATCGGTGGGTTGTAGCTTGCCCCCGAGACGGTAATATGCGACGTAGTCGTCCGAGCTAAGGCGGTAGAAGAAGGACAGATCGCCCTTCATGGGCTCGGAGACCGGTCCGCCCACCAAGTCCCATTGAAAACCATCGCGAGAGTGATAGATGTAGTAGCCACTCTTCTCCTTAGGGGGAGGGCCTTCGAGCGACCTCTCGCGCAACAGATACATTTTGTAGGGTGCGGCGTGATCCGATGGATCGGTGAAGATCGAGGAGTAGGCGGAAGTACCGTCACTCAAACGCATCAGGATATTGGTAGTCTTTTGATCGCCGAACGGGACCAGCGTGAGCGCCGGCCGCGTCCAGTGCACTCCGTCGTTGCTCTCGTAGACGCACAGCCGGCGTTTACGCCCTTGCACTGAACCCCATGGCTTCGGCCAGTCTGAACTTGGCTCTTCCGAAGTGGTGCAAACTACGTAAGCTCTCCACTCGCTGCTGATAGGGTCTTTAAAGACAGATCCATGAATCCCGACGCCGCCGGAGTCCCATGGCTTGTCGCCTTCGATGAGCGGATTGTCTGCATCCAGCGTTCCCGGCTCAACGCGCCAGGCCACCAGGTGAAGTTCACTGAAATCGTCCGGCATGAGCAAGGGCATTCTGCCCGGCTGCGGCGTGCCCGCCGTGCCCGATTGTGCCCAGGCCAGTGTTCCCCACAAGACTGCAAATGCAATCCGGACAAACGAATCACGGAAAAACCGCACCCTTTCTGCAATCGCCAACCTGAGCCTCCCCGATATTCGATCCCTCCGGACCGCGCGTATGCATCGAAGCCGGTATCGCAGTTCCACGCTCTTCAGCAGGCTCGCGCCTCCAGATTTTGGCCTGCATCCACCATGAACCACGCAACTCCCGCAAGCGCCGTGGTCACCGCCGCAAAATCAAGGGCCCGACTCCAACCGAAACGAGTCGCAATGTAGGCAGTGAAAACTGGCGAAACCCAGCCACCCAGATTCCCGCCCATGTTCATCAATCCTGCGAGCGGACCGGAATGGTTGGGTGCGAGGTCAATGCACGCGGCCCACCAGCTGCTATTCGCGAAGCCGAGAAACCCAGCGCCAATTGCCAACAGGACAATGGCCGGCGAATCGCCTTCGACGTGGCTTCCCAGCAACAGGAACGTGGATGCAAGTCCAACTCCGGCCCATGCCGCGAATCTCCTTCCGCGGCGGCGGCCGAAGCGAACGACCGAGGCGTCCGAAACCCAGCCTCCAAGCGGCGTCATCAGCATCATCGCGAGAAACGGGGTCGAACCCCATCGCCCGCCCTGCATCACGCTGAGGTGCCGAACCTGCAGGAGATAGAGGTAGAACCACGTGTAGTAGAGATAGGAAGCGTAGCCAACCAGAAAGAAACTCAGCACCAGGCCGACGACTGAGGAATTCGAAAATAAGCGAACTAGCGAAATCGAACGGCCGCTGGTCGAGCCTCGCGCGACGGATTCGCGACCAATCTGAATTTTTGCCAGCTCCGCCGCATTCACACCCGGATGTTGCGCAGGAGTATCGGTCACATAAAAATGCCACGCTGCCGCGATCAAGACTCCCAAGGCCCCACATAGGTAGAACGAGGTCCGCCAGCCCCATCGGTTCATCGCCCAGGCAATGGCGATCGGCGCAGTCGTACCGCCGACCCCGATCCCGGCGAGAAAAATGCTGTTCCCAAGGCCCCGTTGGGCTGCTCCCGTCCAAGACGCTACAATCTTGTTGGCATTGGGAAAAGCGGCACCCTCGCCTAACCCAACCGCGAACCTGACCAAGGCGAAAGACCAAGCCGTCCCGAACCAGTGTCGCAGGGGCAGCCGTGGCGCAATCGCAGTGGCCGCAGAAAATAAGGACCACCACAAAATTGCGCCCGTGACAACGTAGCGGGGACCGTATTTTTCCCCCAGCCAGCCAGCCGGAACCTGGAACAGCGCGTAGCCGAGAACAAATGCGCTAAGGATCCAGCCCATGCTTTGTGTTCCGATGTGAAATTCATCCTGAATAAACTTCCCCGCGATGCTCAGATTCAGCCGGTCCAGGAAAGTAAGCGCGGTCACGACAAGAAGCAGAGCCATGACGCGCCAGCGCACATGCGACGGACGAAGGCTCTGCGAGCCAGTGTGCGGAGAGGTCACCGCTTTTGCTCCCGAGTTGTGGCCGGCTGAGCCGACCAATCAAACGAGTACAACCGCGCCTGCTTCAGATAAAAACGAACTCTCACGTTCTCCGCGGGGCAGTGGTCTCCACCCTTCCATCGAATCGGCCCGGACTTGCTGTTTCCTTGAAATGGAATGCAGTCAGCACGGGCGAAGTCCGGGATCGGCTTGTTGTCTTGCAGCAGCTCGGCTTCTAGGCGTCCATCGCCAACAGTGACCGCGTTGACCGTGAGACATTTTCCGCCGGCGGAAAGCGGTTTGGTTCCCAACATTCCCTCCAGAGGTCCTCCACTGGCCGTCACAGCCGCCCACAGGCGCCCTTCCGTCCAGGAGGAACGGCACATCACGCCGTGCGAACCTAACAGACTCGCGATCGGCGTGTAGGATTCATCTCCCATGTGAACGCCGGTCCAGTAATTCGGCCACTTCGGCAATCCTCCTTGTAGCGCCCTCTCCACAACCTGAGTGCTCAGATAGTCGCCGTGCAGGCCTTCCTGGGCTGAGTAGAACAGGTACATTCTTCCGTCATGCTGAATGGTTGGCTGCATCGGCCAGATCATGCCGCCGCCCGGATCACCGAGCGGCTTCAACGGAACGCATGCGCGCCGGTCCGGCCGCCACCAAGTCTTGCCATCACGCGACGCCGCGAACTGAATATCAATGGACTGACTCATGCCGTGATAAACCGTGAGTAACCCTACGAAACCGTCGCGTTGCGGAACTGCCATGAGTTCCATGAATTGCGTGTCGGGAGAATCCTGCCAGTCCGGGGTGACGGCTAATTGATAGGGGGTCCAGTGAGTGCCGTCTGCACTGGTGCGCCGGACCATGATGCGGCATTCGCCGACCGCACAGTCGTAAGGAATCACGCCGCCCGGAGGCGCAGGCATGCAGATTTTGGACATCGCCTGATAGTTCCCATCAGGCATCTGCGAAACCCAAATGCTGTCGCGTGTATCGAGCTCGATTTTCTCCCACGCTTGCCAACGCTTGCCGTCCGCAGAGTGGTACCGGTAGATGCCGTCGCTGTGCCGGGTTTCCCCCGGGGTCAGAGGGAAACCGCTTACCGCGTGGGAAGCTCCTTCATAGCTCGTCCAACGGAAAATGAACATCTCATAACGCCACTCCGGTGGAGCGTCCGGATGCACAATCACCGAGGCTTGCTGGGATAAGCCGCCCGAAGCAAGATCGAGCAGGATGTTTGTCTTTTGTCCCTGGTGGAGGGAGATGTCCAACTCGGGACGAATCCACTGAGCGCCGTCCTCCGACTCCGCGTAGGTAAGAATCCAGCCCGTTGCCGGTCCGGAGGTCGGAGCCGGCCGTGGATGCCGGCTGATGTACCACATCTTCCACAGCTCGTCCGTGGGATCGCGCATGACCGTGCCATAGCTGGCGATGGAACCGGCGTCCCACGGATACTTCGGTTCGATCAGCGGATTGGCGCGATCGTCTTCGGCAAGCTCGATTCGCCACGCGATGTTGTGCTTTTCAGGAAAATCGCTACCTGTGAGAAACGCGAACTGGCAGCCTTGGTTGGCGACGTAGGCCGGTAGCGCTGGCGGCCGTGCAACGCTGTTCGAGTTCTGCAACGCGGGCTTCGGCACAGGCAAGAGCCTTTCCTTCAGGATGAAAGACACCTACTCCCAATCAAACGAATACAGGCGCGTCTGGCTGAGGTAGAAGCGCGCGCGAACCTGCTCGGCGGGAACCCGGTCGCCGCCCTTCCACTTGATCACGGAGGACTCGCTGTCCCCTTTGAAAGGAGTGCAATCGGCCCGGCTGAATCCAGGGATGGGCTTTTCGTCGACCACCACGTCATCCGCTATCGGCCCTTCTCTTCCCGGCAGCGACTTCCCTTGCAGCAGCTCAACCTGAAGTGATCCGTCGCGAACGGTCTGCGCGTTCACGAGCAATTGCTTGCCCCTGACCGAAAGCGGTTTCGTGCCGAGCATTCCCTCCAAAGGCCCGCCACTTGCGGTGACCGCGGCCCATAGGCGCCCCAATTTCCATGAGGCCCGACAACCTGCGCTGTGGAACCAGGTCATGCCGGCGTTCGGAGAGTAGGCGTCCATCTCCGTGCCGGAGCGCAGGCCGGTTGGATAGTTCGGCCAGCGGAAGGTTCGGCGGAAACTCTGCACCATGTCAGTCGCCATGTAGTCGGCGTGCAGGCCGTCACAGCCGGCGTAGTAGAAGTAGAGCCTACCGTCGTGATGAAACGGCGACTGCAGCGGCCAAATCATGCCGCCTCCATAATTCCCCAGGCGGTCGAGTGGAACGCATGGCCTGCGATCCGGCCGCCACCACCGTTTGCCATCGCGCGAAGCCGCAAATTGAATATCAATAGTTTGCGTAAGCAGGTGATACACCGCGAGGGTCCCGATATACCCGCCTTTTTCCGGGATCGTGTCCAGTTCCATGAACTGTGTGTCCTGGGCGTCCATCCAGTCCGGCGTGATCACCGGTTCGTACCCCGACCAGTTCGTTCCGTCCTCGCTGGTTCGAACCACGATGTAGCGGCATTCGCCAACCGCCACGTCGTAAGGCACCAAGCCGCCTGGAGGTACGGGCATGACTCCTTTGTAAAAAGTGCGATAAGTCCCATCCGGCACCTGGTGAACGAGAATGCTGTCGCGCGTACTGAGCCCCAATTTCTCCCAGGGCTGCCAGCGCTTTCCGTCGGACGAGTGATAGCGATAGACGCCCGCGCCGCTCTTTGTCTCTCCGTCCGGGAGCGGGAAACCTCTCACGACTGAGCTCGGACCCTTGTCCTCCGGATAACGAAGCAGGAACATTTCATAACGGTAGTCGGGGGGCGCCTCCGGATGGAGAATGATCGAAGGGTGCTGGCACAAACCACCAGAGTCGAGATCGAGCAGGATGTTGGTCTTCTTGCCGTCACGCAAGGCGATGTCGAGTTCGGGCCGGGTCCAGTGAACGCCGTCCTCGGACTCCGCGTAGGTAAGGATGCGTCCTGCCGCCGGATTCTCAGTCGGCCCTTTGCCCAGCGGCTTGCTCAGGTACCATGCCTTCCAAAGCTTGTCGGCTGGATCAACCACGACCGCGCCGTGGAGAAATACGCATGCGCCATCCCATTCGTACTTGGGCTCGACCAGAGGATTCGCGGGATCAGCCTGGGCCGTCTCCACGCGCCAGGCGATATTGATTCGCTCCAGAAAGTCTTCACTCATAAGAAAAGAGAACTGCTGTCCCTGGTTGGCGACGTAAGGCGGCAGTGATGTGGGCGCGGATTTATGTTTGCTCTGGGCCTGTTTTGCCACGAGTCCTCCCAATGCGGGCATGTTGACGACGACAGACTGTTGCTGGACGCAACAATCTATAAATTCAAATGTGAACAATATAAAAGCATCTGTCTGGATGTTCAGTCAAGCTTAATATTATTTTGAATTAAATATTGACACAGCTCGCCCATCAGCATATACCTGACAACGTTAGTGGGCTAACCTCGCTCGCGGCACGAACCGCCTAGCCTCCTCCAACAGCGAAAGCGCACCGTGCCGCGAGTGATTCCTCAGCACCCGAGAGTCAGGAGCCAGCGGTGCAGCACGATTCCCTGCCCAACGGGCGCAAGGTGATTTGGCTCGGCCGTAAAGAACTGCAAATTGCTATCGCGGAGGGCGGCGGCCACATTGCAGCGCTTCGCCTCCCCGGCCTGAATGAATCGGCGAATCCTTATTGGCAGCCGCCCTGGCCTTCGCTTGAACCTTCGGCAGTAACGCAAACCATCTTAGACCAGGAGTACGGCGGAGCGCCGGAAGGCCGGCTGCTGGCCTCAATCCTCGGGCATAGCCTCGCTCTTGACTCGTATGGGCCTCCGTCAAAGAAAGAAGCGGCTGCCGGGGCTGTCACTCATGGTCAAGTGGGAGTGCGGCAGTGGACGTGGACTCCCTATGACAGCGATGGCCTTCTCGGGGAGTGTCATGACACGCTGGCGCAATTATGGTTTTCGCGGCGTCTGCAGGTCACTGGACATTGCGTCGTAATTGAGGAAAACCTCCAGAACCTGTGCGCTTGGGATCGCCCAGTAGGCTGGCAGCAGCACGTTTCGTTTGGGCCCCCGTTTTGCGAAGACGGATTCTGGGCGCTGGCGAATTGCGACGTGGGCACTACGCATCCTCAATCCTTCGGCGCGGGTGCTAGCCTGGTTCCCGGAAGTGAAACACATTGGCCATTGGCGCCGAGAAAAGACGGCAGCGTTTGCGACTATCGCCATCCGCTAGCCGACGAAGCACGGGCGAATGACTTCTCCGGTTATCGGGTGCGCCGCTCTGATCCGCTTGGCGGCTTCGTGGCCGGCAACCGGCATCTGGGATTCGCTCTCTGCTATCTTTGGCCGCAACATTTTTTCCCCTGGATGGGAATCTGGGACGAGAAGCACGCTCGCGAGGCCAAGCCGTGGAACGAGAGGGTTTCTGTGCGAGCCTACGAATTCGGGGTCTCGCCATATCCGGATACGCGCCAAGGTCTGCTACGCCGGCCATTGCTTTTTGACCTGCCAACCTATCTGATTCTTCCCGGGAACGGCGCTCTTTGGGTGCGTTACGCGATGTGCGTGTTTCCTGGCGTTGTCGAACCTGGAGAACTGAGCTTTTCGGCCGGAGCGACGAGTCTGACGAGTGGGGGCCGCGAGATTGGCCGCGTAAACATGCCGAAAACCTGTGATAGCTCGATTCGCGAAGACATGAGCAACGCATGAAGATCACCGACATTCGTGCGACCACCGTGGCAGTTCCTTTGGAAGCTCCGCTGCGCCACGCCAATGGCGCGCACTGGGGCAGGTTCGTCCGGACTATCGTCGAGGTCGAAACCGATGAGGGTTTGATCGGGCTGGGGGAGATGGGCGGGGGAGGAGAAGCAGCCGAGAACGGAATTCGCGCACTGAAGGGATACCTGCTTGGCCACGACCCGCTGCAACTCGAACAGCTTTACTGGAAAATATGCAATCCTACCGCTTCGCTTTACAACAACCGGGCACAGATGCACGCTGCCATTGAATTCGCCTGCATCGACGTGGCAGGAAAAAAGCTTGGCATCCGGGCTTGCGATCTGCTCGGCGGAGCATTGCGGGAAGAAATCCCGTTCGCCAGTTATTTGTTTTATCGCTATCGCGATCCAAAGACCGGGCTCGGAGGCGAGGAAACCGCTAGCGACATCGTTGACGCCGCGAAGAAACTCAAACGTAAACACGGATTCCGCTCGCACAAACTCAAGGGAGGCGTTTTCTCTCCGGATCATGATCTGGAGGTATACCTCGCTCTGGCCGCCGAATTTCCGGATGATTCTTTCCGACTGGATCCCAATGCAGCGTGGAGCGTGGAAGAAGCCATTCGCATCGGGCGCGCGATCGAGCATGTTCGCAACGACTACTATGAGGATCCCTGCTGGGGTCTCGAAGGCATGCAGCGGGTTCGGCGGTTCGTGAATATTCCAACCGCCACGAACACTGTCGTGGTCAACTTCGAGCAGCTGGCTGCGTGCATTCGGATGGATGCAATCGACGTCATCCTGCTAGACACCACTTTCTGGGGCGGCTTGCGCCAGGCCTGGAAGGCTGGAGTGGTGTGCGAAAAGTTTCAGCGCGGGATCAGCGTGCACTCGAGCGGAGAACTCGGAATTCAGCTCGCCACCATGCTGCACCTTGGCGCCAGCCTGCCGAACTTAACCTTCGCCGCGGACGCTCACTATCACCATCTTCGCGATGACATTCTGCTAGGCGGCAAAATGGCGTATGTCGACGGCAAGATCGCCCTGCCGGCCGGACCCGGTTTGGGCATAGAACTGGATCGCGACAAGTTAAAGCAATATGCGGAACTCTTTCGGAGAGAAGGTGGGTATGCCTATGACCGCGACCCACAGCGGCCGGAATGGTTTGCCATTGTTCCCGAAACACGCTTTGCTAGACCGGCCAGTGCGCCAGGAAAGAAAAAATCAACTCAGCCACGAACAAATCGTGCGCGCAAATGAGTGACTGGCCTCAAGACGCCATGTCGCGGAGAATCGCATGACACAAAGTACAAAGCCCTGGACAGACAAAGTTGCGGTTATCACCGGTGGGGCCTCAGGAATTGGCGAGGCGACAGCTGCAGAGTTCGCCTCCCGCGGCGCGAAAATCGTGATTCTCGACCGAGTCCGGTCGCCGGCAAACAGCGATGCGCTTTTCATCACCTGCGATGTTTCCTCGTCCCAGCAAGTGGAGGCGGCGGCAACTCGTGTCTCGAAAGAACTCGGAACCGCTGCTTTTCTGGTGAACAGCGCCGGGATTCAACGGTATGGCACCGGCACAACCACCTCCGACGAAACCTGGGACGAGGTCATGGCGATCAACCTCAAAGCCATGTTTCTCACCTTTCGCTCTTTTTTCCCGCTCTTAAAGACCTCCGGCGGTTCGGTGGTGAATGTTTCTTCGGTGCAGGCCGTCGGAGCTCTCCCCAACTCAGTCGCGTACGTCACCAGCAAACACGCCATCGCCGGGCTGACTCGCGCTCTGGCGATTGATCACGCCGTGGACAATATCCGCGTGAACTGTGTTTGCCCTGGCGCCGTGGATACTCCTATGTTCCGGTCGAGCATGCAGAACACGGAGGGTTTGGCTTCCCTGCTTCAGGAAATCGGTTACCTGCATGCCGTCGGCCGGATCGCGCGTCCCGAGGAGATCGCGAAGGTGATCGCATTTTTGTGCAGTGATGACGCTTCGTTCATTACCGGCGGAGTTCATCTAGTCGACGGAGGAATGACGGCGCTCGTCGCCGGGAAGCCTCCAGTGAGACCGTAGCACTCGGCTTCCTTTGCCCCAGGCTCTCAATGACGATCTGCGAGGACAATTCATGGCACAGCGATTAAGCGGCAAAATAGCGATTGTGACCGGTGCGGGTTCCTCCGGTCCGGGTTGGGGGAACGGCAAAGCCATCTCGGTTCTCTTTGCGCGCGAGGGCGCTAAGGTATTCGCCGTCGATCTCCAGCCCGAAACGGTAGAAGTGACAAGAAGCATTATCGCAGCCGAGGGCGGCGAATGTGTGAGCTACTCGGCCGATGTTTCCAAAAGCACTGAGGTCAAAGATTTTGTACGGCGCTGCGTGGAGACCTATGGACACATCGATATCCTGCTCAACAACGTCGGCATTTTGGCCGTCGGCGGGCCAGAGGAAATCTCCGAGGAGGTTTGGGACCGGCATATCAATGTCAACGTCAAGAGCATGTTCTTGACCTGTAAATACGTCTTGCCGATCATGCAGCAGCAACCTCGGGGAGGAGCAATCGTCAACATCTCGTCGATCGCCTCCATCCGTTACACGGGATATCCTTCGGTGGCCTACAACGCCTCGAAGGGGGCGGTGAACCAGTTGACCCAAAACATCGCGGTTCAATATGCGGCGAAGGGCATCCGCGCCAACTGTGTGCTACCCGGCCTCATGAATACGCCTATGATCCGTGAGCCTCTCCAGAACACCTATGGGCCAGGCGGAGTGGACACAATGATCCGCGAACGCGACGCCCTGGTCCCCCTCGGCAAAATGGGAGAAGCCTGGGATGTGGCCTATGCGGCTCTGTTCTTGGCCTCGGACGAAGCCAAATATGTCACCGGCGCCTTGCTGGTGGTCGACGGCGGCCTGACCTGCAAGTTTGCCTAAGAACTCATCGGTTCGACTATCAGAGGGGACAACGCGCCCTATCTACAAGGGAGGAGACTGATGAATCGACGGAAATTTCTAGAATGGAGTGCGTTCTGCAGTTTCTTGTTGGCTGGGCGGCGGTTGAATTGCTCCGCGGATCAGGAGCCGGAGATTGAGAGGGGGGCGCCAACTCCTGAACCTATCGCCGAGCCTCACTTCCCCGATCGCTTGCATCTTTTTGTTTGGCGGAACTGGGAACTTGCGAACCTCGACCGCATGGCGGAGGTGTTGGGAACAACATCGGATAAGGTTCTCGAGATCGGCGATTCGATGGGACTGCCCTCTAAACCTGCCCTAACCCAGGACCAATTGCGGAGGATCTACATTACGGTCGTCCGGCAGAACTGGCATATCTTGCCTGCCGTGCAATTGATGCAACTCCTCGGCTGGGATCAACCGGAATATGAATATCATCTGACGGAAGACGATTTTCTCTGGATGAAGCTAGGAGAATTGAAGCCGCGTTGTGAGCTGCTTCAATACAAAGAGCCGACGACAGAGACGAGGCAGCTTTCGGCGAGGATCAAGCAATTAGTGAAGGAGGTGTTAGGGCCTGAGCCCGACGATGCCGGGGTACCAGCTTTCCAGTTTGTGGCTGACCTGAGCAGTACTGCCATTCCGGTCCTGCGGGGGTCACAGAGCAAGCCTTTCAAGCGGGAAGTGGCATTGGACCGCGCTTGGACGCTAAGGAAGCCGGGTCAAGACTCCGCAGTCCCACCTCGAGTTCTGGAGGAGTTTCAGGAGTATTTGCGCTCAGCCTTCGGGTGTGACGTCAGTTGGAGCGAGGCGAATCAGGCGGCCTCGAAGGTTTTAGAAGCTTTCGTGGATTCGTCAATTTCAGGGGCGGCAGGCAGTTTTGCCGTAAGCGTACAACCGGAAAAGATCTCCATAGTGGGGCAGGACTTGGGAGGGGTACGACAAGCTCTGTATTACCTACAAGATCAGATGGAAGATCGGCAGGCGCCTTACCTTCCGTCAGGCGAGGTGCGACGCTTGGCCCGCCTCGACCCGAGATTTGTCTATTCCTACTTTGCGCTCTACGGTGACCCGCTAATTGAACCAAGTATTGACTCGCTTCCGGACGGATTTTTGGCGAAGCTAGCTCGCGCTGGCGTCAACGGAGTGTGGCTGCAGGGTGTCTTGCGCAACCTGGCGCCTTCAAAGATCTTTCCGGAATTTGGCGTGGGCTCGGAGACCCGATTACGCAATCTCCGACGGCTCGTCGAACGGGCTGAGCGTTATGGCGTGGGCATCTACCTCTACCTGAACGAGCCGCGAGCCATGCCAGCGGAGTTTTTTGATCGCTATACGGGAATCAGAGGAACTTATGACTCGGGGAATCCGCGCTTCTCCGCGATGTGCACGAGCACCCCGGAAGTTCGTCAGTGGATCGCCGAGAGTCTCGGGCACGTGTTTTCGGAAGTCCCGGCGCTGGGAGGAATCTTCTGCATAACGGCATCGGAGAATCTGACAAACTGCTATTCGCATGGTCACGCTGAGCTCTGCCCCCGGTGCTCAAAGCGAGACGGTTCGGAGGTCATCGCCGAGGTGATTCAGACGTTCCGGGACGGTGTGCGTCGTAGTAGCCGCACGGCGAGGGTCATCGCTTGGGACTGGGGATGGGGGCAGGACTGGGTCAAGAACGGCGCCGATTCCGCGAACGTGATTCGCAGGCTACCGCAAGATGTGGCCCTGTTGAGCGTAAGCGAATGGGGGACGCCAACCGACCGTGGCGGTTTTCCAACGAAGGTGGGGGAATATTCAATCTCAGTCGTGGGTCCCGGGCCCCGTGCTATTCGCAACTGGGACATGGCAAGACAGCAAGGCCTGCGTACCCTCGCGAAGGTGCAGTGGAGTAACACCTGGGAGATGTCCGCGGTTCCTTACATCCCGGTTCCCAACTTGATCGCGCAACACTGCGAAAACCTTCTAAGCAAGGGGGTGCAAGGGTTGCTAACCTCATGGACCGTGGGGGGATATCCTTCTCCGAACTTCGAGGTTGCCAAAGAATATTACTTCTCAAATCCGCCGGATCGTAATCGCGTTCTCCGCGATCTTGCGGTGCGGCGGTATGGCAGGGAAGCCGCGCCCAGAATACTTGATGCATGGGCGACCTTCAGCAGAGCGTTTGTGGAGTACCCCATGGAAGGCGGCGGGGTCGTCTACCACATTCCGGTCCAGCATGGTCCCTCCAACCTGCTTCGTCTCCATCCCACTGGTTACAGAGCCGCGATGATGCTCTTCCCTTATGACGATTACCGAAGCTGGGTGGGCACATATCCTGTCGAGATTGTACAAAAGCAATTCACACAGATGGCGCAGCTCTGGAAAAGCGGACTAAAAAGTTTCCGAGAGGCACTCCCGCTGGTGGCGGAACACAAAAGGAAGATTGCGCAGAATGATCTAGGGATTGCCGAAACCTGTTACCTGCATTTCCAGAGCGTCGCAAACCAAATTCTATTTTACCGCCTCCGTGATGAATGGACGCGAGCAGCATCCGAGGCCCAATCGAGGATTGCTGCCCGCATGGCCAATATCGCCGAAGCGGAAATTGAATTAGCCAAGCGCCAGTACGTGATTGCTCGACACGATTCCACGATCGCCTATGAGGCGTCGAATCACTACTATTACCGCCCACTCGACTTGCTCGAAAAGATGTTGAACTGCCGAGACGTGATCGATGGCCTTCGGAAAAGCTAAAGACGCGGTCAAGCTGGATCGCTGCATGTTTGTTTGGGCATACTCATAGGCATTCATTTCATCTCCTGCGCTCCCTTCCAAGAACCTCGCCAGACCCCCAAATCGAGCCCACCGCTGGTGGTGCAGAAAATCAGCTACTTGCACCCACAGGCTCGCTCCTGAGCTGTGTTTTAGGAACGGGCCCTATCCGTTGAATATATTCACTCATGAACTATATACACATGCTTATCTTGAAAATATCCAAATATAATATTAAGTATGAATAAACTTCTTGACAAAATGCGCATTAAATTCCTAGTCTCTTCTGGATTGCAGAATCGCAAAATACCGGTGCCGAAGGGAATCCTCTGGGAGCATCCAGCATCCGGCCCTCATACCCCGTGAGCCGCGTTGAGGCGAGCGATATCACGCGAAGCAAAGGAGAGCTTAAGTTGAAGAAAGACAGGTGGTTTAAGGTTTGTCGCGGTTTGAACTTGGCGTTTGGAGGGCTGATCTTGTCGAGCTATTTCGGCGTGGTTGTGCTGGCGCAGTCGAGCACGTTGCCAGGTCCGGGTACGGCAATCGCGCCGCAGTCTGAGCAGTCGGTGAGGATGCCACTACTCATGCCGGATGATTTCAGCGTTCTACATTTGGTAGCCTGGCGAGTCGAATACGGGACGCAGGATCCGGAGAACCCGCTGTTGGAGGGGACTATGCCTTGGAACTCAGGCGGAGTGGGCATCCACAGCTCGGTATTCAAAGATCCCCTGAATGGTAAATGGAAAGCGTACCTTGTATGTACTCCTCCGGAAGAAACCACTGCGGATTGGCCCCAGCCTTGGAATACGAGAAACGACAGCAAGCGGCGGCTCTGCGTATTCGACAGTGCCGACGGAGTTCACTGGACCAGTCCGGAGCTTTCTGAAGTTCCGTTTGGCGATCACAAGACGACCAACATCCTGTTTCGCCTCGATCAGGGGACCGCTGCGTATTCATCCATAATGATTGACCCCTCCGACCGTGGGACTCCTTACCATATGTACGTTCTGCGCGAGAAGTCGGTGGAGGGAGCCGCTCCAGCCGGCAACGGCTATTATCGCTACCGTTCCCCAGACGGTTATACATGGGAACTTGTCGGTGGTCCCATCACGGATCCCATGAAGGGGGATAGCTCCTTCTTTTTTCGCTTTAGACCTAACGAATATGTGGCTTACTACAGGCTCGCTTTACCAAAGCAGCCGCAGGATTACGTTCCTATTTATGAGGACGCCCCGCGCCGAAGCGTTCTTCGGGCAAAGAGTAGTGACGGTATTAAGTGGACCCAAGACAAATCAATGGTTCTCACCAACGATGCCCTCGACCACACGGATACTCAATATCAAGAACTGGTACCTCTGAGGGTGGAAGGTGGATATCTGGCGACGGTTACCATGTACCATCCGATTTCGCAGACCGAAGATCTGCGCATTGCCGCCTCCCGCGACGGTAGTCGTTGGTGGTTTCCCGATCGCCGCCCCGCTGTTGGTAACGCTCCGCTGGGCGACTATGGTGGCGGACTGATGTGGCAGAGTCAGAACCTCATTGTCGAAAATGGAAGACTCTACCTTTACTACGGAGGATCCGAAGGTACACATCGGGAAATTGCCGATAGCCTTGCACCATCGAAATCAGTGGGATATCTCGAAGACGTTATCGATCACGGAGGCCATTTCCTACCCTTCAATACCGCCCTTTGCCGGGCTTCCTGGCAGTATGACCGGATGTACGCCCTTATAGCTGCGGCAGGTGGCCCCCTGGTGGGCATGGCTGTAACGAAGCCGCAAGAGCTTGCCGGAAAGCAGCTATGGGTGGATATCGTTACCCGGTCGGCGAAGAAATCTTCTATTTCGGGATTTGACGAGGGTTATCTGCAGGTGGAGCTTCTCGATTCAGCGGGCAAACCAATTCCGGGTTTCAGCCGGAATGACTGCGTGCCATTGAAAGGCGATCACCATGCTCTGCAAGTGAAGTGGACTGGGGGGGAAACGGCGCCAAAGGAGGCGAAACAGGCAAAGTTCTATCTTAAACGGGTTTTCCTCTACGGTTTCGATTTTCGAGAGTAGGACTGGAACCTCTGCCCCGGACTCGGCTTGCTGCGAACCGCCGGTTTGCGCTCCGGCGGAACCGAACTCGCCACGGCTTGCCGCACCATCCGCCGATGAACTCTTAGCTTCCGCGCCGGACACCCCTGGATCGTCGCCCCGTGTGTGTACTCCCGTCGGATCTGCTCAAACAGTTCCACCTTCGTTCTCCTGTCCATCGACGTTCTGTCCGGCGTCCGCCGACAGAGTAGCCAGTTAGTGAGCGAAGGTGGGCCAAATGTGATGAGCACGAGTGGGTCAAATCAGAATAGCGAAATCAATGAGTTATTGCATTTTTGCACGCGCCCAGTTCCTGTGCCCTGCTTAACTCCTCGTTCCCTGTGCTCTCATCTCCCTCTTTCAATAAGAGCAGTGCGAGATTGCAATGTGCCTCTGCCAGGTTTGGGTCCTCCTTTGCGGCGAAACGAAGCTCGCTTATGGCGTCTGCGATGTTCCCTTGTTTGGCAAGCGCCAGACCCAGGTTTAAATGGGTGTCTGGATCCTGGGGGCTTAGCTGAAGCGCAAGACGGAATTCGTTCGTTGCGGCGCCGAAATCTTCCCTGCGCGTAAAGGCAATGCCAAGGCACCTGTGAGCCGTGAGAAGATCTGGTTCTTTGCTGATCGCCGAATGAAAGGATTGGATGGCCGTCTGGTTTTCGCCCGATTCGAGTTCGTTGAGTCCTTCGGCTACTGCGAGAGCAGCGGTGGTTCTGTCCGACTCCTGTTGTCTGATACTCTGTGATATTCGAAGTTCCCTATTTCCTTCCTCCAGTTTACCTGCCCGCCGAAGGGCTGTCCCCAACATGTAAGCGATTTGGCTGGAAGTCGGGTCAAGGGAAGCTGCCATGCCTAACTCGGCAATAGCCTCGGGCATCGCTTTTCTCCTCAAAAGGAGTCGTCCTAGCGACTTGTGCAGGACTGGCTGATCTGGAGACAGCTTCGCGGCCGCTGTGTATTGTTCCTCCGCGGCGGGTGTCTCGCCGTTCTGCTCCAAGACTTGTCCCAAAAGGAAACGAGTAACCGAGAGATCAGGAGATAGTACAACACCCGTTCGTAATTCTGCTTCGGCTTCGGCTATTTCGGGTTCGCGGCTCAGCAAATAGCCAAGATATGCGTGACGAACTCCTGAAGTGGGTTCGACGCGCACGGCTTGCTGAAATTCTCTAATAGCGTCATTCAAGTTGGCTCGAGAGATGACCTCGAGCAAACTCAGATGGGCTTGAAGCAGGTTCGGTCCCTGCGCGGTTGCTTCCTCCAATGCCTCTCTGGCTTTCTGCCACATGTTCTCCGCGGTGAATTCCAGTCCAAGGTTGTAGTAAGACTGAGCCGACCCCGGGTCTTCCACGATCGCCTTCTGAAACTCTGCGATCGCAGCGGAGGAGTCCCCCCGCTCTTCATAGAGCGCGCCTAGATGGTCATAGACGTGCGGAAACTTTGGGTCGAGTTGTGATGTTCGCAGAAACGCCCTGAAGGCGGCTCCTCGTGCCTCGCGATAGGAAGCCACATCCGCCTGGTTTTGGTACGAGTCCGCGAGTGATACGTTGGTGACCCCGAGATTGTAGAAGGCTTTAGCAAAATCGGACTTCAATCGCACCGCTGTCTCGAACTCTTCAATCCCGCCTTTTAAGTCACCCGCTTGCGCCAGCAAAACCCCAAGCTTGTTATGAGCCTCCGCGGAATCGGGTGTGCGATCTACCGCAAGTCGCATTTCCTCCACCCTCGGGTCCACCTTTTCCGGCTGCGATGCACTGTCCGGTTGCTTCTCCTTCTGCGATTGCGGAGCAGCTACGGTCTGGCCGCGGGATATGGAAATCGGAAGACAGAGTGCGGCCCCAAGAACGACGCGAATTACGCACGTAAACTTCTTCATAACTCTGCAGCCGCAGGCTGTTACTCTTTGTAAAGGAGCGTTTTCGTGTTCTTATTGGATCTCGCCGCGCACGCAATAGGGCGGTGTTTGCAATACGTGCGAACCCCTCGGCGGCCCATCCTGCTACTGCGTGCCGGGATTTGTCAAGCGACCGCCTCTCGTGGGGTAGCTTCCCAAAACTGAGTTTAACTTGTCGGACAGCACGTCTGTAAGGATGATTTGCGGGCACGGAGCTGTGCGACCTCACCGCCGAAAAAGTTCTGGTGTCCGTGGACTGTTTTTGATTCTGGTAGGACGAGCCGTGTCGTCACGATTGCGGGCGGTGAAGAGATCCCGCCGCGGGCTGATTCAGAATTTGGAAGCAAGCCGTTCAGCCACAACTTGGCCCACATCCTCGACCCCGACTGAGTCACATCACCAACAAGATGTCGGGTCATCCGCCTTTTCGGTGCTCAGATCATTCTTAACGGTCACGGGCCGTGGCCTGCCAAACAAGGAAAGTTCAGATCGGCTTTCCAAGAGACCGGAACTGTTTTCACGGTCATCTTCAAGCCCCGTGGTATTTCATCCAGGCGGACACCTAGGCAGATCTTTCAGGGACTGACAAAACGCGGGTCCGCCCAAGTCTGAAAAAGCTCAAAGACCATCCTCGGCTTGAAGTCGCGTTCCCTTTGGGGGTTGCAAAAGCACCTCGACTGGAAGTCGCGGTCGAGACACCCTCGTTATGACCTGACGATCTTCAAGTCGCGCCCGATAAGTTGACTCTGAAGGCGTACGCGAAGGGGCAAGGGGCACATCGGTTCGAGGCGCCCCCTCCGGCGGGAGGCTTAGCCTTGTGGCATCTTGTGGATAACAGCTATTAAATTTAGCGATACAAACTATTAGATTTGAACTAATGTACAGGTTTTTAGCGCCGATTATCGATATATTATAACAAAAAAATAAAAATGCTTGACAACGCTTTGGGCTCTCGGCTAGCGTGCAATCCATTCTCGGCGTGCCTAGTCGTCCGATGTTGAGTGGGGTCCGCTTGCTGAAATCCGAAAAACACAGTGCTGGCTAGAACTTGAAACAAGCAGGAGGAAAACAACAATGTTGATGCTTAAGGCGTCTCCTGGGCTCAGTTCCAAGGCAAGGTTTTGGATGGCCCTGACATTAGGATTCTTGTTGAGCGGGCCGTTAACACGGCCGCTGGCGGCACAGCAGTCAAGCGATGTTACGGGAGTAGTGTCGGACCCGAGTTCCGCGGCGATCGTGAAGGCCACGGTGACGCTGACGAATGAATCGACGCAATCCAAGAGGACGGCAGTCACTGACGAGACGGGGACATACCGAATCGATGACGTCCTGGTAGGTACTTATGATCTACAGGTCGAAGCGGCGGGCTTCAAGACATCCGCCCTAAGCGGCGTTGTGATAAGTGTCGGACAGCTGGTGCGCGTTAATGTTCCCATGCAATTGGGCGTGATGTCCCAGACGGTAAATGTCTCCGGGGAAGGTGCGGTCCTCCAAACAGAGTCGGCGGCCGTCACCACGAGCTTGCCCAGCATTACCTACAAAGAGCTTCCAATTGTGACGATGACCCGCGGTGCTCTGATCGGCGAAATGTTGCAGTGGGCGCCCGGGACGGCTTCCGGCGAGTCGGAGTATCAGTTTTCAGGGAACCGGGCCGACATGTTGCAAACCAGCTTGGAGGGGTTCCAGTTTAACTACATATCTACGACAGTAGGATGGAATGCAATTCAAGAGGTGACCGCGATAACTAGCAACGCGCCCGCTGAATACGCGAGACCCGCAACCATTAATGCCACCATGAGAAGCGGAACCAACGACCTCCATGGCGAGTATACGAGGGCCTTCGTCAACCCATGCTTGAACACTGTCAATACGGCGTTCTCCCAGCCAGGAAGGGCCCCGTGCGGGACTAAGTGGCGTCAATTCTATGACGTCGGTGGCCCGGTGTACATTCCCCATGTCTATGACGGAAGGAACAAGACTTTCTTCTACTTCGCGTGGGGCCGGCCAAACAGTTTTGGCGCTAAGTTTCCTGCGATTCCCGGCAACGTGCCCACCCTAGCCATGCAATCGGGAGACTTTTCAAACTATCCGAAAACGATCACTGATCCGACCACAGGCCTGCCCTTTCCGGGGAACATCATCCCTACCAGCCGGATCAGCCCAGTCGCGACGGCTATTATCAAGCAGTTTTATGGCAACACGATCGGGTATTCGGGCGGCCCAAACAACTTCGTGGACAATCGTGTGCTGATGGCCTCGCGAATTCGCAAGGACACTGACTACGCTTTAAAGATCGATCAGAACATAGGACACAGGGATATCCTCGCTTTCACTTACCACCATGACTACGTTCTCAGTAATGACACGGCAACTGACCCTATAGCGGGAACCCCAGAATTTCTTAACACCGCGAGTGCGTTCCTCGGGGGTGACTGGCACGCTGGGTTTGTGGAGACCCACACCTTTTCACCGTCAATCGTTAACGAGGCAAGCGTTGGCGTGGCTCGATATGTGTTTCAAAGTGTGCAAATCGACCCCGCCAACGTGGCGAGTCCCACAATTGTTAATGGTTCCAATTTTCTAACCAACTGGGGCATCCAGGGCATCAACAATCCACCCAATTTATCCGGAATGCCCCTGCTTAATATCACGAACTGGGCCCAGACGCAGAACAACGATGAAAACACGACCTGGGATACTCGATATACCATTTATGACAATCTCTCCATTTCCAAGGGCAAGCATACGTTTAAAGTTGGTTATTCGGGGCTCAAGATGATGGACGACAGCCCAGAGCCCGGGCCCTATTTTGGGTCTTTTAACTGGGACGGTGAATTCACCGGCGAGCCATGGGCGGATTTCCTCTTGGGATTGCCCAGTACATTCTCCAACTTTACAAATCGGCCCATTGATACGAGGCGAATGTGGGAGCACGGCTTGTATGCCCAAGATGACTTCAGAGTAACTAAGAAGTTAACGTTAAACTATGGGTTACGATGGGATCTGTATACCGTCCCTTACGACAAGAACGGGTTGTACTACAACTTTGACCCTCAGAAATTTGCCATCGTAGTACCGGATCAGCACGCTCTGAACAGCATCAGTCCAGCGTGGCCTACCTCAACCTTTCCGGTCATAACAGCCAGCCAAGCCGGGTATCCTACCAAGCTGCTCAATGCCTCGAACAGTTTCCAGCCGCGCTTCGGGTTCGCCTACCAGCTCGCTTCTCGTACGGTCCTACGCGGCGGATTTGGGGTATACAACGGAGCCTTGCGGTTCGGGTCGCTGCAAACGGGGGGGCCCTTTGCAATCACTTCGAGCTTCGTCAACACTCCGTGCGCTACTTGTCCCGGCGGAGCGCTTTACTCCATGCCGGATCCATTTCCTGCCGCTGCGGCTACCGCAACGGAAACTACTGCAACGGGTTACAGCCTGAACTACCGCCCGGCCTACTCTATGAACTGGACCGTTACCTTAGAGCAAGAAGTTGCGCCTACCTGGAACGTCCAAGTTAGCTATCACGGAGTGGGGAACCGCCAGTTGCTGGTCCAGGAGAACCTCAATGCAGTTCAGGCCAGCACTACACCATACAGCGAGGCCAACCTACCGTATCCAGGCTTTGGGCCCATCAACCTCATCCACAACGGCGGCAGCAGTTGGTACGACGGCATTGAGGCGAAGGTCACGCATCCCTTTGGTAAGGGCCTGTACACGACGGCCGCTTACACAGAACAATGGTCAGGCGGGTTGCAAGGCCCGACTTTTGCTCAAGACCAGTCTGTAACCGTTCCAGAATATTCTTTCGACCCGAACCGTGACTATGGTCCGGATCCGGCCTACCCGACCCACGATTTTATCTGGACTTGGGTATGGCAAGTTCCGGTCGGCGCGGGGCACCAGTTCGCTGGCTCCTCCAACCGGATTTTGAACGGCATAATCGGCAATTGGGCGGTTTCTGGCTCATACTCCTGGCGTTCCGGCTGGTTCTTTACTCCCGACGTCGAAGGTGTGGATATTGGAAACATTGGGGTAACTACCGGTCGCCGACCCGACAAAGTCCCAGGCTGCAATCCCTACGCCGGGGCACGGCACGAGAAGAACGGGCTCTGGTTTAATCCAGCTTGCTTCGTCATCCCACCCAATGGACAGCTTGGCAACGCGGGAGTGAACTCTCTGGAAGGACCAGCCGCTGGGCAGTTCAACTTTAGCCCCTATAAGGTATTCCCGTTCAAGATCGGCAGCCACGAAGGGGCCAAGCTCCAGATCGGAGCCAACATTACGAACATTTTCAATCAGACGGCATACGCTCCTCCTGTAGCCGATATTACCAGCCCGTTAGCGGGGCAGATTACCAGTACCACATGGTCGAGAGGACTGTATAACGATGAAGGTTGTTGCGGGCGCGCGATAGTTGTCGACATGAGGCTGGTTTTCTAACTTACCTTCACCCGGGCAGGCCGCATTCCATGCCTGCCCGGTTCTGCCGTTCTCCGCGCGATCTGTGCCTACTAAACGAAATCGAAGAGTGCTCAACATAGCAAGCCGCAATCGGCGGGAGAGATCATGATGCGCACTCGCGTAGCCGACGCGCAGCCAGCTGCTCACTGATATGAGACAACGAGTCAGTCAAGCGTAGGGATATACAAAAGAAGGGGCTTTCGTGACACAGAATTGGATGGCTCGTGGCCCGGTGCTGGATACTTTGTTCCGGCCTTTCATCCTTCTGTTGTTCTTCTGTACCTTCACCTCCATAGGTGTGGCCGCTTCCCGTGACAAGTGGGTAGGCACATGGGCAGCTGCTCCTTTTTCCGGCTCAGACGTTCACAGTGATGTCGCAAAAGCAAACTACATGAAGTATGGCCGCGCAGACACCACCTTCCGTGAGATTGTCCACGTCTCTATCGGCGGATCCTCTGTGCGCGTTGTCCTCACCAATGAGTTCGGCATCGAGCCTCTCACCATCGGTGCGGGACAGATAGCTCTCAGTGCTGGTGGCAGCGAAATTGACTTAGCGTCCGCCAAAACACTGACGTTTGGAGGACGTCCTTCCACCATTATTCCTCCTGGAGCGTCGGCCATCAGCGATCCGGCGGACGTCAAGCTTCTTCCCTTCGTGAATGTTGCCATTAGTCTCTTTGTTCCCGCACAACCCATGAGCCATGTTTCTGTGCATGACATGGCCGCCCAGACCAACTATGAAGCCTTGGACAACGTCGTCAGTAAAGAGAAACTCGAAGCCCCCGCAGAGATATACTCCTGGCCATTCCTCAAAGGAGTCGACGTCAAGGCTAGCGGAGATAGCGCATCCATCGTGGCCTTAGGCGACAGCATCACTGACGGCTCTGGCAGCACTCGTAACGCGAACACCCGCTGGCCTGACGTCCTTGCCCGCCGTCTGCAGGCCAAGAAAAAGACTTCAGGATTGAGCGTCTTGAACGAAGGCATCGGCGCCAATCGCGTTCTGCACGACAACCTCGGGCCCAGCGCTCTCGCCCGCTTTGATCGGGACGTGCTGGCGCAGGCCGGCGTCAAATACCTGATCATTCTTGAGAGCATCAATGACATCGGACGAGCTACAGATCTCAAAGCGCCCGCTGACATTGTTTCGGCTCAGGATCTTATTGCAGGGTTAAGCCAACTGACGGAACGTGCTCACATCCATGGAATAAAAGTGATTGGCGCAACGCTGACACCGTTGCCAGCAAAAAACGCTCCCAACCCCGATCGCGAAGCATTGCGCCAGGCTGTCAACCACTGGATTCGCACCACAAATCAGTTCGACGGCATTGTCGACTTTGACCAGGCGACCCGGGATCCTGCTGACCCGATGGACTTCCTGCCGGGAAATGACTCCGGCGATCATGTGCATCCCAGCGATGCCGGTTATAAAGCAATGGGCGATGCCATCGACCTGAAACTCTTTAGCGCGAAGTGAGGCGTGGATTCGCCGCAGGTGAATCGGCTCCATGTCATTGGGCTGGTGGGCATCTTGAAATCCAAGTTTGCTGAATTGAGCAAGGCGAAATCGGAGGGTAAGCTCATGAAGCGCACTCGATCATGTCTGTATTTAGTTCTGGCCTGCTTGGCAGGCCTAGTCTGCCCGTCCTGGTGCCGGGCAGCACAGGTAAGCCCGCACGTGGATATTGTTGTGGGCGGCGATGCGCCAGAATTGGAGCGCTTTGCTGCGCAGGAACTCTCCGACTACTTGGCGAAGCTCTATAGGATCCAGGCGTACCCCACGCGAAACACCTCGGCCTCTCCAGACGCGATGTTTCTGATTGGCAGTCCTGAGACCAATGCTCTGGTGAAGCAGGCCACACGGCGCCAAGCATTTCCGAAAGTAAGTGATCAGGGGATTGTGCTGCGGCGGACGGAACTTGGGGGCCATCCGGCGCTCATTGTGGGTGGGGGCAGCCCGCGCGCGACGCTGTGGGCCGTGTATGAACTTGTGGAGCGTTGGGGCGTCCGCTATTTGGTGGACCGCGATGTGCTCCCGGAACAGATGGGGGAGTTCAAAGTTCCGGACTTAGACGTGGTGATGGAGCCGGTGTTCCGCGTGCGTGCGCATCCCAGTATCCAAGACTATGCCTCAAGCGGCGAATCATGGGGCATGGCCGACTTCCGTCCTCTAATTGACCAACTGGCGAAAATGAAATTCAGCCGTCTCAACATCTTGGCCTTTGGATACCAACCCTATCTGGATTGGCAATACGGCGGCGTCAAACGGAGTTCTGCCCATTTGTGGTACGACTGCCACTTCCCGATTACGCCGGACATGGCAGGCCGCGAACTGTTTGGCGATGGCAAAGAGTTTTGGAATCCTGACTTGCCATACAACTCGAGTTACAAGGAGCTGGCCGCGGCAGGCGAGCGGCAAATGCACGCATTGATCGCGTATGCGCATGAGCGTGGGATGGAAGCAGCTGTCTCCGCGCCCACGACTGATTTCCCTCCGGAATTTGCCCCGCTGCTTAAAGGAGAAGTGAAATCCGGTCAACTGACCATCCGCCCCGGCCCAGATACACCAGTAGACGATCCTGGGCTGTTTCAACTGTCCACGGCGGTGTTGCGGGCGACCGTGAACACTTACCCCGAAGCCGATCTTGTGAACGTTGGGATGCCAGAGGAAACGCAATGGCTAGGCAACTACGAACGCGCCTGGGATTCACTGGACGCCAAATACGGAATTAACCAAGTTCGCTCGCTGGCGGACGTGCTGGCCGCGGCGGAGCATCGCAAGGGATCGATGCGCTGGCCTGGGAAGCGCGGCCTCGACCAGGCAAAGGCGGATATCGTTGCCCTCGCCTACTACGATCGCCTCTTGCGGGACCCCGAACTGCTCAAGGAGACCCTGCACCCGGACATGAAGTTCTTATACGCGGAACCTGCCGAAGAACTGTTTCCGCTGCTGGGCCGGATTCTTCCGGCGGGATGGGAAGTGTCAGCCATGCCGGAGAATCAGCCGGAACACTTCCTTCCCCGGGCGGAGGTACTCGAAACTCTTCCCACGCGCCAGATTCCAGGAATCATGGATGTAACGCTCGACGACGACGTCGTCGGCGTCGCGCCCCAACTTCGACCGACGGTACTACACACCGTTCTTCAGGAATTGCAGCGTCGCGGGTGGACAGGATTTACAGCGCGCGAGCGCTTTCCCGGGGATCATGATGCGGTCTTAGCGTATTTGAGCCGAGCGGGCTGGGATGCGAATGCAACCCCGGATGCGATAGCCCAGGACCTGATTCGCCACGTATGCGGGGAATCGTGTACCGACGACATGCTGACGGCCTTGCACGAGGTGGAGTCGGCAACGCTCAATTTGGCGACGAACAAAATAGACTTCGGATATTACGTGCCGGGAATGGTGATGAAGTTCTGGGAGGCGGGACCGCCTCCGGCTTATCTGGTGGAGGTTCAAGCCCAGTATGAGCGGGCGCTGGAGGCGGCGCGGCGGGCGCAGACAAAGTCAACACCGGGAGGACGCTGGTACCCCGAGTACTGGGTAGGGCGGTTGGAATTTGCCCTCGGATACGCGCAGACGGCCGCGGCGGTCCAGCGCGCAGCCACGGCCGAAGCGGCCCACAACCCCACTGAATGCCGTAAGGAAACCGAAAACGCCTTGCAGATACTCCGCCAGGCGACCGAAGCCTATGCCCGCGTGGCTCGTACCCGAAGTGACGTTGGGGCCATTGCGGAGCTGGACGAATATGGCGATCGCGCATTGAAAGCCAAGCTGGCCGAAGAACCCAAGTGAGAGCTTCGGCCTTGTAGACAACACCCGCGCCCCCGCGGGTATCTCAATTTTCATCTAAAGTTCGCGAGGGCTTGATGACAAAAGCTCCTAGTCCCTTTTCTCTCCTCTCCCGTCGCAAGTTCATGCAGACGGGTAGCCTAGCTGCTCTGGCGTTGCAGTTCACGCCGACAATCGCAGCAGAGGCTGAAGCGGTTGCTCCTGCCTCCGATGTCGGCGCGCCCCCGCATGAAGGAATGATGGATGTGCCGTTCACACCAGTCCATCCCCGATTTGGATTTATTGGAATAGGGGGACGTGGCACATCTCTGGTAGGGACATTCCTGGCAGCCAACGTTGAAGTCATCGCAGTGTGCGACATCGTCAAGGAAAAAGCCGAGAATGCTCGCGCCCTTGTCGAGAAGGCAGGGCAGAAGAGTCCCGCAATTTACACGGACGGCGAGCACGCCTATGAAGCGCTAGTGAAACGGGATGACCTCGACATCGTTGTGATCGCTACGCCGTGGAAGTGGCACGTTCCCATGGCTCTCGCCACCATGGAGCATGGCAAACACGTAGCGGTCGAGGTCCCTGCCGCGGGAACGATCGAGGACTGTTGGAAGCTGGTGGGAACTTCCGAGCGCACTCGCCGCCACTGCGTGATGCTGGAGAATTGCTGCTACGGCTACACCGAAACTTTCGTCCTCCGGATGGTGAACGCAGGGCTCTTTGGCGACCTGCTGTATGGGGAAGGAGCATACCTTCACGACCTCCGTCAGACATTGTTCTCACCCGTGGGTGAGGGCCTATGGCGTCGCGCCGCTCACACGCAGCGGAATGGGAATCTCTATCCGACTCATGGTCTTGGTCCAGTGGCCAATTACATGGCGATCAACCGGGGAGATCAGTTCGACTACATGGTATCGATGAGCAGTCCGCACCGGGGACTGGAAGAATACCGAAAATCGCATGTTGCGGAAGGCGATCCAAAGTATGCCGAGAAATACGTCACCGGGGACCTGAATACATCGCTAATCAAGACCCGGAACGGCCTGACCATTACGCTGAAGCACGATGTGTCAAACGCCCATCCATACGACCGTCTCAACGTGATCGGCGGAACCAAGGGGGTTTTTGCCGACTATCCTCCACGGCTCTACCTCGACGGGCAAAAAGAAGATGGGTGGGGTGGGATTGAGATTTATCGGAAAGAATATGAACACCCGCTGTGGAGGAGGATAGGGGACACCGCCCTCAAGCTAGGGGGCCACGGCGGCATGGACTTCATCATGTGCTATCGACTCGTCCAGTGTATGCAGGATGGCCTTCCACCTGACATGGACGTCTACGATGCGGCTTCCTGGTCGGTGCCGGGACCCTTGAGCGAAATGTCGGTGAGTAACGGGAGTGCGCCGGTGAAGTTTCCTGATTTCACGCGTGGACATTGGAAGTCACGGAATCCCTCTGGTCTCCGCGATATGGCGTAGAACTTTCAGACAAGCTCAATGCTCGCCTCGACTTTTTCGGTGCGAACGTCAGCCAACTGTCCGGCAGCCGTGAGCCGGGGGTCGCCTCTCTTCCGAGATATAATTCCGGCCAATGATGAGGCTGGCCACGGGTGGGGACCCTGGACCTTTTGGGCTGGCGTGTCTCTTCCAATGATTGGCGGGGCTTGGCATTGCCGCACTCCCGGCTGGCACGTCCGGGCAGGGTATTGAGATTCGTTTTTGGTAGCGCACGGGAGCGCAACGGCCCAAACCTATGGATCCATTGCTTTTAGGCGTCGATATCGGCACAACCGCCGTAAAAGCAGTGGTGATCGACCTTGGTGGCCGCACCTTGGCGATAGGGAGCGAAGAATACCTGACGCACCATATCGCTCCCGATTGGGTTGAGCAGGATCCCGAGGACTGGTGGCATGCCGTCATATCGGTCATTCGCCAGGTCGTGAGCGCCGTTCCCGCTGCAAGGGAATCCGTGGCTGCCATTGCAGTCAGCGCTCAAGCACCCACACTCCTGCCGGTCGACGCCAGGGGTCGCCCTCTGCGCAATGCGCTCATCTGGATGGATCGCCGCGCTGAGGCCGAAGCGCGGTACCTGGAACGGACATTGGGATTTTCCACAATCACGAGCCTCACGGGAAATCGACCAGACCCATTCTATGTTGCGCCCAAGCTTCTCTGGCTTAGTCGACACGAACCCAAAGTTTTCTCCGAGACTCATCTTTTCCTGCAAATTACGGGTTTCATAAATCATCGGCTCTCCGGCGAATATTCCCTTGATACGGCGCATGCGGGTCTGCTCCTTCTCCGT
>Ga0182018_10000223_pt1 | contig 74701 bp, 60 predicted proteins | sample 812P2MmetaG_FD_120490 | JGI IMG/M metagenome (GOLD analysis project Ga0182018, IMG submission 120490) | Permafrost microbial communities from Stordalen Mire, Sweden - 812P2M metaG | ecosystem: Environmental > Terrestrial > Soil > Wetlands > Permafrost | place: Sweden: Stordalen | collected... | reverse complement strand
GAAATGTTGTGTTACATGCTTTCTCATGAAGCCCACCACCGCGGGCAGGTGTGTATGCTCGCGCGTCAGCTCGGATTCCCGTTGCCGACCGAGGTGACCTCCGGGCTCTGGAATTGGGAAAAGGTGTGGAAAGAGTGCGGAGCACCTGGCAGCCCCGGATACGACTCTCAATGAAGGGATTGCTCGACGGCACAGGTCGCCGCCCGGCGGATGTTCTTCCCCGGCGGCGGTCGCTTCACTTCATAACAAATCAAATAGCACAGGCAGCATCGCCGCCCACCATTGCAGAAAACGCAAAATAGGGGGCAGCCGTTGCGAAAAAGGGCACACAAGAGTTCGCCAAAGGCCGACCACCCGCCTGTGTTTACTTTATGACTCCGTACTTCCTCAGTATCTCAGTCGTCTTTTCCATGGGGAGGGCCTCGACCGTGTGTCCGTGCGCGGTCATGGTTTTTGCGCGGAACATCGAGTTGTAAACAGCTTCCTCTGTGGCTTCGATCACTGCCTGAAACAATGGCGACATGGCGTCATTCGTCAGCACCTCGACGTGCCGCGTCAGCGACTTATCCTCGGTTCGGATTCGCACCTGCAGTGCCGTGGAAAATGCAATGGCATAATCCCCGCTGCCGTTCGAGGCTGAGCTTCCGGTGCGAGCCACGCCAAGCCAGGCTCTGGCTGCCAACCGCTTCAGGTTGCGTGCATCGATGGGCGCATCGGTTGCGACCACGATCATCACCGACCCATTTCCCCGATCTTTCACTTCGCCGGCCGGTTGAAGTTCCTCCCGGAGGTAGTACTGCCCGAGCTCGCGCCCCACCGGAGCCCCCGCAATCGTGAGCACGCCACCAAAATTCGTCTGCACGAGAACTCCCACGGTGTACCCACCAAGTTTCGGAGGCAGGCGGCGGGAAGAGGTTCCGATACCGCCCTTCCAGCCGAACACCACCGTTCCGGTGCCGGCGCCGACTGCGCCTTCCTCGACCGGGCCGGTCTTCGCACTCTTGATGGCGTTGAAAACGTCTTCGGGCGCGATGTGCCGTCCGCGAATGTCGCTCAGGTATCCGTCGTTGGTTTCGCCGACCACGGGGTTGATCGACAGGACATCCTCATTGCCCGGTAAAGCCAGCATGTAGCTGATGAGTGCGTCGGCCACTCGTGGCACGCTGGTGGTAGATGTGAGCAGGATTGGAGTCTCGATATCGCCCATTTCGTCTACCTGCGTGAACCCGGCCAGCTTGCCGAAACCGTTGCCCACAAAAACCGCTCCCGGCACCTTCTCGCGATAGAGATTACCGGGATGCGCAACGACGGCAGTAACGCCGGTTCGCACGTCCTCGCCACGGATGATGGTGGTGTGGCCGACCTCGACGCCAGCAATATCCGTAATCGCATCCAGGGGCCCAGTCGGTAGAATGCCGACCTTCAGCCCCAGGTCCGAGGCGCGGGGGCGTGCGATGGAGGCCGTATTTTGAGCGGAAGCGGCAGAAATTGAGAGCAAGACCGCCGCGGCAGCGAGAACAACCTTCTTCGCCATTGCAGTGCACTCGTTCAGAGCAAAACGTGTCGGCATGATGGACAGATGCTAGCACGGTGAAAACCGTGGCTTGCTTGGGCGGCGGCACACAAAAGCCGCCAGCCTACGCTGGCGGCTTAAACTTTCCAACTGCGCTCGGAAGGACAGCCGAGGCGGCTGTCCCCACATGAGCAGCTTAGAAACCCGGCGTTCCGGCGACGGCATGACTGTTGTGAAGTGTCAGGCGCACCCCGCGCTTTTCGTTCAGGCGAGTGGTCGTGGTCCAGTCGACATCGTCGGCGCTGATGACGCCAGTGCCGCCACCGACCAGGGAGTAGCTGATGCGGCTGTCCTGGTAGCCGTAACCGCTGACGGCCAGCACGGAGCCGGTGTTCAAGACGAAGACGGGCATGCCGGGAGCGACGTTCACCGACGGAAGCGAGCGGGTTACGACGCTCGCGTACGAGGCTTGCGGGACATCATTCGAGAGTCGGCTGGTTCCATCCGCGACCGAAGCGTTCCGCAGCATAAGCTGCGGCTTGTCATTGTCATAGACGGAGGGATGGTAGGACTGACTCTGTTGGCCAAAGAAGTGCCAATTGGGGCCGAAGGTTTGCGCCAGTTGCGGGATTTGAACATCATCCATCAAGCGCAGGCTGAGCACGGTCTCGCCCTTCAACTTCGGACGCGGACCGCGGGCCGGCAGCATGATTACCTTCCAGGGCCAGAGCGGTGGAAGCAGCCATTCGACGACGTCGCGCTTGGCGTGTCCTTTGCCATCGATTTTGCCCTCTTTATCGACTTTATAGCCCCGTGTGGAGATGACCTTAGCCTCGAGAGGCAGATCACCGGTGGGCAGGCCGATGCGATCGAACTGAATCTTCAAATAACCTTTTCCCCAGAAGTGGCCGGGATCTTTCGCCGAATCCAGATGTCCTACCAAGTAGCTGCCGCGCGGAAACGCCTGCTGGCCGAACTCGGTGACGCCGCGCAGGTGGCAGAGCACGGGGTCGCCGACATCGACCGTGGCGCTAGAGAGATTAGGTTCGTTGAGAGTGCATTGCAACAGAGTGCCGGCGGGCAGTACAACATCCCGCGCGCTGGCGCTCAGGCTCAAAGGGAAAACCGAAAGACCTAGCGCGGAGACAGCTAGGGCCGCTCGCCACAGACTGTACTTCATAGATTCACCTCGGTCGCTGGGTGATTCGCAGGCCGCGGGACAGCCCACTACGTGTACCGCGAATCTAACCACAAACGTTAGGACCGGGTCAATAAGTTTTCGGCGGAGCAGGGCGGAAAGCCGTTCCGCTCGACGCGTTTGAACGGTTCTAGGAGAGGAAGAGACGTCAGCTTTTGCCTGACGGCTTAATTAAAAACCTTGCCGAGCTGGGCTCGGCGGACAGCCGAGGGCGGCTGTCCCCCATTGGATCAGAAGCTTACCAATGCTACTTCTCGTACAACAGCACACCTTCGTTCTTTTCGGAGTCGACCGGACGGTAGAACAGCTTGTTGTCTTCCAGGAAGACCTCGATGAAGGCAGGGCGCGTGGTGATGGTGCCCTGAATCAGCGCCTCCGACAACGGGTCTTCGATGTACTTTTGCAGAGCGCGGCGTAAAGGACGCGCGCCGTAGCTGCGATCGGTGAGGGTCTGGTTGAGGATCCACTTCTTGGCGTCGTCGGCGACGCTGACGGTGATCGACTTCTGCGCCAGGTTCTGGTTGAGCTGTGTGACCATGAGTTCGAGAATCTGGATCAGGTCAGCCTCGCTCAGGGCCAGGAACAGGATGATCTCGTCCAAACGGTTCAGGAATTCCGGATTGAAGGTGCGTTTGACTTCACCCTTTACCAGCTCTTCCACTTTGTTCGAAATCATGCCTTCATTGGAGGACTGGAAGCCCAGCCCCTCGCGCTTCTGCAAATGGCGCGCGCCGATGTTCGAGGTCATGATGATGATCGTGTTCTTGAAGTCGACCGTATTGCCGAGGCCGTCGGTCAACTGACCGTCTTCAAACACCTGCAGCAGAATGTTGAAGACGTCCGGATGCGCCTTCTCGATTTCGTCGAGCAGAACTACGGAGTAGGGAGCGCGCTTGACGCGTTCGGTGAGCTGGCCACCTTCTTCATAGCCAACGTATCCCGGAGGCGAACCGATCAGCTTCGAGACCGAATGCTTCTCCATGAATTCGGACATGTCGAAGCGGACCAGAGCCTTTTCGGTGCCGAACATGAATTGCGCCAGAGTGCGCGCCACTTCGGTTTTGCCGACCCCGGTCGGGCCCAGGAAGAGAAACGAGCCGATGGGACGGTTGGGATTCTTCAGGCCGGCGCGCGAGCGACGAATGGCGCGGGCCAGGGCGCTGATGGATTTGTCCTGAGAAATGATGCGCTTGTGCAGCTCTTCCTCGATGCGCAGCAGTTTCTGGGTTTCTTCTTCCTTGATCGAGGTAATGGGCACGCCGGTCCAGCGCGAAACCACGTCTTCGATGTCCTCGCGGTTGACTACCCCAGTGGAAGACTCGTCGAGATGATATTTCTCACGCAAGGCGCGCAGGTTCTCGCGCTCTTTGCGCTCTTCATCGGAGTAGAAGCGAGCTTTTTCGAATTCGTGGTTCGCGATGGCGTTTTCCATGCGATGCACGATGAACTTGATGCGCTTCTGCACCTCGGTCAGCTCTTCCGGAAGCGAAGTCTGGCGCAGCTTGACGCGGGCTCCGGCTTCGTCGACCAGGTCGATGGCCTTGTCGGGCAGGAAGCGGTCGGGGATGTAGCGGTTGGAATGCGAAACCGCGAAATTGATGGCTTCGTCAGTGTACGTAACCGCATGAAATTTTTCGTAGCGATCTTTGATCCCGAAAAGAATCTTGATCGCGTCGGTCTCATTCGGCGGCGGAACTTTCACGGCCTGAAAGCGGCGCTCCAGGGAACGGTCTTTCTCGATCGACTTGCGATACTCGCCAGGGGTGGTGGCGCCAATGCACTGAATCTCGCCGCGCGATAATGCGGGCTTCAGAATGTTGGCGGCGTCGAGGGAACCTTCCGCGGATCCGGCGCCGACCAGCGTGTGCAATTCGTCGATGAAGATGATGGAATTCTGCGACTCCATCAATTCCTTCATGATGGTCTTGAGGCGCTCTTCGAACTGGCCGCGGTACTTGGTGCCAGCGACGATGAGCGAAAGGTCGAGGGCCAGGATGCGCTTGTCGGCGAGGAACGACGGGACTTCGCCGTCGGCGATGCGTTGCGCCAGTCCTTCGACGATGGCAGTTTTTCCGACGCCGGGCTCGCCAATCAGCACGGGATTGTTCTTGGTGCGGCGGCAGAGAATTTGGATGACGCGATCGACTTCGCCCTCGCGGCCGACCAGAGGATCTAACTGGCTGTCCATGGCCGCTTGAGTTAGATCGCGCGAAAACTCCGAAAGCAGCGAACTTTCCCGCTGGCGCTGCGGCTGAGCTTTTTCCTGCGTGCTGCGCGCCAGTTCTTCGCGGATGGTCGACAGTCGCAGGCCGCGCTCGTGCAGAATCTCGGCGGCAAAACACTTTTCTTCTCTCAATAAACCTAAAAGCAGGTGCTCGGTGCCAATGTGCCGGTGCGAAAGCCGTTCCGCTTCTTCCGCTGCATAGGCGAGAACCCGCTTGCATTCATTACTGAGAGGCAGATCGACCGAGGTCGAGACCTTCTCGCGAATGGTGGTATGTCCCTCGATTTGCTTGCGGATGGATTCGACCGAGGCGTGCGACCGCAGGAAGCGGTTGGTCAGGGCTTTGTCTTCGCGCAGGAGTCCAAGAAGCAGGTGTTCAGTCTCGATATAGGGAGACCCGAACTGGCTGGCTTCGTAGCGTGCGAAAAAGATGACGCGCCTGGCTTTCTCCGTATAGCGTTCAAACATAATGCCTTCCCCCTGTCGTTCCTGGTCGGGAAAGAACTTTGCTCGCCCGACTTACCGGACCCGATCCCTGAATCGTACTTATTTCTGTACCGCTTCTTGGTTCCCTCTTACCTTACTCTATCGCCATTATGCAATCAAAGGGCCTCAAAACCAAGTACTGAAACGATTTTATAAACCTTTGATCACGTTACTGAAGGAACGGTTGCCCACGCTTTGGTGTTCACCACCTGCACCAAATTCCTGCACTTTGTCTTACTAGTCTTGCTCTCTCTCCCCTGGCTTTCCCGTATCCCGGGACGCTCCGCGCTTCCCCGTCACACCGGCAATGATTCCGGCGGAATCTCTTCCATGCGCCCTCGCTGCAACCGCAATACGCGATGGCAACGTCTGGCGAACGACAAGTTATGCGTAGCAATGAGGGAGGTGAGTTGGTGCTCGCGATGTAATCGCGCAATCAAAGCGAAAACCGCTTCCGCAGTCTGTCCGTCCAGGTCGCCCGTAGGCTCATCGGCCAGCAATAACTTGGGACCGGTAATGAGCGCGCGGGCCAAAGCCACCCGCTGCTGTTCTCCGCCCGAAAGCTCCCCGGAGCGATGATGCCCGCGTTGCTCCAGTCCGACCTCACGCAGCCAGCGTGAAGCTTCTGGCTCGACCTGCTGCCATGTTTGCCCTCGTAACAACAGCGGCATGGCAACGTTTTCTGCCGCCGTGAATTCGGGCAGCAGATAGTGGAACTGCCATACAAAGCCGGTCTCGCGGTTGCGAAAGTTCGCCGCTTCATCGTGCGATAAAGAATTTAATCGCAAGTGGGCGCAGTATACGTCACCCGCGGAGGGACGATCAAGAGCGCTCAGGATGTGCAACAAGGTACTCTTGCCTGCGCCGGATTCGCCCACAATGGCTAGCATTTCGCCTCGCTTCACCTCAAACGACAAATTTTCAAAGAGCACCAGATCCGATTCGCCGGATCGAAAAACCTTCTTCAGGCTTTCCACCCGAAGCATCGATGCTTGATCCGTTAGATGCACGCCAGCTCTCTTTCGTTCCAAGGGCTAAAGTTCTCAGGACCGAAACCTACGGTGATTCCAGTATTCGCAGGCACATACATTAGTGCGCGGAGGTGTGGTATCGTTTCGCCTCTTCCAGTTCCAGAATGACGCGCAGAATCGTGGGATGACTGCGAAAGCGCCCCTCGGCGCCGGGTCTGACCCAGGGCTTACGCTGTCGTCTGCATTCCGCCACCGCTTCGCGGCTATAGTCTGCCGGATTCTGCCGTGCCGTTCTCCCCGGAATTCGGTTCGCCTACCCCTGCCGAAAACCGGCCTTGGCATCCTCCGTGAAAATCCGCGCAGATCCCAAGCAAAGAATTTGTCATTCATAACGCAGCGCCTCGGCCGGAAGAATGCGGGAGGCTGACCATGACGGATACAGCGTTGCAATAAAGGAGATGCCAACGGCGACCAGGGCGACCAGCACACCGTCGATGGCCCGTGGAGCAAAGGGCACGTAGTCGATGGAGTAGACCTCGGGAGATAGGGTCAGCACGTGGTAGCGGCCTCCGGCATAGGAAACGGCATAACCCAGCACCAGGCCGATGGCGGTGCCGATGGCGCCGATCAGCACACCCTGCGCAATAAAAAGGTTGCGCACCTGCGCCCGGCGCGTGCCCAAGGACATGAGTACGGCAATATCTTTCGTCTTTTCCATGACCATCATGATGAGAGAGATCAGGATGTTCAGGGCGGCAACGAAAACGATGAGGCCGATGGTGATGAAGGTGACCAGACGCTCCAGGCGAAGGGCGTGAAACAGGGCCTGGTTCTGTTCTTCCCAGTTGGTGGCCATGAACCCTGTGCCGGCCGCGTCTTCGAGTTCGCGGGAGATCGCCGGGGCGTGGTAGATGTCGTCTACCTTAAACTCGATCACTGAGATCAGGTTTCCCAGGCCGAACAACTTCTGCGCATCCGATAGGCGAACGAACGCCCAACTGGAGTCGTAGTCGAAAAAGCCGGAGTTGAAAATTCCGACCACGTGGAAACGGTTGTATTTGGGGACCATTCCGAAGGGCGTGAGTTCGCCCTGCGGACTGGTGACGAGAACCGACGAGCCGACGGTTGCGCCGAGGTTGTCGGCCATGTCTTTGCCAAGAACGATGGGTGGCATGGCCGAGAGGCGCTGCTGCACTCCGGCCAGAGAGTCGGGAGACCGGGTCGCGTCCGGTTGTGTCGAGTCCGCTTGTATAGTTGTTCGTGGTCTGGAGCGGGCACTCCTGTCCGCTGCCGTTGACTCTGATTCTGGGTTTGCCTCCGTGTTCGCTGAGTCGTCCAGCGGCACGGCCGAACCTTCCTTCACTGAATTGAGCAGATCGCCTACTCTCCGCTCGTACTTAGGAATCATGCCCTTCAACACGGCACCGCGCGCCCGCGGGCCGCGCGAGATCAGGACTTGTTCAAAGATTGCCGGAGCGGCCGCGATGACGTGCGGTCGCTTCGAGAGGCGGTCCATGAGCGCGGGCCAGTTTTGGATGCCGTCGTCGGCAATGCGCTGCAAGCTGATGTGAGACGTGGAACCCAGCAGGCGCTCCTGAAGATCCTGGCGAAAGCCGTTGGTGATGGCCATGGCGACCACGAGAGAAGCCACGCCCGCGGCGACTCCGGCGACGGAGATGGCGGTGATAATGCCGATGAAGGCCTGGCGGCGTTTGGCGCGCAGGTAACGCGTCGCGATGAAGAGTTCGAAGCGCATAGCAACCACCGCCGTCGGCTCTCAGCTCTCAGCCAAGTCGGATTATAACTACCGCGGGCTGTGTAATCGAATTCTATGCGCCGGCCAAGACGGCGTGGACCCTCTGACCACAAGCGATGTAGCCTGCGCCGAAGCGGTTCTCCTACTTCGTACCCCTCCAGCCGAATCGACACCGCAGCAGTGAGGAGCGTTCCGATTGGGGACCGGAACGGCGGCCCTTTGCAGGGCGCCAAGCAACCCGCTCCTTGCAAGAAACGGGCGTTTCATCAAGGCCGAGGTCAAAGAACTTTGCTTGTTGTCGATTCGCACCGAAAGAATTTTCTACTCACCCTCGATCTTCGACTTCGGGATGACGCCACCGAGGGAGACCACGGATCTGAATGGGAGACAAGTCGGACTCCCATCCCTTATTCTCTGGACTGACCTTTTCCAGCTGTAATCTTTTAGACTGTTCTCTCTAGACTGGCAGCCAGGGCCGTCCACCTCCGATGATCGTCAACTTCGCAGAACGCGCGCATAACCACAACTGGGAACTCGATCCGGTCATCCGGTCGTTGCTCGACACGGATTTTTACAAGCTGCTGATGCTGCAGTTCATTTGGAAGCATTTCCCTAAGACGCGGGTGGAGTTCTCGCTCTTCAATCGCCATTCTGCGGTACGGATGGCAGACCTCATCAACATCGAAGAGCTCAAGGTGCAACTGCAGCATGTGCGCGGAGAGCGCTTTCGAAAATCAGAACTGGTCTGGCTGGCGGGCAACACTTTCTATGGGCGGCGCGGAATTTTCGAGCCAGCCTTTCTGGAGTGGCTGGAGCGCGATTTTCATTTGTCGGACTATCGCCTGCGGGTGCAGGACGGGCAGATCGAGCTGGCTTTTGAAGGCGCCTGGACAGAAACCACAATGTGGGAACTGTACGCGCTAGCCATTCTCGATGAACTGAAGACGCGGGCCAATCTGAAGATGTTGAGCGAATTCGGGCTCGACATTCTCTATGCGCGGGCCAAGACCAAGTTGTGGAGCAAGATCGAACGGCTGCGCGGGGTTCCCCAACTGAGCGTGGGCGATTTTGGAACCCGACGACGGCACAGCTTCTTGTGGCAGGAATATGTGGTCGAGGCTATGGCCGCCAATCTCGGAGATAATTTTATCGGAACCTCGAATGCCTTCCTGGCGCACAAGCACGATCTGGAAGCGATCGGAACCAATGCCCATGAAATCCCGATGGTGATGGCGGCGCTCGCGCCGGACGACGTCGCTCTCAAAGCGTCGCAGTACCGCGTGCTGGAACTATGGCAGCAGACGTATGAAGGTGCGCTGCGGATGCTGCTGCCGGACACGTTTGGAACGACGCAATTTTTGACCGGCGCGCCCGCGTGGGTAGCCGACTGGACCGGGCAGCGGGTCGACAGCAAAGATCCATTCGTTGCCGGGGATGAATACATTGCCTGGCTTAAGGCCAAGGGAAAAGATCCTGCCGAAAAGCTTTTAATCGCCTCCGACACGCTGGATGTGGACCAGATTCTGGGTCTGCATGCTTATTTCGGCGGACGGGTGGCGAGCGGCGCGAAGCCCGGTGATTTTTTCCACGCTGCGGATTTTGAAGATCGGAAAAAGTGGACGCCGGGACGCCGCATCCGGTTCAGCGCCGGGTGGGGAACGCTGCTGACCAATGATTTTCGGGGATGCAATCCGAACGCGGGCGGGGGGTTTGACCCGATCAGCTTGATCTGTAAGGTTTCGAGCGTCGAAGGGCGGCCGGCGGTGAAGCTTTCCGACAACTATTCCAAGGCGCTAGGGCCGGCAGCCGAGATCGAGCGATACCGGACAGTGTTCGGAACCGCGGGGATTGCGAATGCTCCGCTGTTGGCGTGACAACGGAACTTGGGGAGCGAACAGCAAAGTCAAAGTCAAAGGCGACGGACAGAAGTGTCCGTCCGTCCCCCAGGGGACCGGCTGCACATTGTTCCTGTTCTATGGCACAGTAGTTCATGCCTGCCACCGCCGACGCCAGGGCCGGACGCGCCGCCTTCACACATCCCGGGTTCGTGTTATTTCAGATCGCCCGGTTCCTGATCGTGGCGGCGGTCGAGATGCAGGCCGTTGCCGTGGGATGGCAAGTGTATGAGATCACGAAACGGCCGCTCGATTTGGGCTACGTGGGTCTGGCTCAGTTTTTGCCGGCAATTCTGCTCTTCCCTGTCTCCGGCCACGCGTCCGACCGTTTCGAACGCCGGCACGTGCTCTCGGCCTGCTATGGTGGTTACGCGGTCTGCTTCGCCTTGCTGCTCGCTCTGGCTCAGCGCGGAGGGTATTCGGTCCATTCGATCTACGTTGTGTTGATCCTGATCGGAGTGGTGCGCTCGTTTAACAGCACGGCCAGCCGATCCATCCTGCCGCAGCTGGTTCCCGAGGAGCATTTTCCGAATGCGGTGGCGTGGAACGCGAGCATTTTTCAAGCGGCAACGATTCTTGGGCCATCGTTCGGCGGCATTCTTTATGCGGCGTTCCACGGGCCTTCCGTCGTTTATGTAGTCGCAATGCTGACGGCGATCGGGGCGACGGTCTCCTCGTTCCGCATTAAGCCTGAGGTCAAAGCGCGTCCGCGCGAGCCCCTGTCATTCAAGACCGTTTTCGCGGGACTCCATTACATTTGGAGGAAGAAGCTGATCCTGGGCGCGATTTCGCTGGATCTGTTTGCGGTGCTGTTGGGCGGAGCGGTTGCTCTACTACCGGTGTACGCACGCGAAATTCTGCATACCGGGCCGTGGGGGCTGGGGCTGCTGCGAACCGCTCCCGGAGTGGGTGCCGCAATCATGGCCGTGCTGCTGGCGCACCGGCCGTTGCGCGGACGGTCGGGGCCTACGTTGCTTTGGTCGGTTGCAGGATTCGGAATCTTCACGATTATTTTCGGCGTGTCGCGCAGCCTCACGGTCTCGCTGCTCGCCCTGCTGCTGTTAGGAGCGAGCGACATGATCAGCGTGATCATCCGCGCCACGCTCACGCAACTCGCCACGCCCGATGAAATGCGCGGGCGCGTGACGGCAGTGGATATGATTTTTATTGGGACCTCCAATGAGTTTGGACAGTTCGAATCCGGCGTGACGGCGCAATGGTTTGGGACTGTGCCGGCGGTGGTGTTGGGAGGAATTGGAACTTTGATCGTCATCGTCCTGTGGGCCTGGTTGTTCCCGGAATTGCGGCATGCGGGGGAGTTAACGGCAATTCGCAGCGAAGAACTGCAGGCTCCCGCGGAAACCTCCTCTTCTCTCTAAGCGCGCATCCTGACCGCGGCCGGACTTCGTTCCTTCGACTCGCTTCGCGCGCCCATGGCAAGCTCAGCCCGGACCTGGCGAGGCGGCGGTCTCTACATGTGTGTAGAATGTCGGTTTCAATCAGCCCGTAATGACCGGCACATCAGGATCCTAATTGATCGAACGATACTTTCATCTTGCCGAAAACCAGACTACCGTGCGCCGCGAATTTCTGGGCGGACTGACCACGTTCATCACGATGGCTTACATCGTCGTGGTGAATCCGCAGATTCTGGCGCAGGCGGGCGTGCCGGTCGATGGCGTCGTGTTTGCGACCTGCGTATCTGCGGCCGCCGCCACGCTGGTGATGGGGCTTTACGCGAACTATCCCATTGCACTCGCGCCGGGCATGTCGTTGAACGCGTACTTCACCTACGTGGTTTGCCTGGGCATGCACGTTCCCTGGCGCACTGCCCTGGGCGTTATCTTTTTTTCCGGCGTGTTTTTTCTCATTCTCACGGTCACGCGCGTGCGGGAACAGATCGTCAACGGAATTCCCGAGTGCCTGAAATATTCCACCGCCGGCGGCATCGGAATGTTCATCGCCTTTGTGGGACTGCGTAATGCCAAGCTGGTGGTGGCGAATGCGGCCACGTTCGTCGGCCTGGGCAGCTTTGCCAACCGCGAGACGCAGCTTGCGTGCGTGGGGCTTGCGATCATGCTCATTCTGATGACGCGGAAAATCAATGGAGCGATTCTGATCGGCATTGTCGCCACGACCGTACTGGGAATCCTGCGGGGGATGGCGAACTGGCCGACGGCGATCTTTTCCTGGCCGCATCCTTCTTCTACGTGGCTGCAACTCGATTTGCGGGGCGCACTTCATCTCGGGCTGCTGGAAATCGTTTTTGTCTTTCTGTTTGTCGATCTCTTCGACAATGTGGGTACGCTGGTGGGAGTGTGCGAACAGGGCGGTTTTGTAAAGGATGGCAAAATTCCGCGCGTGGGTAAGGCGCTGGTGTCGGACGCTGTCGGGACCATTTTCGGAGCTCTGACTGGAACTTCTACCGTGACCAGTTACATCGAGAGTGCGGCGGGGGTTGCTGCGGGCGCGCGGACTGGTCTCAGCAATATATTTGTCGCGGGATTTTTTCTGCTGGCGACATTCTGCGCGCCGCTCGCCGCGGCGATTCCGGGTTATGCCACCGCCCCTGCCCTGATGCTAGTGGGAGCGCTGATGACGGAATCGATTGGCCGAGTCGAATGGAGCGACTTTACCGAGGCGATTCCCGCCTTCGTGACGCTGGTGGCAACGCCGCTAACATTCAGCATCGCAACCGGCCTCAGTTTCGGCCTTATCTCGTACACGCTGGTGAAGGTGGCCGCGGGGAAGTTTCGGGAAGTGAGCGCGGTGATCTGGATTCTGACGGCTCTGTTTATTCTTCGCTACGTTTATCTCGCCGCCGGGTAGCCAGCGAAGGGCGCCGGGCAAATTCATTTTTCAGACTCAAGGGTGAATCCTCCAGATTTCTTTCGTCCTTCGGGCCTTGCTCCTATCCCGCACGCGAGCCAACGGCTTGCCCCGTGCTGCATTCTGTCGCCGCTCCGCGGCCGAAGCAACGCCCGGCGCCGACGATTCCTTGGCCATTCATTTTGCTTTTAAGAGAGTCTTAGCCGCGCCCATGTTTTCGTAATCATCGTAGACCCGGACCACGACCACGTGCTCGGACTCAGCGTTTTTCGCTGCGTCGGGGGCGGCCATGAAATCATAGTCTTCGACCTTGGCGTCGGAGAGCTGGCCGATGGGTTCGACGTACTTCCAATCCCCCGCGTCCACCGAAAACTCCGCGCGTTTAATGTTGGAGAATCCGTCTTCCGCCCGAAAGCGCACGTGAATCTGCGCGCCTTCCACCGATGCCGTCAAGTTCTCGACCCGCGGAGGAGTGGTGTCGACTTCGAAGCGGCGGCTCTCCTTATTGGCGGTCAGGGCTTCGCCCGGTGAGTGAGACGGGGCGTCGGAAGCGACCACCTTAATGGTGTAACCTCCGTCGGGCAGCAGGCTGGCCTCGAACGAATACGCCTTGTCGGTTAAGTTGTCTTTCAACAACAGCCAGCGAGTTTCTCCGTCGCCCCGATAGTAGACGGAATAGACCAGCTGATCGTCATTGTCGTCGTGCGCATTCCATTTCACGCCGATGGAATCGCGATCATGAGTGCTCGGGACCGGCGAGTCGAAATGACCGCCTGCAGACCCGCTCACGTCCGTGCCCAGGCTGAGCCTAGCCGATTTCGCAAGCGGCTGATAACGCATCCCCATCTCGACGGAAACGTCTTCGATTTCCGGCGCCACGTTTTTCGGCAGGTAATTCAAAGTGACGGTATCCAGCGCGGGCTTGGAATTTCCGGCGTGCAGCACGGCTTTCCACTGGGCATAGCGCGCGGGCGGAACTCCCATCGCAGAATCCTTGGTGAAATCCACTTGCTGCCACGGACTCCAGTTGCGGTCGGGATTGTCGACGTTGCCGCTGCGGGCCAGCAACTCCACGTTGCCGGAGCCGCGAAACTCGGCCCGGCCCCACCGCGAAAAAACTTTGGCATCGAACACGTCGCTCTCGTAAGTGCCTTCGCGCTCCGGACCCGGGCCCAGGAAAAAAATCTTCCCTAAGTTACTGCTGGCGGCGTAGAGTCCGCCTCCCGGAGCTTGGGCGAAACCGGTTACCTGCGATGCCGCCGCCTTCAACAGATCGGAGAACTCATCCTGCCCGTCGATGGAAAAAACATGTCCGCGGTTCCCCGTTCCCGCGAGCAGTTTTTCATGGGAATCGAACGCGAGGGTATAGACGATATCGTCGTGCGAGGTCCATATCCGTGATGGAGACCCGTCGGCGGCGATGCGATATATATCGGAGCCGCCGTTCGAACTTCCGCCGGGAAATGGGAACGCCCCCAGGTGTGAGGTGCTGGGGGTCGGAGTGAGCATCATTCCCGGGGTTGCAGGACCGGAGGACTCTGCTGGGCCTGATCCCATCGGGAGAGCTGAGGGAGCCGGCAATGTTGCGATGCCGGCCCGTCTCTCGCCTACGCCGGCGGCGTAAATATTGCCGTCCCGATCGAGCGCGAGCGCGGTAATCTCCTTCTTGGGAGCGCTGTAGAGTACGAATCCGTCGCCCGCCGGAGAAATGCGGTATACAAGGCCGCTGCCGTCGGTACCTGCAATTACGTTTCCCCGGGCATCGAGCGCGAGCACGCGGATGTGCGTGTCGTCACTCTTGAAGAAAAGCGAGTGTTCCCCCTTGGGCGTGACTTTGTAGATCTCGCCGTGATCCCCGGTGGCGACGTAAAGATTACCGGCTTTATCAAGCTCCAGGTCCCAGATATACTTCGTGCCCGGCGCAAAATATTCGGATGAAGTCCACGAGGGATCCAAAGCGGGCTTAGCCGCATCCTTCGGCAAGTCCTTCGGCGCATCTTTCTCGGACGTCTTACTTCTGCCTTTGGCACCTTTTTCCTGCGGTTTGGGCTCGATCCTGTATACCTTGCCGTCGGGCGCCGTCGCCGCATAGATTACCCCGCGAGGTCCGACCTTGAGGGTCTGCACTTGCAATTCTTGCGGCTCAAAAATGATGGTCGCGGTGCCGTCGGGCGCAATCCGGTAGACGCGCGCCGGAGATCCTGTGGCGGCATACACATTTCCTGATTCGTCGGCGGCCACGGCCCAGATGTAGGTCGAGGGCGTCGCATAGAGCAGTTTGAAGGATGGAGCCAGTTCCAGGCCGCCGGAACTGCGAATTGCAACTCCGCTAGCCGAACCCTTCGTGAGGTCCTCGAATTTCGATTGCTCCCAGGTGCGGGTGCCGTCGGCGAAGAGGGCGCCCGCCATGGCGAATACGGAAATAAGAAAGCCAGCAACCGTAAAAAGAGAAACCTTATACGAACTCTGCAATGTCACACCTCGCAATGTCACATCCCGATGCAAAATCACGCCCCAACGAACGCCGCCGCTTATACCGCGAACCGGAAGTTTCAGGTTACCACGCAGAGTGGGTCGGTCGCGCGTTTGCACTGGAGCGCTGGCGATGCTTCCCGCGAGATCCTTCCGCCGCCTGAAGAACAGCTCCGTCAGGAGGACGCCCCTAGAAATCAAGCGTCTAACTCGGACTGTGTTGCTACCGACATCGGTCTTCTGAAATCTGAAAAGATGGCGGGCGTGTTATCGTAGATTTTCATGCATCCTGCGCGTCGTAAGTTGCTTCGTACGCTGGCCCAGAAGTCGTTTCGCCTTGGAGAATTCAAACTTTCGTCGGGCGGGACCAGCGACTACTACATTGACTGCCGCACTACCACCCTCGACGCGAAAGGATCGCGCCTAACCGGGGAAGTTTTTCTCGAAGAAATTCAGCGGCGCGGATGGAAGCCCAGGGCCATCGGCGGGTTGACCATGGGGGCAGATCCTATTGTGGTGGCGGTCTCAGTCGTGAGCGGCGAAGTCGACGGCTTTCTCGTGCGAAAGTCCGAAAAGCAGCACGGCACGGGCCAGCGCATTGAAGGCTTTCGCGAGTTGGGTGCGCGGGTCGTGATTGTGGATGATGTCTGCACCACCGGGGCCTCGACGGTACAGGCGATTGAAGCGGCCCGCGAATTCGGATTCGAAATTGTTGGCGTGATGTGCCTGGTGGAGCGGCAGGAGGCCAGCGGACGCCCGAATGTGGAGAAGGCGGCGGGGACTGTGCCGTTCGTTTCCATCTTCACCGCGAACGATGTGCGCCAGGAACACTTGGCATTGCATCGTTGAGACGAATCATCGAGACCATGAGTCATCGAGTTGTCCTTGCCGCCGGCAGGCGAGGCCCAGGTCCTTCGCTGCGCTCGGGATGACAAGTCGAATGACTCAATGGTTCAATGATCCAATTGTTCATTGGTTCTGAGAAAGTTCCAGAATGATTCAAACTTTGGAGTGGACCGACAAAGGCGTACGCTTCATCGACCAGACGAAGCTGCCCATGGAAGAAGTCTATGTCACCTGCAAGACGCATGAGCAGGTGGCTGACGTCATTCGCAACATGGTGGTGCGCGGGGCGCCGGCAATTGGAGTTGCCGCCGCTATGGGCATTGCTCTCGGCGTGAACAATTCGAAAGCCGAATCCTCGGGCGAACTCAAGCGCGACCTCGACCAGATCTGTGACCTTATCGGCCAGACCCGGCCGACCGCGGTGAATCTGTTTTGGGCAATTCGCCGCATGCAGGAAAAGTTCGAGCGCATCCGCATTCGTCCCATTCCGCAGATCAAACGGGATCTGATTGAAGAGGCGCAACGCATGCACGCCGAGGACATCGCGGCCAACCAGGCCATGGGACGGCACGGCGCCACGCTCATGCCGAGCACCGGCGGAGTGCTTACGCACTGCAACGCCGGGGCGCTAGCCACGGCAGGATACGGCACCGCGCTGGGAGTCATCCGCGCGGCGGTCGAGCAGGGGAAGAAAATCCATGTGTACGCGGACGAGACTCGGCCTTTCCTGCAAGGCTCGCGGCTGACCGCGTGGGAACTGATGAAAGACGGCATCCCGACCACCGTCATCTCCGACAACATGGCGGGCGCGATGATGCAGCAAGGAAAGATCGGGGCGATCGTGGTGGGTGCCGACCGCATCGCCGCCAACGGCGACGTGGCCAATAAGATTGGAACCTATACCGTCGCCATTCTGGCGAAGGAGCACGCGATTCCGTTCTATGTGGCTGCGCCGATCTCGACCGTCGATCTGGCTTGCCCCGATGGCAGCCGGATTCCCATCGAGCAACGCAACCCCAGAGAAATGACGCACATGGGCGGAAAACAGATGGTACCGGACGGCGTGGAAGTCGAAAATCCTGCGTTTGATGTAACTCCTGCGAAGTATGTAGCCGCGATCATCACGGAAAAAGGAATCGCGCGCGCCCCCTACGAGGACTCTTTGCGCAGGCTTGCGGGGCTAGAGGCTGAAGTGCATCCCTAAGCCGATCGGCTCTTGACTCCAACGTCTTGACTCCAACGTAAAGACTTGTAAATTTTCGAAATTTTCCTTTTCTACGCGCTACTTATTGCCCGAGGTCGGGTTGAATCTAGCGGCCACTCAACCATGCTAACCTGAGTTCAGAAGACCAATTCTGCGCCAAGACCTTTTGTCAGGGGGATGTTATGTCGTTCCGCAATCGTCTGGTTCTTCTCATCGCTATTATTGTTCCCGCGCTTGCGCTCCTGGTGGGCTGCGGCGGGAACGGAAGCAGCGTTACCAATCCCGTAGCCCCGCCGAGCGGCGGCTTCAGCAAGAGTAGCCTCAACGGTACTTACGTCTTTTCCGTCTCGGGCATTGACGCCGTCAATGGGTCTCCTTATGCGGTTGTAGGCACCTTTACAGCCAACGGCAACGGCGGAATTAGCGGCGGAACGCTGGACATGAACGACGCCGAATTCGCATCGGTCTCCCCGGCGATTGCTCCGATCGCTAATGCCGCGATCAGCGGTAGTAGTACCTACCACGTCGGAGTGGACGGACGCGGGCAGGCGACGCTCGACATTACGACCCCCTTCGGCAGCAACATTATTCTCGATTTTGTTCTTCAAAACGGTTCTCACGGGCTGGTCACCGAGTTTGACGGTAACGTCACAGCGACAGGAAGCGGAACCCTTGACTTGCAGTCAACTGGCACTACGCCCGTCGGGTCTTACGCCTTCAGTCTGTCGGGTGGGTCCTATTCTAGCGGCAGCCCATATGCGGCCGTGGGCAACTTTACGATTGGCGGCGGGGGATCGCTTACGGGCCTCGAAGATGTCAATGCGGGTGGAATCATCGCTTATGCTAACGAACTGCTGAATGGTTCGCTGACTGTCGGACCGTCATCGAGTCCTGCGACGACGCTGAGCAGCCCGGCATTCAGCGGACTGTTTGATGTTTACGCCATTGACGCCAACCATTTGAAGTTTATTGAGATGGACCAGACCGCGACCCTTTCCGGGGACGCATATTCCCAAACCAGCACGACCATGCCAACCGGCGCCCTTGCCTTTGTGTTGGCAGGCGTGTATCCATCCAGCTCTGCCGATCCCTTCGCTGCCGGTGGTTTTATGGTCACTGACGGGGCCGGCAACATTACAACTGCCTCCAGTGAAGATTACAACGAGGGGGGCAACGTTTCTGCGACCTTGGGGGCGCCTTTTAGCGCGAATTACACGGCGGGCGGAACTGGCCGATACACACTGAGCAATTTCGCGACCTTCGTCGGAGGATCCAGCTACGCCGCATATCCATCGAGCGGCGGGGTGCTTCTGTTAGAAATTGACGATTCAGGCATCACCACCGGCGCAGCTTATCTGCAAACCTCGGGCGCAACCTTTGCCACGTCGCAGGGCTACGGACTCAACCTCACGGGTACGAATGCATCGACTGGCACCTCGGTCGAAGTGGATGACATCGCCGAGTTCACCTCCAACAGCAGTGGGGCTACTGTAACCGGCGTGATCGATGAAGACTATGCTCCCACCGGGGCTCCAACCTATGGTCTGGCGCTCAGCGGTACCTACGTCGCACCGGTTAACGGCCGCGGTCAAATCGTAGCCAACGCCGGCAACAGCACTAGCAGTACCCTGAACGGTGGATTCGGCCTCATTTTCTATACCGTGGATGGCACGACCTTCCCCTTTATCGAAGCCGATAAAAGCCAGATCTCGGCTGGGGTATTCGTTGCCCAGAATCCTGCGGCGTCTGCTGCCGCCATAGCCAAGCCGCAGATGTTCATCGTGCCGCCGTTGGTGCGACCCCACGAAGCACATTTGCAGAGGAAGTAGTTTGCTGCGCATCACGAAAAGCCAAGGCGCGGCCGTCGATTTCTTGACGGCCGCGCCTTTTTTCATTCTTGTGGCTGAGTCGGGTTGAGGCACAATCTCAGCCAAGATACCAGCAGCTGAGGTCGTCCCGAAAGCGGGACGGCCGCTCGACAGCCGGCGAGTCGCCGGGTAAAGTCAGCTTTCCGAGGGATTTGCTTTCGCCGACGTTGGGCCTCGCGATCCGATCCATGCGATCACGCGGTACAGGATCAACCCTGCCAGCACGGAGGCGTATTCCAGGGGCTTTTTCAAGTCGGCTTTTACCAGCCAGATGTAATGGATCACTCCGGCGGCGGCGCTGAAATAGATCAGACGATGCAGGGCCTGCCAGCGCTTACCACCCAATTTTCGGATCGACCACCTGGTGGACGTCAGTGCCAGAGGAATCATCAGGACGTACGCCGTCATTCCAGCGGTAATGAACCTGCGCTTGGCGATGTCGGCGAGCATCTCATGCACATCAAAAAACTTGTCGAGCCAGATGTAGGTCGTCAGATGCAGCGTGCCATAGAAGAAGGCGAACAGGCCGAACATCCGCCGTAGACCGATCAGCCAGTATTGTCGAGTCAGTTTCCGCACCGGGGTGACGGACAATGTGATGAGCAGGAAGGTCAGAGTGCAATCGCCCGTGCTGTGAGTAATCGTTTCAATGGGATTGGCGCCCAGCTGCGCGTGCCAGCCTCTCCAGACGAGGTAGCCGAGCGGGGTGAGGCTGGCAAGCAAGATCACCGGTTTGAGCCAGCGGGGCGTGTTTACCAAATGTCGGACCTTATGCTCTAAATCGGCGTCCGGCTTACGGCTCTCGGTTTGAAAAACACGTTAATTCAATGACCAAATTGGGCTCCCGAAAGCCCAAGCCGAGCGCTGGCAGCCGTCCTAAAAATTCTTCTTCAGATCCATTCCGGTGTACAAACTGGCGACTTGATCGCCGTAGCCGTTGAACATCAGGGTCGGGCGCTTGAAGAATTCGCCAAGCCTGCGTTCTTTTGCCTGACTCCAGCGGGGATGGTCCACGTTCGGATTCACGTTGGAATAGAAACCGTACTCTTGAGGAGCAGAGATGTTCCAGGTATTCTGCGGCTGCTTTTCGGTGAAGCGGATGCGCACGATTGCCTTTGCGCTTTTGAAACCGTATTTCCAGGGAACCACGATGCGGATCGGCGCTCCATCCTGATTCGGAAGATCCTCTCCATACATACCGAAACAGAGCAGGGTTAGGGGATTCATGGCTTCGTCCATGCGCAGGCCCTCCACGTAGGGCCACACCAGCACCTGCCGCTGCTGGCCCGGCATCTGGCTGGGATCGTAGATCGTGGTGAACTCCACAAACTTCGCCTTGCTCGTAGGATTCACTTGTTTGATCAGTTCGCTCAGCGAGAAGCCGACCCAGGGCACAACAATCGACCACCCTTCCACGCAGCGGTGGCGGTAGATACGTTCCTCGGGAGCGGCCATCTTGAGGATGGCGTCCACATCGAGTTCCTGCTTCTTCTCGACCTGGCCATCGATCTTCACCTTCCACGGACGCGTGCGGAAATTGGTGGCGAGTTTTGCGGGGCCGTCCTTGTCGGTGGAAAATTCGTAATAGTTGTTGTAATTGGTGACATCCTTGTAAGGCGTGATCGCCTCCGTCGTGCTGAAAGGACTTTTTTGCATGCCGTTAATTTTGCTCCCGGCCAACCCGGTGGTCGATGGCGAAACGATCTCGCGCAACCCAACCCCGGTTGCCGCCGCCGCTCCCGCGATCGCCATCCCCGCCAGAAACTTGCGCCGGTTCAAATACAAACTCTGGGGTGTAATTTCCGACCAGCCAATGTCCGCCGCCTTCTTAATCAGCATGGGATCCCTGTTCCTTCTACCATTATCCACCATCCGTCGCAGACGGATTCGCCTTGCCTCTATCTTCCCCCAGATAGGACGTTTTGCGTCGCAGAAAAGTTACATGAGATTGGTTCTGAGCGAGGACGCGAAGGCTTTCGCTTTGAGGTCTGAGATTTGATCTGACGTCTAAGTTCTGAACAAAAAGCCCTACCCCAGCACTTCCCTGACCTTGCGCGACAGATTTTGCAGGGTGAAAGGCTTCTGCAAAAATGCGGCGCCGCTTTCAATGGTGCCTTCGCTGACAATCGCGTCCTCGGTATATCCCGAGAGGTAAAGCACCTTGGTTTCCGGACGGGTCTGCGCCAGTTGCTTGACTAATTCGCGACCACCCATCCCGGGCATGACCACGTCGGTGATGACGAGATCGATCTTGCCATTGTGCCGAGTGGCGATGGCGACGCCGTCTTCGCCGTTTTCCGCTTCCATCACTTCGTATCCCTTGGCCGCGAGCGTTTCCCGCACCAGTTGACGCACCGATTCTTCGTCTTCTACCAGCAACACAGTTTCGCTGCCTCCCAGGGCTGCGTGTGGCACTGGAACCGAATGCTTCTCCGCCACGCCGTCGACGCGCGGCAGATAAATTTGGAACGTGGCGCCGCGCCCTTCTTCGCTCTGCACCATCACGTATCCGCCGGTCTGCTTCACAATGCCGTAGACGGTCGACAGCCCAAGCCCGGTTCCCTTGCCTTTTTCTTTTGTGGTAAAGAACGGCTCAAAGATTCGCGACTGGGTTTCCTTGTCCATGCCCATGCCCGTATCGCTGACCGAAAGCATGACGTAGTGGCCAGGCCGGATGAAAGTTGGTCCGCGGTGATGATTCTCATCCACGACGATTTTTTCGGTCCGAATGGTGAGCGTTCCCCCGGCGGACATTGCGTCCTTGGCGTTCACCACAAGATTCATCAACACTTGTTCCAACTGGCCAGCGTCGGCGCGGGTGTGAGCCGCCTCGGGAGTCAGGCTGGTAATGAACTCCACATTTTCACCAATCAGAGGCCGGAGCAGGCGCTCCATGTCAGCGACAATGGCATTGACGTCGACGACTTTCAGTTCCAGCAATTGCTTGCGGCTGAAGGCCAGCAACTGCCGGGTCAACGTGGTCGCGCGGTCTGACGCCTGCTGAATGGCCAATGCCTTCTCGCGCAGCACGTTTTCCGGTTCTAGCCCGGCCAACATTACTTCCGCATAACCGCTGATCACCATCAGCAGGTTGTTAAAGTCGTGGGCCACTCCCCCGGCGAGTCGTCCCACGGCTTCCATTTTTTGTGCCTGGCGGAACTGATCCTCCAGCACCCGGCGGTCCGTGACGTCTTCGGCAATTGCCTCCAGGACATCTGCCGGCTCGTCCGCGCTGCTGACTGCCCGGCCGCTGATGCGCACGGTGATGGCCTTGCCGTCATTGCGCTTCCACTGCACTTCGATTCCGTCCAGACGTCCGGTGCGGCGGAATTCTTCGATCAGCCGCGTATGCTCTTCGGTATGCGCGAACACATCTTTCGTGGGATCGAGCAATAGCACTTCTTCCGCCGATCCGTAGCCCAACATCGTGATCAGCGCGGGATTCACGTCCAGGAATCTTCCTTCCAGGCTGGAGCGGTAGATTCCGTAGACCGAGCTCTGCACCAGAGAGCGGTAGCGCGCCTCGGATCGGCGCAGCGCCTGCTCGTTTCTCTTGATCTCCACTGCGCTGGCCAGTTGCCGCGCCACGAAGGTCAGAATCTCCTTGTCGGGCTCGCCGTAGCGGATGTTCTTGGAGTAGGTCTGGACCACCAAGGCTCCAAACGTATGGCTGTTGACTTTCAGCGGGACGCCCATCCAGTCGAGGGAGCGCGATCCGTTGCGCGCAACCTCGCCGCGCTCTTCCATGGCCTGCAGCACTTCGGGAGTTGCCAGCAGTGGTTGTCCTGCGCGAATGACATAGTCAGTGAGTCCGCGGGCCAGTTTCTTCGGAGACGGTGCGGAGTCCTGCTCATCGACGAAATAAGGGAAAGTAAGCAACTCGGAGGCGGGATCGTAAAGCGCGATGTAGAAGTTCCGCGCGTACATCAACTCATCCACAATGCCGTGGACGGCGGCGAAAAACTGTTGCAGATCGTGAGCGCTGCTGCTCTTCTCGGCGACCCGGTAGAGCGCCGAACTCAGCGCCTCCACTCGCTTGCGATCGGAAATATCGTGGTAGCCGGCGTAGAAGCCCGCCATCTTTCCATCCAGCAGAAGGGGCGCGCAGGACATGGAAACATCGAGCAAAGTTCCGTCTTTCTTTCTGCGCTGCGTTTCGAGGGTGATGCGTTGGCCTTTCGCCAGTGCTTCGCTCACCCAATGGGACTCCGCCAGCCGGTCCGGAGGCACCACCAGATTTTCCAGGGGCTGCCCTACCACTTCGGCCGCTTCATATTCGAACATGCGCACGAAAGTTTCATTTGCCAGGAGCACGCGATGGCTGCTATCCGCGATGCTCAACCCGTCGGGCGATGCCTGAAACATCTGTTCCAGAAATTGCAGGCGGCGCTCGGGGCTCTGTTGCTTCTTTCTGCGAGGTTCGAGGAGCGGAGGGACCGGGCACGAATGTTCGGAGCACGCCCCATGGGTGGGCGAGGCGCCGTTTCCCGGTTGAACATTTCCAGGCAGGGCGTTTTCCGGCCTTACAAATGCAGGTGGAGCTCCGCTTTTCAGCGCCTGCTTGAGCCGGCTAGCGCGGGTCAAGTCCGCCCGCCGCCTTGATTGGGTGACACCTTCCCCCATCCGCGAATCCCCCCTCCGAATGCGCAGTCCAAGGGCATGGTAGAACGCGGAGTACCGAGTCGAAAGTTACGGGGGTAATCCTAAAACGAGACAGTCCGAACTGGGAGTGCTTCCCGGGCGGGGCTCGTTTGGACAGCGTTGTTTCAGCTTGCCACCAGCTTTTTGACGCCCGAACGCAAACAGCGACCGGGAAGAAATATCGCCGGCTTCTCCGCTGATAGAAACACCTCCCGAAATAAAAAGTTTTGCTGAATTGCGGTCTCCTGACCGCCAGGTTTTGGCCTCGCGGCGGACATCTTCGACCAAAACATCCGCATCGAATGAATTAACCAGATAGTTAATTCGTAAAGATTCGTCCATGGGATCGGAGGCAACATTTATGACAGTGGCAATGAGAAAGAAAAAAAGTATGACCTTAGTGAAAGTGGCCTCAGCGCTGCTGGCGGGGGGACTGTTGGGGTCAACGCTTACGGCTGAGACTAGCCCCGCTTCGCGGTACGACAATCAAATGCAGACGACGGTGATGCAGAAACTGACGGCCAAGAACGAGTTCCGTAATGTGAAAGCCACCGTTGAACAGGGCATCGTGACTCTCACCGGCACGGTTGATCTCTACCAGGGCAAGCTGGACGCCGCAAAGAGAGCGCGCAAAGCGGGGCACACGCAGGCGGTGCGCAACCTGGTGAATGTCGCAGGTAAGAATGTGACGGACGCCGAACTTGAGCAACAACTGGCCAAGAAGCTGCGTTACGTGCGCGTCGGGTATGACAACACGTTCGACTATTTCGCGCTGGCAGTGAAGGAGGGCGTGGTCGCGGTCGAGGGCCAGGATCGAACCGGCCTGGGCCGCGATGAAGCTCTCGCCGCTATCGCCAAGATGCCGGGCGTAAAGGACGTAATCGACAACGTTTCGCTGGAGCCGGTATCGCGGTTTGACGATGAACTGCGTTTGCGGGCGATGCGGGTCATCTATGGCGATTCTGTGCTGAGCAAATACGCGATGGATCCGGCGCGTCCGATTCGCATCATCGTGGACAACGGGCACGTGACGCTGTACGGATCGGTCGATAGCCCGATGGACAAGACCATTGCCGGACTCAAAGCCAATCAACTCCTCGGCGCCTTCAGCGTCGACAACAAACTGCAGGTCGAGGGAAAATCGGGCCAGCAGGGACTGTAAAAAGGGATTGTAAAGTTGATGCAGCGGTGAGGAGAAGGGCGCGGCCAGGAGCCGCGCCCTTTTTCGTTTTGCCAGTATTTTGTGGGGCGCAAACTCAAGGCAAGCGGTTGATCAAGGAGGCGACGTAGCCGGCCCCGAATCCATTATCGATGTTGACCACGCTGACGTTCGAGGCGCAGGAATTGAGCATGCCGAGCAGCGCGGCCATTCCTTTGAATGATGCACCGTAACCCACGCTGGTGGGAACGGCGATGACGGGAACGCCGACCAGACCTCCGACAACGCTGGGGAGAGCGCCTTCCATGCCGGCGCAGACGATGACGACGCGTGCGCGCGTCAGCGCTTCACGATTGGCCAGCAGGCGGTGAATGCCCGCAACGCCGACATCGTAGAAATGCTCGACTTCATTGCCCATGATTTCGGCGGTGACCACGGCCTCTTCCGCCACCGGGATGTCGCTGGTTCCGGCGGAGACCACGGCAACGATGCCCTTGCCGTATTTCTTGGGATCACGCTGCAGAACGATGGCGTGGGCGAGATCGCGATATTCGGCGGCGTGAACTTTTTTCTGGACCGCGGCAAATTGCTTTTCGCTGGCGCGCGTGGCCAGGATGTTGCCTCCGTGTTCAGCGAGGCGCGCGAAAATTTCTGCAACCTGCGCCGGCGTCTTGCCTTCCCCGAGAATGACCTCCGGCATGCCGGTACGCAGAGCGCGATGATGGTCGACCTTGGCGAAGCCAATATCCTCGAAGGGCAAATGCCGCAGGCGAGCGACCGCGTCGTCCGGCGTCAGTTTGCCTTTGCGGACTTGGTCGAAAAGTTTGCGGATGGATTCAGCGTTCACGAAGCACGCCGCGGTCGGCATTCAGCCCGGCTGAGATCTAGATTAGCATCCGGGGAACGTCACCAAGCCCGGGGACGGCGCCTAGCGCGGCGAACTGGTAAATGAGCGCAGTTTGGCAATCACGGTGGCGCACACTTTGCGGGCCAGCCCAGGCTCGTTGAGATGCGCCAGGAACAGTCGGCGCAGGCCACTGGGCGCCACTTTGCCCGCAAGATAGGCGTCATAAATCTGGTTTCCGATGCGATGGCCCAGGTCCCGTGCGGTGGAGTCGAACTTACCCTTGTCGGCACGGATTGAGGCCTGCGCCAGCCTTTCGCAAGCCGTGCGGGATAGCGGCGACGAGTCTTCCGGGACGGGACGCGAGGGATAGAGCACTCGCGAGCCGAAATAGGCTACGGCGTGTTCGATCAGCAGCGCGTAGAAATTGTCGATCGCATTGTTGCGCGCATCGTTTCCCTTTACCTCGCTGCGCTCGTCTGAGTTGCCATTGAGTCGCTGCGGCAAACCCTGACAGGCCTGATGCAGGAAGCGCGTCGCATCTTCGGCGGCGTGGAGCATCTGGAATTCGCGAAAATAGAAAGCATTCACCTTCGGCAGGTAGGCGCTGCCGCGCTCTTCGACACAGGCGAGCATAGCGTCGCGCTCCGCCTCGGCAATGCCCTTGCGCGACAGCAGGCGGCGCAGCATGGCGCCGGACGGCCCGCCATAAACCTCCGGCAGCATGTCGACCAGAAATTTCGGCTGCGTGCCGTTGTGTGGCGAGTAGCGGTTAATCTCGAGGAAGCGCGCCAGACTGTCGATCAGGTTGTAAATGGTGGGAGCGAAATCGGGACCATCGTCGCAGCGGCTCCACTGATCGAGAAACAAGCGGTAGCTTTCGTATTTCTCAAGCGGTGTCGCGTTGAAGACGCACAGCACGTCGTCGTTGACACGGACAGCTTCGACTTTGTGCGTACGTTCTCCGGCCGCGCGCCAGTACAGCGCGTCGATATTCTGCAACACAGTGAGGATTTTTGCACCGGGCAAAAACCGGTGCACCTCGCGCGGTAAATGCCCGGGAGCGAGATGTGACTCGCCAAACAATACGAAGATCACCGCGTCGGGATGACGCAGGCGAGTTTCGGCGATTTTCGCAGCGGCGTGACGGTCGCGGGCGCCAATCTTGCGCAGATCGTCGCGCGGCATGCAGTCAAGGCCGTAGAGAGCTTCGCCGTGATCGCGAGCGGTCACCAGCAAATCGTAAAACGGAGTCCAGTCGTATCCCCAGTCGAGATCGAAGCGGATGCGCTGGCGAAGTTCGTGCTCGTCAATTTCGCGGCGCCACCATTCGTCGAGGATGTGCTGGTCGCGGGCATAAATGGTTTCAACCCCGAGCACCACGGGACGGTCGCCGGCCAGCGCGCGCTGCTCCATCAACGACCCGGCATGGCGTTGCGCGGCAGGCAGCGCGTGGTAATCGCCGATCAGGACTACGTCAGCGGAGTGCAGGGCGCATTGCAGTTGGTCGGCATCGAGCAGCCCATCGTAGCGGCGAAAGGCCTGATTGAATTCGCGAAGATATTTGCGGCGGTGGTGCGAATCCTGGGCGCGGATTTCGCGCTCGACTCCTGCCAGCGCGTGCAGCTGGGCAGCGCTGCGGCGGGATCGAAGATTGGCGGTGCTGGCCATGGGTCGCTCTTTGCCTCGCTTGACTTCTAGTCCATCGACTCCCTATGCTCCGGAGTTCGGTAGAGAGCCGGCGCCGTCCCTGCGGGGCTAGCTCCTTTTCCGTTCTCCGACTCGGTACTTACGTGCCGGGCTATCACATGCCGCCCTTGCCGGGCTGGGGTGACGCGGCTCGATCTGCCGTTCGCTCTAAATGCCGCAAGGCGCTTCATTCGAAAAGGACCTCGTCTGTGCTCATCCGTCCACCGCTGAATCTGACTATCGCCACCACGGGGGCCAGTGGCGTCATTTTTCTGCGGCAGTTACTGCTGGCCGTCGAGCGCGACCAGCGCATCGAGACCGTAAACTTCATCGCCTCCGACAGCGCGCTGCGAGTCATGGCCGAAGAGTTGAGCCTGAAGGGCCGGTCCAACCTGATCGGCCGAGTTCTCGGCCCTTCCACCGGGAAGTCGAGCAACCGTTCGTCGCGCAGAATCCCTAAAATCCATCTGCAATCCAACGCCGACATTGGGGCCAATGTGGCCAGCGGTTCTTATCCCGCCGACGCCATGATCGTCATCCCTTGCAGCGTTGGCACTCTGGCCCGTATCGCCAACGGCGTCGCCTCGCATCTGATTGAGCGCGCGGCTGACGTTTCCCTTAAAGAGAAGCGTCCGCTGGTGCTGTGCGTACGCGAGACGCCCCTCAATAAAATCCACATCCGCAACATGTACCGGGCCGCCGACGCTGGAGCCACTATCTTCCCGCTGATTCCGGCCTTCTATTACCGGCCCGCATCCTTAGATGAAATGGCTCGCGAATTTGCCTATCGCGTGCTGGCTCATCTGGGCCTTCCCCAGTCCCACGCCTTTCGCTGGAAAGGCTGAACAATCAACAACTTGGCGGCCTAGGGAAAATACCGTTCTGCCCTCAGTAACATCGCCATCGGAAAGCAAGGAATTCAGTGTAGAAGAGCCAAAGGTGCTGGCGGCAGATGCCCGCCGGCCATGTACTGGCGGGGAAGGTCCTTGGCACTTTCTCACAGCCCGCAATTTCCAAAGCTGCAATCTCGCTGCAAGAGCGTAGAATGCGGCCAATTCCGGGAAGGTGAGTTCATGTTCAGAGCAGGTTGCATGGGGCTCCTCGCGTTGGCAATGCTAAGGATTGGAGCCAACGCGGACGATCGCAATCCCTTGGTTGGCAGCGCCAAAGCGGCCAAGGCGGGCGAGTATGAGTTCCGCATCAACTGCGCGCTGTGCCACGGGCTGGGCGCTCACGGCGGAGGGCGCGGTCCCGATCTGACGCGGGCAGTCAAGAAGCATACCCACTCCGACGCGGAGATGTTTCAGGTGATCAGCAACGGCATCGCCGGAACTGCCATGCCCGCCAATGGGACCAATGGGCAGGGCGTGGGAATGACTGATGAGGAAATCTGGCAGATCATCACCTATCTTCGCAGCCAGGAAGTGAAAGCTCCGGCCAACGCGAAGGGCAATGCTGCCCGGGGCAAGGATTTGTTTTACGGCGACGCGAATTGCTCGTTGTGTCACATGGTTGCGGGAAAGGGAGGCCGGCTCGGTCCCGACTTAACTGCAGTGGGCGGGTCGCGGACACGCGAAGCGATCATCGATTCGGTGCGTAATCCGAGCCGAAGGCTGGCATGGGGATTGACGGAGGCGACCAAAGAGTTTCCGCAGGAATACGAGAGCGTCACTGTGGTCATGGCGGACGGAAAGCAAATCAAGGGCATAACGCTGAACGAAGATAGCTTCAGCGTGCAAATCATGGACACCAGCGAGCAGATTCATCTGCTGGAGAAAGACAACCTGAAATCGTTTCAGAAGAGCCGGCAGTCTGCCATGCCGACATATGGCACCGACCTTCTAAGCGACAAAGATCTTGAAGACATTGTGGCCTACTTGAGCAGCCTGGGGGCGAAATGACGAGGGGGGCGGCGAATCAGACGATGCAAAGAAATTGGGGCCGAATTTCTGAAGGCTCGCGACCACCGTGGAAAAGCGGCGCTTCAGCGCCGCGTCGCGGAGCCCTGCCCTGCGCGGGCTTCAGCCACGCTGGCCGGAGGGGCCTGAAGGCCTTCCCCTTCGCTGTTCGTGACCCGGCCCTGGAAGGGCCGCTCTTCCACGGTGGTGTCAAGGTTAAGGCGGCGATCCTGGCAACGGGATTGTTTGTACTGATGGTATCTAGCTGGGGACAAGCGCAGGTCACGTTCGAACGGCTAGTGAATTCGGCCAAGGAACCGCAGAACTGGATGACCTACTCGGGTGACTACGCCGGGAAGCGGTTCAGCGCGCTCGATCAGATCAATCTGGCCAACGCGCACGCCATGGTTGCGAAGTGGGTTTATCAGACGGGAGCGACCGGCAAGCTGGAGACTTCGCCGCTGGAGGTCGACGGAATTCTCTATGCCAGCGCGCAGGACGACCGCGCGTTCGCACTCGACGCGCGCACGGGACGTCCCCTCTGGATGTACCAGCGGCAACTGCCGGGAGACATTCGCCCCTGCTGCGGGCGAGTGAATCGCGGGCTGGCGATTCTGGGCGACAAAGTTTTTCTGGGAACCCTCGATGCCCATGTGATCGCGCTCGATGCGAAAACGGGAAATGTTGTCTGGGACAGGGTCGCGGCCGACTATCGCACTGGGAACAGCTTCACGGTGGCGCCGCTCGCGGTGAAGAATCTGGTGGTGATCGGTATCTCCGGCGGGGAGTATGGAGTGCGCGGATTTATTGATGCGTATGACGCGGCGACGGGCGAACGCAAATGGCGCTTCGATACGGTGCCGGGGCCAGGCCAACCCGGGCATGAAAGTTGGCAAGGCGATTCCTGGAAAACGGGTGGGGCTCCGGCCTGGAACACGGGAACGTATGATCCGGCTACGAATCAGATTTTCTGGCCGACGGGAAATCCTGCGCCGTCGAATCGCGGCGCGGGGCGGGCGGGCGACAACCTCTACAGCAACTCCCTGCTGGCGTTGAACGCCGACACCGGCACCATGAACTGGTATTTCCAGTTCACCAAGCACGACGAGCATGACTGGGATGCGACGCAGATTCCAGTGATGATCGAGGCTGGCGGCAAGCATCTGATCGCACAGGCTGATCGGAATGGATTTTTTTATGTCATCGATCGCACCAACGGCAAACTCCAGTCAGCGAATGCCTACGGCAAGACCACGTGGAGCGACACCAAAGACGCAGAGGGGCGCCCGGTGGCGAACAGTCAATCGTCGCCAACGCTTGCCGGGCGTACCGTTTGTCCGGGAGCGCTCGGAACCACGAACTTCATGGCTCCGACCTACGATCCGTCGACCGCGTTGTTCTATGTGACGGCCCGCGATCAGTGCGACACTTTCAGCACCGCTCCGCAGCCCTATGAGGCGGGCCACGCTTATTACGGCAGCGCGTATTTTCCGTCGGAAGAGGCGGAGCCCTATACCGGATTCCTGAAGGCGATCGACCCGGCAACCGGGCAGATCAAGTGGAAGTTCGAGCACACCTCGCCGACCTGGTCGGGGGTGCTTTCAACCGCAGGCGGCCTGGTGTTCAGCGGCGACGCGGAAGGAAACTTCATCGCCTTTGACGCGGCATCCGGCAAACCTGTCTGGCATTTTCAGATGGGCGGCGCAGTCTATGCCCCGCCCATGGCCTTTGCGGTCGACGGAAAGCAGTATGTGGCAATCGCAGCGGGCAGCGCAGTGTATGCCTTTGGACTGCCATAACCGATGTTGACCCTGGTCCAATTGCTGTCATGAAGGAAATTGCGATCTTTGAGTTTACCGTGAAGTGCCTGGTGCTGCTCGACCCCGTGCGGAAGACGAAAAAGCCGATTCGGATTACGCGATTCGGCAAGTCCATCGTCGAGGTCATCCCCCCTTCGCCCGCCCCCGGCTTCGGATTGTGATGGGCTCGATGAACAGCCGCATCGAAATCCTGGGGGGTACTGCTTTGCCCCCGAACGGGCACAGCTTCGCTTTTGACCTAACATTGGTGACCGCATATGCCACAGCCTTCTGGGACTGGGAGAGAATGCAACTCTGGGGAACGTAGGGGCGCTAGATGCGCAGCCTCCGACCTCCTACGCCGGCCAGAAGTGCGAGTCCCGTCCCTAGCAAGCCCACAGTGCCGGGTTCGGGAACCGTCGTCGTACCGCCTCCGCCGCCTCCGCCGCCTCCGCCGCTTCCTCCGCTTCCGCTGCTGCAGCCGCCCCCGATGACGTTGCTATCTAACGTCACCGCACCATTGATGGCCAAAGCGCTGCCGCAGCCGATGATTGCGCCGGTATTCAAGGTGATGCTGGTGAGCGCCAGAATATTTCCTTCGAACGTCGTGGTTGTCCCGAGAGTCGCGGAGCTGCCAACCTGCCAAAATATGTCCGGGTCATTCATCGGCTTACCAGTTAGACTGTTGATAAAAATAACAGACGAACTGCTTGCGGTCGTAAGCGTACTCCCCATCTGAAAGACGAACAACGAATTGGGCTTACCCTCGAGAGTCAGTGTCCCGGTCAGCTGGGCAGAACTAGCAAAAAAATATACGCCGGGAGTGAGAATCTTTCCACCCAAGTTCTGACCCGTCAAGGTGCCAGTGGGCGACAGGCCCATTGCCTCGTTGTAAGCCGTGGTCAGATCAGATTCAGCTGTCTGCGCCGCCGCGTTTCCTGCGTTTATGGTTCCTGGGGGGGTGACCATTCCCGGGGGAAATCCGGTGACTGCGGTGCCGGGCCAGACGCCAAGGTCTCCCGCAAGCACGCTGGAGCCGGTGTTAGTGACGGTCGACCCAGCCAGCACTGCATAGTTGCCGGCGGTCCCAAGGTTGACCGAGGTGGCATAAGCACTGAGTCCCAACAGGGGAAGCAGCGAGAACGAGAGAGACAAGAGACGAATCGCGCGCGATTTCATTATCTTTTCCTACCTTCTTTTTCCTACCTGCCAGGTCTCTGCCAATGAAATCAGCGGCATTGTGCGACACCCTATCCGCTTCAGTGACGCAAGCTCGCTGATTTCCTTGGCCAGCCAGCCGAGACGAAGAACGGGGGTACGGGGGAGGTTACGTTCTTTCACGTCTCTTCAAGATTTACCCTACAGTCGTTACTCCCCTACGGTCTGATCAAAATCGCTCACTCATGAAATTAATCGCTTCCATGTGCCTTGTGCCTTCTCCTGGGAGAAGGTTCCCATGGCCCCATCCCGGGCACGCAATCGTGTCTGGCAAGAGTCAATCTGACGGTATGTCACTCTGGTATTGACAACAATTCGCCTCCAGCGTTAAGTTCGAGGCAACACCGGAAAGGAGGTGGTCGGATGATAAGTTCTGATGGCAGTAGTTGGGATGTGCAAAGACCAGGTGAGGTGGCTGAGACTTAGAGCGGGTTGCTCTAAGCGGGGCTTCGGACGCGGGACGCAGTGCATGCCGCGCCGGAAGCTACAGCCCGCACACTACCGGTGAATTAGGATTGGATCCGCCTGACGCAGGTCGGTCAGGAATCCCGGAGTTGCCGTAGAGGCCACGTAGAGTGACCACCTCTTGGTCAATCCCAAACAGTCCACCGGACGGGGCTTGAGTCTTCAACGACTTAAGCCCCGTTTGTTGTTTGTTATCACTGGTTTCCCGAGATTCAGTTTTCACGACCATTGAATTTTACCAACCACATTGGAAGAACGGATATCCCCGACTACTAACGGAATGGACGCCGCACCGAATTCCCAAAGCGCCACGCCGGATGGACTGACCTTGTCAACGACGAGGCAGCAAGTGCATAAATGTCCGCTGTGACCTCAACACGGGCAGCCAAATCAGTCGGCCATCATTGCCGCAGCAGGATTGCTGGAAGAGCGCGTGATCTGCTGGACGTAGCACTCCTCGTGAACGGCCTTGCCGTTTGCATCAGCGCGCAGATCAATTCCTAAATCGACGGGCTTACGGCACAGTATGCACGGTATTTCTGGGAAGTGGCTGCGGCCCATAAATGCCTCCCTTGAACCGTTAGGAGCAGCGTAGGGCAAAAGCGAAATCCCGACTGATCAATACAGATCAAGCGTTGGAGTTTTGCTCACGAGCCAGCGCCGAGCAGTATTGACCAGACTTTGGAGCGCCAAGAGTAGACAGTGATGTCAGCGGGATTCTGCGGATGTGAATTTCGCGCCAAAGGAGACTACATGTACCGTGGATACCGATATCTCAGTTCGCTTCTTCTGACTGCGGCCCTAGCAGCACCTGTTGCAATGATGGCCGCTGCCAGCCCGCAAGATGATAGGAACCACGAAAATAGACAAGGCGAGAACAACAAGCGTTACTACGACAAGAGCCACAAGGACTATCACAACTGGGACGCCAACGAAGACCGCTCCTACCAACGGTATCAGACCGAGCACCACGAAAAGCGGGCTTTCGTTCAGTTGAGTACCCGGCAGCAGACCGTCTACTGGAACTGGCGTCACAGCAATCCAGATAACAAATAAACGAGATCGCCATGCGCATTTGTGATTGTCGAGCGGTGGATGTCTAAGCCGACGGCGTCCACCAGCCGAGGAGCAAGACTATGATTTACACAATGACTAAACCCTGCCCGATCTGCAAACAGCAATTAATCAAACAAAAACCCACGGAAACCGTGCCATGCATCTGCGGTCAACATGTTTGGCAGGGATAGCACCGTTCGGGGCGGCCAAGTTCTCCGAGTACTCAGACGTGTTTGCCGGTTTAGTGGCTCGGGCTCGACTCCGATCGGCCTTCTCATGAAGGCGTTTACACTCAAACCCTCGGTCCAAAGTCGATGAAGTGATATGGCGATGTTTCAACACCTGTGTCTCTATATAAGGCGTTTTGTGGCATACTCAATCGTCGTGAATTATGTCCCGGGTCTCAACGGTGCTTGCGTTAGCGCTAGAGGCGATTGTCGTTTCGGCGCAAAACGCGCCTGAGCCTCCGAGGATTCGCGTTTCAGGTAGACGTCATCGTCCGTGACAAGAACGGCCCAGTCGCGGATTTGACGAAAGGCGACGTCGTCGTGCTCGACCGGGGGAAACCGCGAGCAATCAGCGTTTTCGCAGTCGAATCCCCAAAACCCTCATCGCAACTTCCCCAGCCGCTGCCACAGAACACGTTCTCTGATCTTCCGCAATACGCCTCAAACACGCCAAGCAGTACTACCGTTGTTCTGCTCGACAACCTAAATAGCTTTACGTTTCGGCGGCGGGGAATTACGAGAGCACGCCGTATTGGATGGAGGATCTCGCTCTCGCCAACGCGAAGACCCAGCTCGTCGAATTCATAGAGCAGCTCAGCCCGCAAGACCGGGTCGCCATTTACGGTCTCCGGGATTCCCTGCAAGTGGTATGCGACTTCACTAGCGACCGTGTGCAACTCCTCGCGATTCTGAAAAAATACGACCCCCCATCGAAGACCAAACGCGAAATAGTTGAGCCCGGCGCAGTCCACACCCCGATGGGCCCTGAGGTAGACGACTTAATGAACTCAGAGGCGATGCGATTAGCCGGGCTGGCAAATCAGGAACGCGCCCAGAGAACAATGGGCGCACTGCGGTCGATTGCCGCCCACGTCGGCAACATTCCTGGCCGCAAGAACCTAGTTTGGCTCACCGCGAATCTCCCTTTTTCCGGTGCTGCACAGGCTCGAGTATTGAGCCCTGTGCGGATTGCAGCCTACCCGATCGATGCCCGCGGGCTACTGGCCCGGGAGCCTTCTCAATCGCAGCAAGACGAAATTGATTTTGATCGCGTATTGCGAAATGGGACGAGCATGCCAGCGCAATCTCTCCAGCCTGTCGGCGACGATACTATGGAGACGCTTGCGGATGAAACTGGGGGCGAGGCGTTTGTCAACACAAATAACATCACTGGGGCGATCCGCCAGGCGGTCGAAGACTCGGCGGCCACGTACACGCTGGGTTTTTATATCGATCGCGCTTCGATCGATGGAAAGTTCCATGAACTTAAAGTAGAAGTGAAACGCAAGGGCGTTAAAGCGCGCCATCCCAAGGCCTATCTCGCACTTGAGGACACTCCCGCAACGAAAGATCAGAGCCGAAATAGTCTGCTAACCGCAGTGCGGAGCCCGATTGAGTCATCCGCGATTCCTGTGCAGGTGAGGGTAGAAAGGGTGGAGAAGCCGCTGCCGCATTGTTTGAGCATTTTCGGCTCGATCGACATTCACAGCGTTCAAGTCCTCCAGGATAGTGGCGTGCGCAAGGTCGCCCTCGACGTAGTCACAATTGAGCAAGATCAATCCGGCAAAGTTGTTGCGCAGTCGGGGAGCACAATCAATCTTCAGTTCACAGATAAAAGATATACGGATTATGTGAAGTCGGGTTTCCCGTTTCATCAGTACGTGCAGCCCAAAGCCGACGCCACCACGTTGCGCATACTGGTCGAAGATCCCAGCACCGCAGAAGTGGGAAGCCTGATCATCCCGCTGTCCCAGATAAAATAGATAATTGACGTTAACAGGCGTGGGTGTCAAAAAAGTCCGTGCTTGGAATGTTCTTTTGGTTGTGATTATCGCTCGCCGTCGAGTTTTTCTCTCACTTCAGCTAAAAGCCAGCTTCCACATTGGGTGTTATCGGTGGGCTGAGGAACCGGACTAGTCGTTTGATGTTCTGGGCCACCGCCGCCAGGAAGAACTGCTCCCGTACGAACTTCAATCTCCGCAGACGCAGGCGACGCAATCCGATCTGATTCTTGAGTTCCGCGAACAGGGCTTCCACCCTCTTTCTGTCCCGCTGTGCTTTCGCGAACTCTGGTGTGTTGACCAACTCGCGAGCGCGTTGCCGGGCCGTCTCATCCATGGGAATGGCGAGATACTTATATCGCCCACTGTGCATTGCGCTTTTCGCGAACATGCCCCACAGCGCTTGCGATTTGGCGTTTCCCGTACGCTTTGATTAGAGCAGATTCGGCAATGCCCAAAGCGGTCGCCACATCAGGCACGCGAACATCCGTTTTGAATCCTGTGCCGTTGAGGTGAGCACCATCAACAGCAGTGTTCCGAGAATTGCGGTTTTCATGGCCCAACTGTACGCCTGAGTAGACGGGAGTTCAATTGTTGGCGAAAACAGGGCCCGAGCAGCCCACACGCCCTTCACCATCTTAATCCTGCGCTAAACTATTTCTTCCGAGGTCGTAATCCCTTCAAATGACCAAACAAGAGAAGAAGCGCCTGTCATTAGTGCTTCGCGCCACTGAGTACCTATTCCTTGAAAACATCGCTCTCAAGCTGGTGCTCGAACATCGCGAAGTCCCAAACTGGCAAAAGCTGTTGGACCATCTTCTCGCCGACAAAGAAATGCTGGCCGGGGTACGGCTGAAGTTTAGGGATGTGTACAAGGAAATTGAGGGCTCTGCCGACGCGTCAGGCGCTCTGGACAAACTCTTGGGAGAACTGCCTGCGTCGAAGAAGCCGCACTAACTTGAAAAGTGAAATAGCGATTCTGCCACAGTTACAAACGGCTCTCGCTGGTGGTGGGGCCCCTTGCTCAATGGCTGATAAACTTCCATGCCACTAGCATGAGAACGAGGACAATTCCGGCCACATACCCCCAAGCGCGTCCCTTTTGAAGCTTTTCGTGATCAATCATTGAAACACCCCTGAGGGTACTGTACCACCGGATAGCCGGAGGTCAGTTCAACAATGAAATGGCGATATTTCAACAACAGACCTTCAATTCAAACTGCGGCACTGGCCATAAGGCCGACCGCGAGAAGCGGGAGCGACGCTATCTCCACGACGCATATCAGCCACTTGGGAGCCCCGCGTACACCCGCCACGACGCCGGGAATCATGCCGACAGGAGCAAGCAGAAATAAAAATCCAAGTTGCAGGATTTCCGGGTCTTGCCAAGGGGGCAGGAAATGAGAAGGAGGTCTGAACTCGTAGTAGAGGAATGTGGCAGCAGCGAAAGCGGCATTCAGGGTAAGCATGCCAAGTGCTACCCATCCAAGCGCGTGCCGCTTTTGATGCTGCTGATAAAGTCTCGTCCACGCAGCAATCGTGACCACGAGAGGCCCGCACGTAAGCCTGTATTGAATGAGCCGAGCAATCATGTTCGGAATCCTGCCAAGAACTTATTTTGTGCTCGGTGCCTTGACGTTAACAAGCCTTTACACGTTTTGACCGCTGGCAAAGGCCCACCGGAACGCGGCGCACGAAGGTTCATCGCCACCTCACCTTCAACAAGAAAGAGATTGGGGGAGAGGGATAGGAGCGACCCCGACCCATCGAATCGCGCAAGGAGGGCGGGACGCGCTAAAATGCTAAGAGTTGGCTGCCACTTTCGTCGCTCCAGAAACAGGGGTGTCGCATGACTCCAGAAACGCAACAGTCCGAATCCCCATACTGCGTCAGGATCGAGACCGAGACCGGCCAGTCCTCTACTGTGCCCATTGCGGTCTTGACACCGAAGCAGTTGGAAGTCTTTCTTCAGAGTGAGTTCAAGAGGTTGGCGCAAGAAGCGGGCGTAAAGGGTGCTCGTATTCATGTGGAGCGGGCGATAGCCGCTGACTACGAGCAGGTCCTCCGTGAGGTTGCGGCATGCCTGTCCTCTGCGAAGGCACGCGCGGCATGACTTCCGCAGCGAGGAGTGTACAAGTGAGCGCGAGGAAAACTGTTTTGACTTCCGGTTGATGAGTGAAATCGCGATGTTTCGCCAGTGGTCGGAAGCACAGTCGGGACACCATCTGGACGCGCGTGGACAGATGTGCTGTTTAACCGGCAACAAGGGTTAAGGGAATAAACGCGGCTCAGAAGCGAAACACGATGCCCGTCGGCCGGCGCACGTTGTTCTGAGTCGTGCTGAAGAAGCGCGTATCGATGTAGTCTCCTTCGAAACGCAGCGCGATCGGGCGGAAGATGCGGTAGTCGATGCCGCCACCCAACCCTGTGGCAAAGGATGTATTGGACCCGCCATTAGTACCGACATGTCCAACTCCGAACAGAGCTTCGGCGAACGGGCGCAGATTTCCTACCGAGAACGATACGCGCGGGCCAAAGAGCATGTTGTATTCGTGGGCGCTTTCGATGATCGGACAGCTAGTGGCCGTGATTGCACTCGTGGTGGCAATGCCTGCGGGTCGTTCGGTGTTCTATTTGGGCGAGAACGGGGCACAGATTAGCGGGGCTCGCGCATTGGAGTATGATTCGCTGGCCATGGCGATGATCGATCCTGAGCAGGAACGGCGGAGGCTGGCCGAGTTCTACTCCCACCAGATGGATGGAGAGTTGGAGGCAGTCGCACGACAAGCCTACGATCTTTCTGATCTTGCTCGAGAAACTCTAAGCGCAGAAATGTCACGACGAGGCCTCGCCACTCGACTGGTTGAACTTCCTCCCCTGGTCCCTCCACCACCTGTGCTGCCGAGCGATCCGCCAAACCCCGAACTTCCCGTAGTTGCAGACCTTTCATTTCCCGAAGCGGACCTTGAACGGCGAACGATGGTGACGATTCGTCAAATTCGCGATCTGCCGGAAGCGTTGTTGGCCAAGGGCAGTCTAGAGTCTGCAGGGATCGAAGTAGTTTTGACTGACGAGAACATTGTGCGGATTGGTTCTGGTCGAATCTGGTGGGAGGGATCAAGCTCAGAGTATCTCCGGAAGATGTGGAGGTTGCCAACGAAATTCTGAACCAGCCGATTCCGGACGGCGTTGACGTCGCCGCGTCGGGGAATCTCAGCAACCGCAGTGCCCGAAGTGCCAGTCGCTGCAGGTCACGTTTCAGGAACTCAATCGGCCAGTTTCATATATGACGGTGTGGCTTCACGTGCCAATTCCAGTCTACCGCCCGGCCTGGCGCTGCCATGCTTGCGACGCGGAGTGGGAAGATGACGAAGCTGAAGAGTAGTGAGTCCTTCGCAGAGCTAGTGCGGCTTTTCAGCGGCTCTCACGGCAATGACTTCAATCTCCACCAAGGCCCAGGGAACTGCCAGAGCCGCGACTTGCATCGCACTGCGGGCAGGCCTGTTGGGCTGCTCTTTGGTTCCAAAGAAGCGCGTGTAGGCTGCCATCAATCCAGGGAAATCCATTTTGCCGCCTTTTGCGGGATCGCCCACAAGATAGACGTGCATCATCACCACATCGCCAAGGGTGAGTCCTTCCGTCTTGAGTGTGGCCTGTATTTTCGTGAGCGTGCTCATGGTTTGGGCCTCGGTGTCGCCATAGACGGCGTCCGTTCCCTTGGCCGGATCGGCGGCAGTCACCGGGGACGCCAACTGCCCGCTGAGATGAAGGGTATCGCCCACCCGGACTCCGGTGGCGATAGGACGGTCCTCCTGTTGGATGTGCCAGATATTAGTCTGGGTCTGGGTCTGAGTCTGAGTCTGAGCTTGCGCAACTGCCAGGAGGCACAAGGGCACCGTAAGGCTGAGACACATCGACATTCTTCGCATAAATATATCCATATCCAGCTCCATGCCCACTCTGAGTCTAGCTACGATTGTCCGACCCGGCTGGCAATCATGGTAACCACCCGTTGGGCTGCCAGAGCCGCTCCTTCCTGCCAACCAATCAGATGGCTGCAGTGGTCCCCCGCAAAGTAGATGCGATCGTCGGGAACGATGAATTCCCGGTAGGGTCCGCCATAATAAGCCGCTTCGTTCGCCGGAGGATAGTCCGGTCCGCGGCTGACCCAGGAGCCCAGCGTATAAGGCACCTTGCCCCAGGACATATATATCGGCTTCTCCAGTTCTTTACTCTTGCCGGGATGCAGTTTTTCCACCGCGGCTCGAGAAGCCGCGATCTTGGCCTCATACGAAGGCAGCTTGCCGAAATCGTCCCAGTTTTCCATGGCGTAGCCGGAAATCAGTACTCCACGTTTGGACATGAGCTTTGCGCTTGGATACCAAACCTGCGGAATCGGTCCGGATGCGAGAAACGAAATGCCGCCGTAGATTCCAGCGCCATCCTGTTCCCAGAAGCGTCGCGACTCCCAGGCAACTTTGTAGGCAGAATCATAAGTAACCTGCTCAAATGCGGTCTTCACACGCGGAGCGAAGTCATTCGGTATTTTCCGGAGGATGGTGAGCGGCAGGGCGCAAATGCAATAAGTCCCCTCCATGGAACGAATCGGGCCAGCTTCGCCGTCGCGGTACATCACTCTGACTCCGCGGGTCGTCTTTCGAATCTCCACGATGGGCGAGTTACAGAGGACAACTCTACCCAGCGAACCGGCAAACGCGTAAGCAATACGGTCCATGCCGCCAACCGGCTGGAACATGGTGGCCTGCATGTCGAGCACTTCTTCAAAAAGCATAGGCCGGCAGAACTTCGACCGGAGCAAATCGGAAATAGAAAGCGGATCGCAAGGAATTTCGATTTGATCGCCGGCGCCGGGCAACTGCCGGTCCCCGGATCGCGAGGAGCCGTTGTACTGGAAATTTTTTCCCAGGGCGCCATACGATTTAAGAAATTCCATCACTGCCATGTGATCGTCCGGGGTGAAGGCTTGATCGAGCGCTCCCCGCTGGACACACTTGGCCAGCAGTTCTGCAATGTGACCGCGAGTGTCATTGATGGCTTGTCCCTGCCGAATGGGTTTGCCCCCGAAGACGTCGTCATTCTGCAGCAAGGCGTTCCGCGAGCTATTCACCTCGACTTCCAACTTGACGCCGAGTTCGTTGCAGTAGCCCAGCATGGTTTTGTGTATGGAGGGCAAACGCGCGGGGCCGCAGTTGAAGTAGTTTCCCTCGTCGAACGTACATTCCTGCGACGTACCGTCGGTGAAGACCAGCTTCGATCCTTGGCGCAGCGTCCAGTTCCGTCCCCCGGGGCGGCCCCGGGCTTCCAGAACGGTGCAGTCGAAACCTGCCCGCCGCATTTCGTATGCGGAGACCAATCCAGCGATTCCTGCGCCAAGAATGATCACTTTCGTCCCGCGCCCGGTCGATGCGGGCAGGGGAAAGCCCTTCTGTTGCTCAGTTGCGACCATGCCCAGCAGGCCGAGCGAGTGCATCGTCATAAAGGCGGCGCCGAAGCCTCCCACGCGCGCTACGCTAGCGACGAAATCGCGTCTGCTGATGGTCATCTCTTCGTTGTCCTCGTCCGCAATACAGTCGTCGGGGAAAGGTTTTCCACTCGACCACGCAGAATGGTTGATGGCCGGTCAAGGTCTCTTTATTCCTAAACAAGTCCGTGAACGAATCCGCGGTCAAGCATCCTAAGATTCGGGTAAGGTACCACGCTCGGGTGGAAAGGGCGCTCTCAATTTTTCGCTTGGAGCCATTCAAGATAAGCTGGCTATGCAGGAGGTACAATAGGACAGTGGACGTTATTTAGAACGAATCGTCGGCTTCGAAAACCCTTTACAAATCACGTCGAGCGTATCCTCCGCGAGCTTCAGCGCCGGCAGTTCGTCTCTGGTAAACCAATCCACTTCGGCGGCGTCGCTGGCGGCGCCGATGTCGCCCGCAACCCGACGGCAGAGAAAATCAATCAAAACATAGTGATACTGCACGCGCTGCTCGGGATTGCGCAGAATGCGGTCGTAAACGCCGAGCAGTTCGCCGGGTTCGACGGTGAGTCCAGTTTCCTCGCGGGCCTCGCGTATGGCGGCGTCGCGGACCAGTTCGCCGACTTCGAGCACGCCTCCGGGAATGGACCACTGGGCCTGCAGCGGCGGATGGGCGCGCTTCACGAGGAGGACTCGGGAGCCTTCAATGATGACGGCGCCTACGCCGACCAGCGGGACTTCGGGGAATTCGCGTTGCATGTGTGCATGGATTGTAAATCGACTCGGGAGTCGTGATGGCGCCGGCAGCCGCCGAGCTACGCTCGGCATGGACGGGCGGGGGCGCCCGTCTCCACCCAACCTTTCGGCCCCACCCGAGGCCGTTCCCATGCGAGCCGTTTTCTCTGTACCTCTGTGGTTAAATGGTGTTCGGTGTGTCTATGGCGCTCGAAGAATATAAGCGGAAACGGCGGTTTGAGGAGACACCGGAACCTCCACCGAAGGTAGCGGCAAAGGCAGGGAATCGGTTTGTGGTGCAGAAACATGATGCCACGCGGCTGCACTACGATTTCCGGCTGGAGATGGAAGGTGTGCTGAAATCGTGGGCTGTGCCCAAAGGACCTTCGCTCGATCCCGCCGACAAGCGGCTGGCCATGCAGGTCGAGGATCATCCGGTTTCGTATTTCGATTTTGAGGGCAACATCCCGGAGAACAATTACGGCGCGGGCACGGTGATTGTGTGGGATGTAGGCACGTGGCAGCCGCTCTCGCCGGTGCCGGTGAATGGGAAGTATGTGCTGGGAACGGAAGCGGAAGCGGCCGCGATGCTGGCCAAAGGTGACCTCAAGTTTCGTTTGAAGGGGAAACGATTGAAGGGAGACTTCGCGCTGATTAAGATGCGCGGTCGGCGACCGGGTAGCAAGGGTAACGAATGGCTGATCATCAAGAAGCAGGATGATCACGCGGTAGAGGGATATGACATCGAGGCAATCGACGATTCCGTACTCAGCGGGCGGACCCTCGAGGAAGTTGCCGGGGACGCTGGATCCCGCGAGTGGACAAGCCGGCCCACCGGCCGCGGAAAATTAAAGGCCGCATGGCTGGCCGATGCGGTCGCGAAGTTGGACAAGAGAAATCTCGCCAAGAAAACAAGCGCTAAAAAAAAACAAAAGAAGTAATCACGGAGGGCACCGGGGAACACCGGGCAAGCCGGTCGGAGCTCTCCAAGAATCTTGAGAAGCCCGCACCATCCAAGCCTAAGTCTTACTCTGTGTCGTCTGTGGTGAAAGCCTCTACTCCCCCTGGACTCTCTTCCCCTGCGCTCTCCTCCGGCGCAGTCAAGCGCCCCATGCCCACAACGATTCATCCTATGCTGGCGGAGTCGGTGGCTGAGCCATTTGATGGTGAGGAGTGGCTGTTTGAAATCAAGTGGGACGGATATCGAGCGATCGCATTTATCGAAAAAGGCAGGGTGAGGCTGGTGTCACGCAATCAGAATGAACTGACGGCGCGCTATCCGGAATTGAAGGACATGGCCCAACAGATAAAAGCCAAGACGGCGATTCTGGATGGCGAAGTGGTCGCGCTCGACGCGCAAGGAAAAGCATCGTTCAGCCTGATGCAGCAGCGCACCGGATTTCGTCCCGGCGGACATCACGCCGCGGGGAACGCGGAGGTGCCGGTGCTGTATTACGCCTTCGATCTGCTCTATCTCGATGGCTACGACTGGCGGCGTGTGCCTCTCGAGCAACGCAAGCGCAAGCTGGCGTCAATCGTTGTGGCGAGCGATGGCCTGCGATATTCCGATCACTATTTTGAACGCGGCAAGGCTCTGTTTGAGATAGCGCGCCAGAAGGGACTGGAAGGCATTGTCGCCAAAGTTCGTACGAGTCTCTATGAAGAACGCCGCAGCGCCGAATGGCTAAAGATCAAGATTAGGCATCGCCTGGAAGCCGTCATTGGCGGATACACCGAGACCAAGGGCAGCCGCACTCACTTCGGGTCGCTTGTGCTCGGATTGTATGACAAGCAAGGCCGACTGATTCATGTGGGCCAGGCGGGAAGCGGATTCAATCAGAAATCGCTGAGCGAGATTTCGAGCGTATTGAAGAAACTGACGACGAATAAGAATCCCTTTTTCGGGGACGTTGACGCCCTCCGCAAGGTGAGCTTCGTGAAACCTGAGTTGGTGGCCGAGATCGAGTTTGCGGAGTGGACCGGCGGAAATACCAGTTCCCGGTTGTCAGTTCGCAGTTCTCAGTCGCGCAGTTCTCAGTCCCAAGGCGAGGAAAGAAATGCCGGCGGGCCCAAGCTGCGCGCTCCCGTGTTTCTGGGATTGCGCGACGACAAAGATCCGAAAGACTGCCGCCTGGATCAGGACGAGCCGCAACAAACTGAGAACTGACCCCGGGGAGCGGAGAACCGGGTCTCCCTACTTGATGTCCTTCATCGGTAACAGGGTGCCGTAGTCGCGGCCGCTCGGATCCACGGCGCGGGCCTCGACCGCGGCGAACGCATCTCTTAGCTCGGGATATTTCGCCACTAGAGCTTTAATAACGGCCATGTTGCTTTGGTAGGCCTGGTTGGTATTGGAAATGTCGGCGGCCTGATACCGCACCACAAGGTCCAGATCATTGCCGACGACAACCGGAAACATGGCAGTGAGCTTGGAGGTGGCCGTTCCCTCCGGCAGGTCGACCGTCTTCCCGACTGGAAGGTCGGCGGGCTGTACGGCCTGCTGCTCTTCCGCGATCTTATCCGTGGTCAATGTGCCCATGAAAACGAGCGGCGATATGAGGTTGCGAGCCTGAGTATAGTAAAACCATGCATTATGCATCTGGCCCTTGGCCTTGTATTCGCGCGCCCGCGCCAGGAACCAGTCGCCATCGTGGCCCGCAACCTGGGCGGCCTTGATGTAGAGGCCCCCTAGTTTCCAGTCGCTTCCCACTTGCTGAAGAATTGCGGAAAACATGGTTCGCCCTTTCGCGGAATTCGCATCGAGAAGAACGACGCCGTACTTGCCAGAGGGGAGATTGTCGAGATAGAAGACGGCGCTGTTGGCGGTTTGGCCGCTCTTGCCGAAAACTCCGCAGTAAAATTCAGCGTGAGCGACCGGAGTCGTGCCGTCGAGCAGAAAGACACCCTTCAGGTTCGCCTGGGCACTTGCCAGGTCCGGCTGATGGTCTTTGATGGTGGTTTCGATTCCGGAAAAATCAGAAGCGAGGCTGGGAATCGAATTCTGCCGCAACGAGGCCACGTCGCCCTTGGCGGCCATTCCGAAATATCGTTGCCCGGCCGCGGTGACGGCGTTCCGGCCAGCATCGTCGAGATCGCCTGACGTCTGACAGCCCTGCGCGCGGGCACTCAAGGACGAAAATGCCACGACTGCCAAGGCCATCCAAAGAGCTGGGATGAGGCTGCGGGCCACATTCATATTGAACTCCGCCTTTACTTTCATTGCGTTGCAATAGGCTGGGTTCAGTTTACTCTGCTTCAGCCTTACCCTGCTAAGATTGAGCATCAACGGAAATGGTTGACTGTAATCCAGTTCTTCCGAAGGTTCGCAGTTCTTGGCCTACTCGCAAATCCGTGCAAGAGCATAGCCTTAAGTCGTTCCATCTAGTAGGACGGTTCGCCATTCTTTCAAAGCGACGCTGGTGATAAAATTGTCGTAAGTCAGCCTTGCAGTGTCCTCGAAAACAGATTCCTCGGAGGAGTAGCGTGAGCACGGGACGGAAATGCAATGCCGGAATCCTCGCCCTGTGCCTCGGTGCATGGTGCCTCGGAATTGTGAGCCTTGCGGATGCTACATCCCCGCAGAGCCAGTCGCAGGGTCCGCTGAAGCAGGCTCCGCTGAAAAAGAAGACGAAGAAGTCACAAAAGCCGCAGCTGCCTGCCCTGCCATCCGGGCCCACCGGGCCAGTGCAGGCGATTCCTCTGGACTCGATGGCGCCGGTGCCGCCGCAGGTGAGTTATCAAAACGCGCAGTTGACCATCGTCGCAGCCAACTCAACCCTGGGCGACATTTTGCGAGCGGTCCGCAAACAGACCGGGGCAGAGATTGAGATTCCGTCGGCGACAGAGCGTGTGGTGACCCATCTGGGACCGGGTCCGGCGCGGGATGTCATGGCCGACCTATTGAATGGATCGCGCTTTAACTATGTTCTGCTGGGGTCTCCGGCGGATAGCGCGGTGCTCACGCGTGTGGTGCTGGTGGCAAAAACCGGACCGGACGATCTGATCCCGAACAATCCGAATAGCTCGTCGATCGCAGAACAAGCTCAACCTGGAATGGTGCAACGCCCAGTCGGTCCGGGAGGAATGCCCGAGGCGGCAGCGGAAGCAAATGACGCGCAGCCGACGGAAGACGACGACGCGGATCAAGCCGCCGCAGAGGCGGAACAGCAGCAGCAGCCGTCTCCGGATCAGCCCGCGGTGAAGACACCGCAGCAGATGCTGCAGGAGATGCAGCAGCGACAGTTACAACTCCAGCAGCAACAGCAGTCAGGACAACCGCCCGTTCCGGGACCCGGCGCACCGCCGCGGCCTCCACAAGAACAACAATAAGCGATCGGAAAAAGCCGCGAGCACGCGGTTCAAGCTGATAACTGCCCGGAAAGTTCGTTAGGGCTGGTTTCCGCGAATATTTTCAACGTGAGGCGCGAGCCGAACCGAAACTGGCGAATCGCCCTCCGCCATCGTTTTCTGCAGCAGGTCCCAGTCACGCGCTACTTCTGCTTCGGAGAGACCCTGCGCCGATCGGCCGCTTAATTCCAACTGAAGTCGCGCCTCAAGAAGCTGACGCTCCATCTCCTGGGGAGCGCCGCCGCTTAAAACATTGTCGGCGGACACGCCCATCTGCACCAGACTCTCTCCTACTCGCACTTCAAGAATCGGTCGGCCGTGCTCGTCGACGCCGGTCCTGGCTTTGGATTGCAGCCGAGCCCACACTTTGGCTACTTTCCGTCCCGACTTTTCCGGATAAGCATCGGCCAGGAAATGTTTCAGTTGCTGCTGGTAGGCTCGGCGATCTTCTGCTCCCAAGCGGCGCTCGGGGTCGCCGCTTCCTACGAAGACCATGGCGTTGCGCGCCGGCTCGAAGCGCCCGGCGCCCGTGCCTACATAGACCGCGGCCACGCATCCCGCAAAGATTGGGCTGACCACGACGCTGGGTACGATGTACTTTTTCGAAGTGAAGAATGATTCGACAACTCCATGCACGTTCGAACTGCGAGGCATCGTGCCGGGCACCTGCGATATGATGAGCCGCGAAAACTGGAGCCCAGAATGACGCGTGCTGAACTTCGTCAGCATTTTTGCAATCTGTTTCGGCGTAGTAATGCCAACATCGGCGACCAGGCTGCGATGCAGAGATTTTGGGTAATAGAAGTTAAGGACATCTTTGGCGAAATCGGCGCAATTCCTGGTAGCCAGGTGAAAATGAGACTGATTCGGGGATGTATTGTATTTGCGGATTAGAGCGTCGTCCTGCTCCGGGGTCGTTTCAATGTCGAAGCCGTAGATGGTTCGATCATAGGAAGAACCGACGAGCTGATACCAGTTGCCTCCGGGAGTTTCTCCATTCTTTACGTCGGGGACGATGTCTTCCAGGTATTTGCGGCGGTAGCGGTCGCGCAGGAAGGCGGCCATCTTCGCATTGGCGAACAGCGGTACATCCTCCGGACGTTCCACGGCATACAGATACGGGATGAGAGGAATGGCTACCCAATCGTATCCGCCAACGCCGTCATACCGGCTGAGGACGACGCCCGTTTCTCCCGCAGCACAATGGCGCAAAACCAGGGGCGTGTCGGCACATACGCCGGAAAGATAAACCGCGGCGTGACCAGTCGCGGTGAAAAAACCCATCCTGCCGTATGGTTCCTCAAGAAGAAGCGTGGCGGAAGCGCTCGCGAGGGAGGCACAAGCCAAAACCATCACTGCTAACTTGCTGAAAACGCGCCGCATTGTCTGAATGTGGCGTGAAAACATACTCCCCCCAGGAGAACTCACTCTAACTCACCTCTAAGAACCCTTCCTGCAAACTTTAGTTGCTGGGAATCGCAAAAACCAGTTACGGAAGGGAGGGTAAATTAGGGTAAGGAAAACTCATAGCTGGGGCGAATAAACAACGAAGTTGTCACCGTAAACCATCGATCCCGGGGGGCGGCTGCCGGTTATGATTCAGTGGCCGTGGTCAACTGTGCTTTGGCCCAGCGCGCGCTTTGGCTGACGGATTGATCCTCGTCCGCCGCGAGTTGGTCAAGCAAGGGCAGGAATTCCCGGTTTCCGCTGTTGCCCATGGCGATGGCGGCATTACGGCGAAGGCCGGAGCGCTTGGTACGACGGATGGGCGATCCGCGGAAGATCGCGCGAAATTCTTCTCCGGACATTTCGGCGATCCAGGCAAGAGCGGGATTCACCAAGTCCGGACGAGCTTCAAATTCAGGCGCCGTTGATACCGGCGCCTTACGATTCCACGGGCAGACGTCCTGGCAAATGTCGCAGCCGAAGACGTGGGGACCCATCCCAGCGCGAAGATCCTCCGGAATCGATCCGCGTTTTTCGATCGTCAGATATGAAATGCATCGGTTGGAATCGAGTTGATGCGGACCCAGCAGCGCGTCAGTCGGGCAAGCCTCGATGCAGCGGGTGCAGGTACCGCACCGGTCCGGGGCTGGCATGTCCGGCGCGAGTTCTAGAGAGGTCAGAATCACGCCCAGGAAAAGCCACGAGCCCTTTTTCTGATCAATGATGCAAGTATTCTTCCCAATCCAGCCCACTCCCGCGTACTTGGCGTAGACGCGTTCGACGATGGGTCCGGTGTCAACGTAGCTGCGGGTGATAAGAGCCGGCTGTAACTCGGCCGGTAGATCCTGATGCTGCACAGCCTGATGCAGTGCAGCCTGTTGCGGCATAGCTTGGTGCAGAGCGGCTTCCACCCGCTTCAGGCGGCGCCAGACCGCATCGTGGTAGTCTTCGCGGCTCCAGGCATAGCGCGAAATCCATCCCCGGCTGGGTTCGTGCACTTGCGTCGAGTAGGGATTCGCAGTGTTGTAGTTGATGGCGCAAACCACCACGCTTCGCGCCCATGGAGCGACTCGACCCAGGGAGCCCCGTTTGAGATCGCCGCGATCATCGAGCGCGGCCATATATTTCATTTCTCCGGCATGACCAGCGGCAATCCACTTGGGAAAATGTTGGAGTTCGGCAGCATCGGCGGCGGGAGCGACGCCCGCGAGGTCGAAACCGGCCTTGTCGGCGGCGCGCTTGACGATGGCTTTTACGTTATCGAGTGAACTACCCAATCGAATTCCTCTCGGTGATCCGTTTTTGTAAGCGTACAAGCTTCGAGATCCGGAGTCACGCAGCCTCTGCGCTTGGATTGCGAGCGACGGCGCCATCTGCTGACAGCAACGGCCCGCTGCGGTATCCTTTCCCGCATGCGCGCAACCCAGCTTAGACCTTTTGTTCTTGCACTCACTCTGCTTCTGTCGTCTGTGACCGCGGCTCAGCGCAGCACATCGGTCGCGGTCGTGATCCGAGTCACGGATCCAACCGGGAATGGAGTGCCTGGGGCGCAGGTGCGAATCGTTCCGGCGCCGGATACGGCCTCGAAACCTGAAACCGACGACAAGGGCCAGCTCGCGCTCGATTTGAAGCCCGGCGGATATGCCATCTTTGTGCGCGTGCCCGGCTTCATGCCTGGAATTGCGCACCTCGACGTCGTGAACGCCGGTCTTCCTCATTCCGATGCCCAAGCGGCGAAGCCGGCGCAGACCTTCCCAATTGTGCTGCAGCTCGGAGCGACCGGGTCGCCAACCGTTAGTCCAGTGTCTTCGAAAGATGGCCTATTCGTATCGGCTTACCCATACCACGCTCCGGCCGGATTTTCGTTTGCCGATCTGAAGGCCATGCCACACCTCACGGCAACTTTCCACAACGCGCATACGAACGCCGACGAAACTTACTCCGGAGTTCGTCTCGCCGATCTTCTCGGCAAAGTGGGAGCGCCGCTCGGCAGAGAACTTCGCGGTGAGGCGCTCACGAACTTCGTTGTCGCCACGGGTGCGGATGGATATCAGGCCATTCTGGCTCTGGCCGAGGTCGATCCCGAGTTTCATCCGGGAGAAGTTCTGGTCGCTGACACGATGAATGGTCAACCTCTTGACGCGCACTCCGGTCCGTTAAAACTCGTCGTCACCGAAGACAAGCGCCCCGCCCGCTCCGTTCGCAACCTGACGACCATCGAACTGAAATTATTTCCGTAACCGACTGCTGAAAAAGTCCACTGGAGTCAGTTTTGAAAGGGCGTGGCTTTTCAGCCGCGCCGTCCGCCGCCTGCGATGAATGACGGCTTGGCCGCCGCGGGAGACGCAACCTCAGGAAAAAGTTTTCAGCAGCCTGCTAGGGCTTGCGGGAAGCAGCCTAAACGCCCAGCTTCTTGACTTCCTCGTTGTAGTACTTGCGGTAGAGGATGTCCCACTCCTGCGAGCCTTCAAGGATGGTGCGCTTCTGGCTCTCGATCTTCTGGCGGGCGGCGACGTCGATTCTGGCTTCCTGATTGAGCAGGTCTTCGAGAATCTTGCGGGTTTCCTGGCGGATGGTGTTGGGGTCTTCGATGAACTCGACCTCATCCATCTGCTTAAGAACGTCGGAAACCGCCCGGGCCAGCACGTTGACTTTGTCGCGGCTGAGCCTCACAGCACCGCCTTGTACTTGCGCACCAGTTCGGTCTTCACCTTGCGGAACATTTCCTGGTAATTGGCGCCAGAGTTGCGCATCTCGTCGGAATACGCTTCGAGGATGACGCGCACTTCGTCGTTGATTCGGTCCTCCAGCGAGAGTTCGTCGACCAAGGCGGCGTTCACTCGTTCGGTAACCGCGGGAACAGCCGCGGTCTCGATGAACTTGCCGGCAATTAGTTTCTTGGTGACTTCGCGGGCCAGATAGCCCACATATTCTCTGGACAAAAGCATGTCTGGATTGGGCGTGCTGCGTGCAACCGTTGTCAGTCTGAATCAAAAAAGTGTACCACAGCTGAAGCCCGAGCGGCGCGAGCCCTCTGAGCGGCGCCTCATTTTGGCGAGGGTGCCGAACGGGCGCGACGGGCTGCACTTCACCGCGCTTTTTTGAAAGTGTCATCCCGACGCAGGCCGCGATTCAGCCGGAGGAGGGTCTCGCGTGAAGCTCCTCTGAAGCCTTTGCCGGTCGGCCGGCGAGATGCTGGCCTTGGCCAAAAGAGCGGCTCCGGTCAGAGGTTGCATCGGAGTGGACCTTGTTGGCTAGGGAATTTGAGCCGGCGGCTGGTCGCGCAGGACGTAGACAAATTGCCGGATTTCATGGCGCTCGCGTTCTGTCTCCTGCGCTAACTCTCGAGCGATCTGGTCATAGACTCGGAGCTCCGCTGCGGCTTTCGCAGCATCTCCAGCCTGCCGATAAGCCTGAGCCAGACGATAATGCGCCTCTTCCATTTTCGGATCGACCTGAATTGCCTGCTGATACTCGGAAATCGCCTTGGGATAATCTTTCTCGTCGGCATGGACAATTCCCAGTTGAACGTAGGCAGCGGCAAAATTCGGATCGAGACGAATGGCATGGTTGAGCAGCGACTCGATCTGCGGTGCGCCAGCCGCGTCCGGCGAAACCTTCCGCAGCTTCCAAAGTCCGACTGCATAATAGTAGTTGGCCTCGGCATTGTCCGGTTGCTGGGCGACGAAGCGCTGTAGTTTTTCGACAATTTTCTCGGAGGGCGCGGACTCCGCGCTTTGCATCTTTCCCATGAATAGATAGGGAGCGGGATCATTGGGATTCAGATCGGACGCTTCACTGACTCGCATGACGGCCTGATCGTAGGAGCCGCGGGCAAACCACGCCGCGCCGAGTCCAATCAACATGCGCGCGGAGTGAGGATACAGATGATTGCCCCTGGTGAAGACCTCCAAGGCGGGTTCCGGAGCATGATGCAGCAGAAGTTCGGACCCCCAGTCAAACACATAAGGTTCGCGCGGATCCAAATCCGCGGCGCGCTGATACTCGCGCACAGCCTCCAGCGAATCGCCCAGTTTCTCCTGCATATCGCCGAGCAGATGATGGAGCTCGGCGCTGTCATTATGCGCGACCAAGGCTAGGCCCTGATCGCGTGCCCGCCCATAATTGCCGGCATGCGCGTTGGCGAGCGCCAGATCGTAGGAGTTTTCGTAGTCGCTGGCTTTGAGTTCGCCGGCGCGTTCGAAGTATGGAATCGCCTCGCGGGCTTTGCCGTTATTGTCCAGAAGTTTTCCCAGAAGATGGTTTGCCTCGAAGCTATAGGGGGCGCGCTCTAGGCTCGCGCGCAGCCATTTTTCCTGCTCGGACGCAGCCGCTGGCTCTGCGCCGGGCGTCGATTCGCTTAGCGAAACCGTTTCCTTCGCCAGCGTTTCGCGGGTTCGCACCATCGTGTCGGAGCCGTGACCGCCGAGACTTGTCGTATCGGTAACCCCGGCAACCGCGAATCGGGGTTGATCGAAGAACTCGGAGGCTTGCCCGGCTGCTGGACTCTTTGCCGGCAGGAGAACGAGATCGAAATTTTTTGCTTCTTTCGGGGCAAAGAAGAGTGAAGGAATTTCGGCGTCGCTGTATCCGGCCATCTCCGTTCGCAGAACATAAACTCCGCCGCGCAAAGCCGTAAAACTATACTTGCCTTGCGCATCCGTACGCGCCGTTCGTATCTGCACGGGGTCTTTGGACTCCAAGTGAAGGGCTGCGTTGGCCACTGGTTTTCCTTGTGAGTCGCGCACCGTGCCGCGGAGAGAAGCCGACGTTGCGCTCTCTTGGGATTGCAGGCACAGCGGGAGCAATGCGAGCAGGACAAGCGCGGCGAATTCGCATCTTAGAACGCGATCGGATCTGAGTTGCCGGGAAATGGCGCGGAAACGGCCCATGAAGATCGGCGCTGGTGAGAAGCTCGAACGACATCAGTTTGCTGCGCCTAATCGTGCATTCTATCTGCCTGCATCGTCGCTCGCAACCGACTCCCTGCACGCTGTTTTGGAAGGTTGCGAAAGAAAAGCGCTGGCGGATCTTAAGCCGCACAAAATAGAATGCAATGTTTCGCGATAGGTCTTGTCGAGGTTGTCTGCAAGATTTCTACGCGTTCCTCCTATGCAGCAAAGAATGGGTATCACGGAATGTGCACTAAAAAAGAGGATGAGATGAGACTGCTCCGGTTGTGGCTGTCAGCAATCGCGGTGCTGCTGGTGACTTGCCTCTCCGGCTGGAGCCAGCAGCCCTCCGCCAGGCGAAGGATCATTATCGATCAGGACGCATCCGGCCCCGGAGGGAGCGATCAGCAGGCTATCCTGCTGCTGGTCCAGTCGCCGCAAACCGAAGTCCTCGGCGTGACCGTGGTGACCGGCGATGCCTGGCTCAAAGAAGAAGTCGCGCACACCTTGCGCATGCTGGAGATCATCGGACGAACTGACATCCCGGTCGTGCCCGGAGCCGAGTATCCGCTGCTCAGGCGCAAGGAAGAAACGGAACTTTGGCAGCAGCAATATGGCTCCGTAGTGTGGCTGGGTGCGTGGACTCCGCAGCGCTACCACGCGGCTGATCAACTGGGGGAAATGCCCGAGGGCAAGCCCACCACAAAACCGGCAGATGAAGACGCTGCGCATTTTCTGCTGCGCATGGTTCACAAGTATCCGCACGAAATCACGATCTACGAAGGCGGACCGATGACCAACCTCGCGCTCGCCATCTCGATCGATCCCCAGTTCGCCGGACTGGCGAAAGAGTTGGTGTTCATGGGCGGGAGTCTGAATCCGAAGACAGATGATCCTGAGTTTGTGAATACGCCCCGGCACGAATTCAATCTTTGGTTTGATCCGGAAGCGGCACACATCGTGCTGACGGCGCCGTGGAAAAAGATTGTTGCCACGACAGTAGACATTTCTCTAAAGACGCGATTGACTCAGGATTTGCTCAACCAGGTTAAGGCAGGCAACACGCCTGCGGCTCGGTATGTCACCTCGTATTCGCGTCTTTTTGGCAAATATAACTACTTATGGGACGAACTGACGGCACTGGCCTGGCTCGATCCAACTCTGATCACAGCGAAGGAGTCGCGTTATCTGGATGTGGATCTCAGCCGCGCCGCTAGTTACGGAAATACTCTCACTTGGACAGAAACGGACAAGCCCAAATTCGCGGAACAACTCGTCCAAGTGCAGATTGATCTCGACACGCAGCGGTTCTACAAGATGTTCGTCGATTTGCTGACCGCTCCCACACCAAAACCTTAAGGCTGGCTGCGTTTTTGCAGGTTACGGCTGCAATTGCTGGAGCATCCGCTTGGCTTGCTCATCATCGGGATGCTGTTTGAGCAAATCGAGCAAGACGCCGCGAGCCTTGTCCCGCGCGCCATCCAGAGCATAGACGCGCGCCAGATTGAGATATGCCTGATCGAAACCGGAGGCCACGCGGATGCACTCTTCGAAGCTTGCCACCGCCTGATCGCGCCGCTGAGTGACCAGATAGAGCACTCCCAGATTGTTCAGCGCTTCCGGGTAAGCGGGACGAGCCTTCAGTGCGCGCTGCAAATATTCGTAAGCCTTGGCGTTGTCGTCAGTCTGCGCGAATACCATCCCCAAACTGTAGTTCGCTTCAGGATCTTGCGGTGCGACTTCCAGCGCGCGTTCCAGAACTTTGCGGGCCTCGTCCCAACGCTTTTGCAGACGATAGGCATTGCCCAGATTGTCGAGCGCCAGGAGATGATGCGGAGTCAGCCGCAAGGCTTCCTGAAAACACTCCACTGAATCGTCGACCCGTCCCTCGCGCGTAGCAAGGACGCCAAGATTATTCCAGGCATCAGGAAGCGTATCGGGATAATGGGCCGGAAGCCTCAGGGCGCGTTCGAAGGCGTCGCGCGCGGCCGCGTTCTTACTTTGATTCAGGTAAACGCTCCCCATGCCGTACAGCGCCTCGGCGCTCGACGGATTGTCGCGCAAAGCCTGCTGGAATGAGACTTCGGCCTGATCCAGATATCCGCGCTGAAAGAATAGAGCACCGTAGGAAAGATGGTTGCGGCCAACTTGCAGTGCGTACTCCGCGCTCGGGAACGGAAGCGCCCGCGTCAGTCGCTCGGCGTCGTTTCGCGGAATGCTCTGGAAGTCTTGTTCGAGGTGTTCAGGCACGATCGGGCCCTGATACACCTTCACGATGTCGCCGCGACTGTCGATCAGGAAAGATGTTGGCAGGCTGAGGTCGCGATGACGATCGAATAGTTGGCGATAGAGAATGTTATAGATCGCCGCGACATCGTCGGATCCATGCACAATCGGAAAACCGAGGTCGCTAGCGAAAGCGCGAACTCCGGTATCGGTGGGAGCATCTACGTTCACAGCGATCAGTTGCAGACCTCTCGTCGTCCAATCCGTATAAAATTTCTGCAGCGTTCTCAACTCTTCGCGAGAATTCGACGACTTCGTGGTCCAGAAGTTCAGAAGGATCGGATTGCCGCGGAGCGCGGTCAGCGTCCGAATCCGTGCTGAAAGATCGGGAAGCGAAAAATCTGGCGCGGGAATGGGAGCCAGAAGCCAGGTTTCAAGCTTGGCCGGAAGTAGCTCGGCTTCCTTTATCACCGGCGCAGAAAAGGCTCTGGTCTTTCTCGCCCGAGTTTTGAATGGTTCCCGACGCGAAGGTTCAGCGTCCTCTTCCAGCCAGATCCTATGATTGATCGGAAGATTGTGGAGCTCCTGCACGAGGCCGCTGGGCCAGCGAATCGAAGCTCTTACCGGTCCTGTCGTACCCCCAAGGCCGAAGAATACGTCCTTGCTGTGCTGGGAAAGAAAACCGGAGCCGGCCTGAAGCATGCGCGTCTGCCGGCCAGCGCCGGCTTCGAGGGTGATCTCGGCACCGATCGCATCGCGATTGCTCTTCGTGCCTCGAAGGCGAAATGCGATTGCAGGCGGCAGATTCTCCATTGCATTTTCCAGCACCCGCAACTGTGGAGCATTGCGGTTCTTCAGAAACACTTCGACCCGGCCATCGTGATCGAAGTCGGCCAAGGCAAATGCTCTGCCATCTTCCCTGAAGTCCATGCCAATCACTGCGGATACGTCCGAGAAAGTTCCATCCCCATTGTTGGCGTAGAAAACATTTCGTTCATAACCACTCCAAGTCCCGTCAGAACGGATGAGTTCGTTGATCGCGTTCCAGCCTTGCTCATATTCGTGAGATGCGCGGGCTTGGTCAGGAGAACAAGCGACTACTTGCCGCCAGAAAAAACTGTTCAGATCCGGGCGCGACGAGCCAGAGACCATTCCGTTGACGATGTAGAGATCGGGAAAACCGTCGTGATCGAAATCGAACGCGTCGCTCGACCAGGCCCAACGGCCCATTCCAACGCCTGAAGAATCGGTTGCGTCGTCGAAAGCAGCTCCGCGATGGGGGAGCATATTACCCAACGTATTAGGAAACGTATTATGAAACAAGGAATTCCCCATCGCGTGTTTTTGATAGAGCGAGCGGGTCTCTGGGGACGATTCTTTCTTGAAGATTTCCTGGGTTGAGACGCGTTCACCGGCCGCCGTCCACATATCCGCGACGTAGAGATCCTGGGCGCCGTCATTGTCATAGTCCAGCCACGAGACACTCATTCCCGCGCCAATGTCCACGACCGCAGCCTCGGCTGCAACATCGGTGAACGTTCCGTTCCGATTGTTGCGGTAGAGATTTTTTCGTCCAAAATCATTGACTACGTAGAGATCGGACCAGCCGTCACGATCGTAGTCGCTCCATCCGCAACAAAAGCTGTAACGCGTATTGTTCTGATCCAGGCCTGACGCCGCGGTTACATCGCGGAACGTGCCGTCGCGCTGGTTGCGCATCAGGAAGTTGGGTGGGCCGTTTTCCGCATCGTGATACGGAGACGGATATTTATATTGACCGGTGCCCTGGTAGTAAGCGTACAGGCAGAAGTACAGGTCGAGCCAGCCGTCGCGATCATAGTCCGCGGCGGCCGCTCCAGTGAATGTTCCCTGCGGAGGAGTCGCGAACTGGAAGGCGTCGGGTTGTTGGCGAAACTTGCCGCCGCCATCGTTCACAAACAACAGTGGCCCGTTGGCGCGCACCACGATGGCGTCCTGGCAGCCGTGGTTGCTGAAGTCGGCGAACAGAGCGCACGACGTATTTTCCAGAATTCCTAGCCCAGACGAGTCGGTAACGTCTTCGAACGTTCCGTCGCCGCGATTGCGATAGAGACGATTGGGCAGGCCGGCAGGCTGGCAAACATAAAGATCGTCGAAGCCGTCGTTGTCGATGTCGGCGGCCGAAACTCCATTGTGTCCGTAGATGTCGATGCCGCAAGCACCGTCGAGCACCGTGCGCCAGTAGTCTGTTCCGTGCAGCATCTGGGCCGAGTACGAAGAATTGCCGCCCAGCGCGGCGGCGGTAATGTCCACATAAATGGGCGCGGTAGAACGGGCGCGCGTTTCGTCGAGTGTTCGCCAGCTGCGAACATGAAACTCGCCCGCGGGGGACGGTTTCCATTCCAGATCCCAGTTGCCCACAAGCTGTTCGCGATAGAAGCCGGTGCCAGTCCCCACGATTTCGTAACGAATGCGAGTCTGCAATCGCCCAGGAAGTTGAGAAGAAGACGAACCGACACCTGACGCGCCAATCCTTGTAATCTGAAATTCCGCGGTCACGATACTGGAGAACAAGCGGAACCTGGACTGCCACTCTCGAAGAAAACCGTCGCGGGTCAACCTAGCCTGACTGGCGAACTGATTCTGGCTCACTTCGACCATGGGACCGGAACGTACGACTCGCGACTGGGCGGGCGCGGGCGATGTCCCGGAGAAATCTGCTGCGAGAACTTCTGCGATTGGCTGTGTTTCGCGCGGAGACTGCAACAGGCCCGCGGACCACTGCGCAAGAATCCCCGCAATCTGGTCGGCATATTTTTCCGTGATGAAACTGTCGAGACCTGTCTGCACTTTCAATAGCGTGGCATCGAGCGGTCGCTCGCTTCGATAATGCGGTTGCAGGCGGAATGTAGCGTCGGGACTATCCCGGCGCAATGTGGAGAATCTGGGACTTGAAAGTGCGTGCCCCCACAAGCGAGCGGGAATCAGAGTCGCTCCCGCACTCTGACAGAAACGGACAAGAAACTTGCGCCGGTCTAGACCTGCGGATGGAGAATCAATCAAGTGAGGACCTACCGAATGAAGATCGACGGATGGATGCGATTTCCCAGCCCGGCTCAGAGTGATTTCCCTCGAAGGGTTAAGCGCGAAACCGAAGCTTACATTCGCAAACTAACATTCTCATTTCGGCCGGTCAAGGCGGAGGCGGATCACGCTTGAATCCACTCTCGCTATGGTAGGCTAGCGGAAATGCAGCTCAGAATTATTCCGCCGGCAATCGCGAACTGGAATGTCTCACATGACTCCCAGATTGACCTCCAAACGAACGCGGCTGGCGAGCCGGAGGCAGCCTGATGGTGGATTTCCGCTCCGATGCTTTTGTATTCTTCGGCGCCACCGGCGACCTCGCGCATAAACAGATCTTCCCTTCACTGCAAGCCCTGATTCGCGACGAAGGCCTAAATCTACCCATCATCGGCGTGGCCAAAGCCGGCTGGAATCTCGATCAACTCAAGGCGCGCGCCAAAGACAGTCTCGAAAAGCATGGGGGTCTCGATTCCAATGCCTTCGACAAACTGATGGGTCTTCTGCGCTATGTGGACGGCGACTACAACGATCCGAATACGTTTGCTCAATTGCGAAAAGAGTTGGCACAGGCAAAACAACCACTACACTATCTGGCGATTCCGCCCAGCCTGTTTGGCACGGTTGCCGACGGACTGGCCAAGGCAGGCTGCGCCCAGGATGCACGAGTCGTGGTGGAGAAACCTTTCGGCCACGACTTGGCCTCAGCTCAGGCGCTGAACCGGATTCTGCGCGAGTACTTCCCCGAAGAACGAATTTTCCGTATCGATCACTTTCTAGGGAAGGAACCGGTACAGAATATTCTCTACACTCGCTTCGCCAATCCGATCTTCGAACCGATCTGGAATCGCAATTACGTGCGCAGCATCCAGATCACGATGGCGGAAAAGTTCGGCGTCGAGGATCGCGGCAAACTTTACGATGACACCGGCACGGTCCGGGATGTGGTGCAGAACCATTTGCTGCAGGTCTTGGCCCACCTCACCATGGATCCGCCGACGGGAGAGGATCACGACGCGTTGCGCGATCAGAAAGCCGCACTGCTGAAGGCGTTGCGCCCGCTCGCTCCGGCGGACGTGGTGCGCGGCCAGTATAAGGGTTATCGCTCGGTGCCAGGCGTGGCGGCAACTTCGGCGGTCGAAACTTTCGTCGCGGTAAGAGTGTTTATTGAAACCTGGCGATGGGCGGGCGTACCCATTTACATTCGCGCCGGCAAGATGCTGCCCGTGACCGCGACGGAAGTGTTTGTCGAATTCAAGCGGCCGCCGATTGAAAGCTTTGGTGAAATCATCTCTGGCACGTCCGCGCATCTGCGCATGCGCATCAGCCCCGACATCGCCATCGGCATGGGACTGCGGGTGAAGACGCCGGGGGAGTGCATGACGGGCAGCGACGTAGAACTCACGCTGACCGAGCGTTCCGTCGACGACATGCCTCCCTACGAACGGCTGCTGGGCGACGCCATGCGAGGATCGAGTGAACTCTTTGCCCGCGAGGATTTAGTAGAGGCGCAATGGCGTGCGGTCGAGCCGATCCTGGGGAACGTCACACCGTTATTCGACTACGAGCCAGCCTCCTGGGGACCCGACCAGGCTCGGGCACTCATCGCCAATGACGGCCCGTGGATCGATCCGCAGGTCGAGGAGAAAAAATAGAACCTCGATGGTTTCAAACAACGGTTGATCGTTTACTCTCTCCGACCTCTTCGACCACTTACCCAGGCCTGACCCGATCAACCAGGGCGATTTCCGATTTGGGAATCGCAAGCCTCTTTGCATTCGGCGTCGCTAAGGCCGTTCCTGACCCGGCCGATGGTTCCGGTATCACGTCGCGAGGCAATCGTCTTTTTGTGTCCTTCAGACCCTGGCAGGCGATACATCCGATAACGGCCAGGCAATCGATTCAGACCATAATCGCAACAATGTTTGAACCTTCCAGGCGAGAGCCAAAAGGGAGAGGGGCAAAGGCGTGGACCTCGTCCGTCGCATCGCGAAGAGCCAAGTAGGGAAGACTGCTTGTTTCAAAGCGCATGAAAGAGCACGGCATTCGCATGGCGTTAGGCGCGCAACCCCTGGAGGTGATGCGCTCGACGTTGCGAAGGCCGGTCCTTCTGCTCCTTTGTGGATCGAGCGCCGGCATAGTCGGCGGTTTGCTCACAAGTCGTTTCCTCGCACACCTAAATATCCTTTGCAACTGCCAGCGATCCTCTAGTGATGCTCGCAGTGCTGCTTATCATGATTTTTCTTGGATTGCTGGGCGGCTGGATCCCCGCCCGGCGAGCGCTGGCTATCGATCCATCTCGACTGCTTCGCGAGTAGCCATTCGCGGGGATTCACTTGCTTTCTTTTCTGGACGCGCGGGGCGAAAGCTGCGCACGGTGTGGGGATTCACCAGTGTTGACTCCGCAAAATCCGGCGAGTATCTTCCTTCCGTGGCAAAAACGTCGATCTCGGGAGGAACGAAAATGGACGCGATATCCCGCAGGAAATTCTTCGGATTCGGGCTTGGGGCAGCAGCAGCGGGAGTCGCTCCCTTCAGCCTGACGCAGCTTGCGCGCGCCGTTCCAGCCACCTCCGCCGCCGGGCCCCACGGTGAGAACACTTACCTTAGCTCCATCGAACAGGCGTTCCAATTCCAGAACACCATGATGGACGCCTACGCCACGGGCAGCACGGTGCGCCTGATTCAGAGTTACGCCGACCGGTCGGGGCTGGAGTCAACGGCTTTCACTTACGACAATGCTGTTTCCATCCATGCTTATCTGCTCCATGGAAGTCGTGACTCCCTGGCTCGCTCTGAAGTTCTGGGGCAGGGACTGATCTATGCGCAGGCGAACAATTTTCCGTTTAACGATGGCCGCTTCGCCCAGGCCTATTTCGTGAACCAACCCTCGGCCGGCGACGCTTACATTACGCCAGCCGCGTTTCCGTTCTACTTTTACACCAGCGCAGTCGGGGACCAGGCTTGGGCAGGCATGGCGCTGGCGCAACTCTATCGCCGTACCGGCAACGCGAGTTATTTGACGGCGGCTTTGGCGGTTGCAAACTGGATCGTCACCAACACGTACAACACCCTCGGACCGGGTGGCTACAGCTTCGGTACCAACATCAATCAGTTCAACCAGTCTGTGCCCTCGCCCAACGGGAAATCAACGGAACACAATATCGATACTTATGCATTCTTCAGCATGCTCGCCGAGCTTACGCACCATGGCGCCGCCAGTAATGGCATGTCATGGAAGGCACTCGCCGCGCATGCCCTTAGCTTTGTGATCGCGATGTACAACCCCACCGACGGCTACTTCTACACCGGAACCGAGGGAGATCAGATCACCATCAACTACTATCCGGTTCCAGAGGATTGTCAGACCTGGTCATATCTCGCCCTGCTCGACAACGGTTACAAGCAGACCATCGATTGGGCGATTGCCAATCTGCAGACCACCGATACCGCTGCCTCTCGCGACAGCAGCCTGACCGGAACTGAATCCTTCACCGGTATGGTCTTCGACTCGGCCAGCTTGAACACGCTCGCCTACGATCCGAATGCGGTGTGGCTGGAGGGAACCTCGCATACCATCGCGGCCCTCGTCGCGCGCACCCTAGTCGGTAGAGAGAGCTTGCGTGACCGTCTTCGCGACTTGCAAACAGCACTGAAGTTTGTGAATACCTGCGAGACGGCGCAAGCCGAACTGGGTGCAGGACAAACCGTCAATGGCGCAACCATTCCGCTCGGGGAAGGCCTTGTAGCGTCCACGAGCGTGATGGACACCGGCTTCGGCTACACCTACGGCCCATCGAAACATATCGGCGCCACTGGCTGGTATCTGATCGCGACCCAGGGCGGAAATCCCTTCCAGCTGGGCTATGAAAGCTGAGCGGAGTTCGCTCATACGGAATGTGTTTGGCGAATGTATTCGTCGCGGGACGGGAGGCGACATCGACTACAGTCGATAATGTAGATTGCTCGCGAATTTACCTTAGATAGCCGTTTGTCCCTTGACGCTGTGCTTCTTGGGTGGTAAGTGTTTTTGGCGCCTGCGAATCGTTTCTCATGGTCGCGTAAATCTCAATCTACCGGGAAGTCCTATGAAGTCCCTTTCCAGCTTCAGACCATTCACTTTTCTGCCTTTTCTGCGCATCTTGTACCCGCTTGCCGGCGCCGTCCTGCTGCTGTCTTCCGCTATGGGGCAGACGGTCAACGTAGTTCAAACCAATCCCGACCAGTCGGCGCTGCTGAGCCCGCAGCCTTCTCTTACTTTCGTTCCCGGCCCCGGGAGCACTCTGGCCATCAATGTAGACGACACCATTCGCTACCAGACGCTGGAGGGAGTGGGCGCGTCGTTTACCGATTCGGCTGCCTGGCTGGTATGGGAAAAGCTGACGGCCGCGCAACGAAACCAACTGATGCAGGATCTTTTCAGTCCCCAGGGGATTCATCTCAGTTTTCTCCGCCAGCCGATGGGCGCGACCGATCTGGCGCTGAGCAATTATACGTATGATGACCTTCCGCCAGGAGACACGGACCCGGACATGACGCAGTTCTCCATTGCGCATGATCAGGCTTACATTATTCCGACGATCAAAGCGGCCCTGGCAGCTAATCCGCAAATCAAGGTGCTCGCATTGCCCTGGTCGCCTCCGGCGTGGATGAAGACAAGTGAATCGACGAATGGGGGCACGCTGAATACGGAATATTTTTCCGCGCTGTCGAAATATTTTATTAAGTTCATTCAGGCGTATGAGGCGAACGGGATACCGATCAACTACGTCGCTGTCCAGAATGAACCGCTCTACGAGACCGGCGGTTATCCGACGATGTTCATGACGCCTCTGGATGAGGGCAACTTCATCGGCCGTTATTTGGGCCCGGCACTGGCGGCGCAGCGCTTCCAGAATCGAGGATGGAACTTCGCGCGCCAGAATACCTCTGCCGCCGATGCGACGCCCGGTATTTTCGGGTACGAGCACAACTGGGACAATCCACTCTATCCGGAGCTGCTGCTGCGCAATCCCGAAGTGCGGCCTTATCTGGCCGGAATATCTTTTCATTGTTATGCAGGCAGTGTGGCCGATGCGCAGAATGCGATTCATAATCTGCAGCCCGGAACACCCATATGGTTCAACGAGTGCACCGGCGGATACTATGCGCCGAATTTCGCGACCAATCTGCCGAACATGGTCGAGAGCGACGTGATTGATGTACTGCGTAACTGGGCAAAGAACGTAACGCTATGGAACATGGACCTCGATGAGAACGGCGGGCCTACGGTGCAGAACGGCTGCACCGACTGCCGCGGCGTGGTTACGATTGACACGAGCACAACGCCGGCAACGATTGAAAGGAATGTCGAGTACTACGTACTGGGGCATCTGTCGAAATACACTCAGACGGGCGCGTATCGCATCGACTCGAACACGTTCGGGTCGGGCAGCGTAGAGGATGTCGCGTTCAAGAATCCCGATGGATCGATTGCCGTGGTGGTCCTGAATTCGGCTTCTAACGCAAACACTTTCAGCATCAACTGGCGCGGTCAGAATGTTGTCTCCACACTGCCGGCCGGTGCGGTGGCGACCTTCACCTGGCAAGGTTATCCGGGCCCGACATTCGATGTAACGGCGGGCCCGGACGTGCAGATCGTCGCTCCGGGGAACGCGACGGGATTTGTCGTCGATGTGGACCGCTATGGACAGGATCGCGGGCCGGTCGGTCTGGACCTGGGCAGTCTTCCTTCTGGCGTCTGGGGACAATTGCAGCCATGGTGGGGATCGCCCAACCAGTTTTGGCTGCAGTTGAACAGCTCGGACGGCGCGGGTGCCGGCACCTATCCAGTGACCGTGACGGGCACGCAGGGCAAGGTGCAGCGCTCCTCCACCGTCCAGCTAACGGTCGGCAGTCGTGAGGCCCCCTACGGTGGTACGCCGTGGTCGGTTCCGGGCCTGATCCAGGCAGAAAACTTCGACGATGGCGGCAACGGTGTCGGCTACTTCAACACCTATACCAGCAATCCAGCGGGAACGAACTATCGTCCGGGCACGACGGTGGGCGTGGAGGTGAACTCCGACGTGGGCGGTGGTTATGACGTGGGCTACACGGATGAAGGGCAGTGGCTCAAATACACAGTCAACGTCGCGCAGAGCGGAATTTACAATCTGCAGGCTCGCGTGGCGTCCCTCGGCCCCGGAGGTTATTGGCACGTTGAGTTTGACGGACGAAACGCGACCGGCAACTTATTCACGCCAGTAACCGACGGCTGGCAAACCTGGACCACGATGGTGAGCCCGGCTTTTCTGCTGGAGGCCGGACAGCACGTGATGCGCGTGGTCTTCGACGGCAATGGGCCCACCGGCGGTATGGGCAACTTCAACTGGTTTGATGTGCAGCCGTTTACCGCGTCCACCGCATTTCCCGCCGGGCCGGCGACGATCCCTGGCCTGATCCAGATGGAGAACTTTGACAGCGGCGGGAAAGCGTTGGCCTACTGGAACGGCAACTCGCAGAACAATGGTGGAGCGAATTATCGCCCAGGCGAAACGGTATACATCGAGGCCTGTTCGGACACAAGCGGTGGGTACGACGTGGGTTCGACCAATCCGGCCGACTGGCTGAACTACACGGTCAACATCGAGCGCGCAGGTGCCTACACCCTGAACGTGCGCGTAGCCACACAGGTCGCGGGCGGTGTCTTCCACCTCGCCCTCGATGGACAAGACATTAGCGGACCGATCTCGGTGCCGCAGACCAACGGCTGGCAGACGTGGCAGACACTCAGTGTGCCCGGCATCCGCCTGCCCGCGGGCACCCACACACTGCAGATGGTCATGGATACCGGTGGATACTACAATACGATCGGCAACTTTAACTGGTTCTCTCTGGAGTAAGTCAACCGGCATCGAAGCTAAGCCCAAGCACTCACAGTCGGGAGGGAAAGGCTTGCCGACAGACCGGGAACCGCGGGAACCGGCAAAGGATTGCTGTGGGGTGCTCTCATCGTGTAATTGGCTAGAGGCTTCCTTTTAGTTCTGCCCGGACATCATCAATCGGCCGGGCGTCATCTCGAACGGAGCCGCTGTTCAGACGCAGCGTAGAGATCTCGCGCTTATGACCGTCGGACTTGGAAGCAGAGGCACCTGGACCGGCCTTCCGTTTGACCCTGCAGACTGGCTGAACTAGACTCGCTTTTTCAGCGAGGACCAGATGAAACGCATTGCCTGCTTGCTGCTTTTTTCCTGCCTATTCTCTTTGTCAGCATTCGCCGGCGACAAGGACAAGGATCACCCACACCGCGAAGATCTCACCGAGACTCAGTTGGGGACGGTCCAGTTCCCCATCTCCTGCGCCACTTCGGTGCAAAAGGCCTTCACCCGCGGAGTCGCGCTGCTGCACTCGTTCTGGTACGAAGAAGCGGAAAAAGAGTTTTTACAGGTCGCGAAAGACGACCCCGACTGCGCCATGGCTCACTGGGGTATCGCCATGAGCCTCTGGCATCAGCTCTGGAACCAGCCTGACGAAAAGGTGATCGCGCGCGGGCTCGACGAAGTGCACGCCGCCAAAAGGCAGGCGCAGAAGGCCAGGCCACGCGAGAACGCATACATCGCCGCTATCGCTGCCTTCTACAGCGACTCAGAAAGGTTAGATCATGCAGCCCGCGCTAAAGCCTACTCCGACGCGATGAAAAAGGTCTACGACACCTATCCCGACGATCACGAAGCCGCAACCTTCTACGCTCTGTCGCTGCTCGCCTCTGAAGCGCACAATGACGAGACATTCGCCAACCGCAAGGCAGCGGCCACAATCCTGGAAAAGCTTTTCGCCACCGAACCCGAGCATCCCGGGGTAGCGCACTATCTGATTCATGCCTACGACAAGCCGCAACTTGCACAACTGGGTATTCCCGCCGCGCGCCGTTACGCGCAAGTCGCCCCAGCCGCGCCGCACGCCCTGCACATGCCCTCGCACATCTTCGCCCGCGTCGGCCTCTGGCAGGACGACATCAACTCCAACCTCGCCTCCGTCGCCGCCACCCGTAAAACCGCCGCCCTGGGCATGGGCGGCGAAGGCCATCAGTTCCACGCCATGGATTTTCTCTTCTACGCCTACCTGCAAAGCGGCCGCGAAGCCGACGCCCGCGCTCTGATGGAGGAAGTCAAGGCCATGCCTGAGATGCACGACATGTATGGCGTAGGATTCGACCCGCACCTTGCCACCGAAGCGGAATTCGCCGCCCTCTATCCACTCGAGATGCGAGACTGGGCCACCGCGGCGTCTCTCACCCCGGTCGCAGTTCCGAATACAGCGGAAGATTCGACGGGCTACTGGGCCAAAGCGATCGGTGCCGCGCATCTGCATCAGCCGGACGAAGTCCGGAAAGATTTGAACGCCATCGAGAGCATCCATCAACAGTTCGTATCCGAGAATAAGAAAGACTTCGCCGAAGGCACGGAGAACGACGTGAAACAGGCCCAGGCCTGGTTGGCATTCGCCGAAGGTAAGTATGACGATGCGGTGGAGACTCTGCGTCCCCTGGCCGACAAAGAAGATTCGCTCGGCGACGAGCCCCAAGGCATCCCCACGCGCGAGATGATCGCCGAGATATTGCTCGAAGCAAAACGTCCGCAGCAGGCTCTGGCGGAATATCAGACAGACCTAAAGCTGAATCCCAACCGCTTCAACGGCCTCTACGGCGCGGCACGCGCCGCCGAAGCGGCCGGCAAGCCGGGCCAGGCCAACGAATACTACGCGCTTCTGCTGAAAGACTGCAATGGGTCCAACTCGACCCGTCCGGAACTCAGCCGGGCGAGGGAATTGCTGGCTAAGAAGTGAGCTGATGGCAGAGACATCATGAAGCCGAGAGAAAAGGGACCTGGAGCCGTGAACCAATCGCCGCAATTGTTAGCGAAATCCTCCGTGACCTCGATGAATCGTAACGACGTCACCATCGCCAAAGCATTTTTACCATCAACCCTGCCATCATCGCTGCTGCCCCCAGCAGCGCGTTGTATTCACGATGCTTCGTGTACAGATCAAAACAGAATGCTCCGGCTTGGCTCCCGGAGGCGGGCGCAATCCCCGGGAACATTCGCGGAACGCGCTGCGCGTACTCCTCGAACTCAGGAAACTTCTGCCGCAGGAACGCCTCTTCGTCGCGAATGACGGGAACATAGATCGCAAAGAACATCGCCACCAGCGCAACGCCAATCCACCAACTTCGCGATGCCACGGCAAAGCCAATGCCGATCAGCAACGATCCGAGATACAGCGGGTTCCGCGTGTACGCGTACGGACCCGAAGTCGCGAGCGCCTCGTTCTTGCGCACATGTCCGGAGGCGAGCGCCCGAATCAAAAGCCCCGGCACGATCGCGATCGCTCCCACCGCCAGCAAGCGCCAGGTGGGCCGCGCCAGCCAGAAATACAGCACCGCAAACCCAAATCCCAGCGGCACCCGGACGCGGCGCGCGATGCGCGACCATTCAGACATGAGCGCCTTCCGCCGCAGCATGCCCCAGCACGGTGTTCGCCGCGTCCACGACCGCTTCGGCGCTAATCTCCAACATTCCTTCGTCCGGTGCCGACCGCCGCGCGTGCGACGTGGGACTCCCCGGATTGCGCAATACGACGCTTCGCGTGCCATAAGGCCCGGTGCGCGCGGGATCTGTCGGTCCAAAGATCGCCACGACCGGAACTTGCAGGGCCGCCGCCAAGTGCAGCGGCCCTGTATCTCCTCCGATGAACAGCCTAGCGCGGCGCGTGAGTGCGATCAACTCGGTGATCGAACACTTCATCGCCTGGGCCGCACCTTCACTTGCTGCCTCGGCCTGGCACGCCAGATGGTCTTCGCCCGGACCGCAGTTCAAAATCGACCGCACGCCATCCTCAGCCAAAGCGCGAGCCACTCGCCCGTAGCGTTCCGCAGGCCAGCGCTTCGCTCCCCAGCCCGCGCCCGGATTCAGAATCGCGAAGTCGCGAACGCCGGCCTCCGTCAAACGCCGGTCAATTCGCCGCTCAGCCTCGACATCATGAGGGAACTCCACCCGCGGAACTTTCATCTTTCGTTGACCTAGGGAGTGTTGACCCGGAGAATAAAGCGCGACGGCCTCGGCGACGGAAAGATTCTGCTCAATCATATGTGCCCCGCGCGCAATCTTCTGGCGTGTGTACCAAAGGCTGGCCGGAGATTCACGGGGCTCTGCCGCGCCATACACTACCCGCGCGGCCGACCAGCGCGCCAGCACCGCGGAGCGAATCGCTCCCTGCAGATCGACTGCAACGTCATAGCGCGCCGCGAGAACATCGTTCCAAGTTTTCGCAATCTGCTGCAGAGTTGAAATGGTGAACAGAGACTTTCGCCAGGCCGTCAAATTAACGGTGTGCACCCAATCCGCCAAGGGCCGCTGCGCCGAGCGAGGTCCGCGACGCGGCGCTCCGGGAGCACACAGCAGTTCAGCCCAGCGCTCTTCAATCAGCCAGCCAATCCTCGCCTCGGGAAACGCTTCGCGCAGAGCCTGCCCTGCGGGCAAAGTGTGGATCACGTCGCCCATCGCACTCAGGCGCACGATGAGCAGGCGATTGACCCCCGGGGGATCGGCGTTCGTACTGCCTTCCGGCTGAGCAATCAAGGCGTCCTCGGCGAGAGCCGCGAGCGAATGATCTCGCTGCTGGAGTGATCTTTCGCATCGCCCACAATCTCGACGCGCCCGCCATACTCCGCCACCGCATCGCGCTCAGGAACGGTGTCCGCTGTGTAATCGGTGCCCTTAGCCTGGATGTCGGGGCGGATCTCGCGAATGATCTCGCGCACGTTGAGTTCGGAAAAGATCACGACCGCATCCACGTCGGCCAGCGCGGCCACAATTTCAGCCCGTTCGTCGGCTGGCATAACGGGCCGGCCTTCGCCTTTGAGCGCGCGCACCGATTCATCGGAATTGAGGGCCACCACCAACCTGCCGCCCAGAGCCTTCGCTCCGATCAAATAACGAACGTGGCCCACGTGCAGCAGATCGAAGCCGCCATTGGCCAATGTGATCCGTTCCCCGGCCCGCCGCCATTCCTCCACGCGCTCGCGGAGTTGCTCTCGGCTCAAGATTTTGTGCTGTGCGTTCAATTGTGACTTCGTTTATGTCAATAACGTAGATTCAATGAGGTCGTGTCGTCGGTGGCGTTCGGTCAATCGCCTGCAGCAACTCTTCGCGGGAAACAGTTGCCGTGCCGCGCTTCATGACCACCACTCCGCCAGCGTAATTAGCCAGTTGCGCGGCTTCCTCCGTGGTCGCAGCGGCGGCCAACGCGGCCGTGAAGGCCGCGATCACGGTGTCGCCCGCACCGGTCACGTCCGCTACCTGGTCGGAGCCGGAAATCGGAATGTCCACCGGCTGGTGCAGGGAATCGAAAGCGACCATTCCGTCACGCCCTCGCGTGATCACCAGGGACTGCAGCTTCAATCGCGTCATGATCTGCTGCCCCGCTGCGACCACCTGGCTCCACTCCGCCCCGATGCGAACTCCGAGAGCCTCTTCCACTTCGGGCTCGTTGGGAGTCGCGGCGGTTATGCCCGAATACTGCAACAAGCGGTAGCGCGAATCCAGGATGATGGGCGTCGATCCCAGCTTGCCTTTTTCCCGCAGCGCATTCACGATCGCCGGAGTGGCCGCACCGTATCCGTAGTCGGAAACCAGCAACGCGTCCGATGCATGCGCATAATTCCTCGCCGCCAGGTACAACTCCCGCGTCAAGTGTGGGTTCGGCACTTGCTGCGGCTCGCGGTCGACGCGCACCACCTGCTGGCGCGCGGTGTGCGTCATGCCGGCCAGAATGCGGGTTTTCGTAACGGTGGTATAACTCTTGTCCTTGAGTACTCCACTGACGGGGATGCGCTTGTGGCGAAAATATTTCAGCAACATTCGCCCTGGCTCATCGTCCCCTACAATACCCACCGGGAGAACATTCACTCCCAGATCCGCCAGGTTATTCGCGGCGTTGGCTGCGCCGCCGGGCAGAACAGTGCGCTCGCGGTGCTTCAGGATGAGGACCGGAGCCTCCCGCGACACGCGCGAAATTTCGCCGAACACAAACTCGTCCGCCACCAGATCTCCCAAAACCGTCACGGTGAGGTTGGGGAAAGCTTCGACGATCTTTTTCAGGCGCTCGGCTTCTTTGAGATGTTTCGTCATGTCGAAATGTGTCGAACTCGCCGCGGACTCTCGCCTAAGCGCGGGGCGGGACGCCACGCGACGGCTGCCGGGACGGCGGCGCTACGACCGCGCCACGAAGACCGATTCTCTCACGCCGGGGGCTTTCGTTCGGCGATCTTGTGCAATATGGTATCGACTGCGTTAGCGGCATCCGACAGCTCCATTCTCACGGCTAGGACGGCGAGCGGGGCTAGAGCGGAAATGTAGCCTCCCAAATTCACTGCGTCCTTCTCGGTGGTCACGAAGCCGCCGGCTTCGCTGCGTTGTTTGAGTTCGAGCAACTCTCGGATGTCCTTTTCGCTGTAAGCGTGATGGTCGCGATAGAACGCCTCGGCGACGGGTTCAATATTTGCGGCTCTCAGTTGCAGGACGAAATTCTGTGGCCGCGCTATCCCGCAGAAGGCGATCGGCCGGAGCGGAACATCTTGCGGGGCAATGCCACGCCGCAGGCGCCAAACGAATTTTCCCTCGAGCGGAAAGGACTCCGCCGAAGCACCGCTGGTAAGCGCAACCGCATCCGCACGCCGCAAGGAACTCAACGGCTCCCGCAGGCGTCCAGTAGGGAGCAAACGGTCCCCCGCATCCTGCGGCGTCACCAGAACAACATCGAAGTCGCGCGCCAGCGCCCGATGTTGAAAACCGTCGTCGAGCAGATGAAGTTGCGGGCCAAATTTCGATTCGGCAAAGCCGCCGGCTTGGTACCGATCCTCGCCGACAATAACGGGCACCTGTAGTTTCCGTGCAAGCAGAAGCGGTTCGTCGCCGAACTCCCGCGGCAGACCCGCGGGATCGACCAGGCGCACGCCCTTCGACTTGCGTCCATAACCGCGCGACAACACGTCGAACTTGATTCCCCGCGCCTGGAGCAAGTCGCCTAAAAGAAGGACGAACGGAGTCTTCCCCGAGCCGCCCGCGGAAAGATTGCCCACGCTGATCACCGGGCCCTGAAGGCGCCGCGCCCGCAGAAGTTCGCGGTCATAGAGCGCATTGCGCGCCCGCGCCGCACCGCCGTAAATGGCCGAAAAGAAATTCAATCTGTGTGCGCAGCGTGGGCCGATACCGGCAGAGGATCGCGCTCCGCCATCAACTTTGTGAGCGATTCCAGCGTACGCAATGTCGCACCCATTTGCGATTGGATGGTCTCTTTCGCGCGCCGGCCAAGAGCCCGCCGCTCGACGTCGTCGCCGAGAAGTTGCATCAAGGTCAAGGGCAACTCCGCCAATCCCGCGATGCGCAGCGCGTCTCGGCTTTGAAATAGCGCCACAATGTCCCGAAAATTCTCCGTGTGGTTCCCGGTGACAATGGCGACCCCGTTCTGCGCGGGCTCGATAATATTGTGCCCGCCGCGGGGCACCAGGCTGCCGCCGACGAAGGCAACATCGGCCAGAGCATAGAGCGCGGCGAGTTCTCCGATGGAATCCACCAGCACCACGGCGCCCGCCAGAGTTTCACCTTTTTCCTGCCATTGTGAGCGCCGATAAAACGAGATGCCCAACTGCCGCAACAGGATGGCAACCTGATCGAAGCGCTCGGGATGCCGCGGCGCCAGTATCATCACCGCGCGCGGAAGACCCACGCGCAAATTCTCGAAGGCCTTGAGCAGCGGCGGTTCCTCGCCCTCGACCGTGCTGCCGCAGACCAGCACAGGGCCGGCGCCTTCTGCCGCCAGCGACCTACGGAGGCTCTCCACAATGGGCGGGAGCGGTGGCATACTCACGTCGAACTTTAGATTCCCCGTAACCTGCACGCGGCCCGCTTCGGCGCCGATCGATTGCAGCCTGATGCAATCCTGTTGCGTCTGCGCCAGAAACAGGTCGATGTGTGCCAGCATCTTACGCAGGAGCCAGCGGAAGCGGCGATAGTTCGGCCACGAGCGGTCCGAAATGCGCGCGTTGACCACTGCAATTCGCGCCCCGCCGGCATGCGCCAGCCGCAGGAAGTTTGGCCAGAATTCGGTCTCGGCAAGCACGACTAACTCCGGCCGCAGAACGCGCAGATAGGGCCGGACCGCGAAGGCAAAGTCCATGGGGAAATAGAATACGTTTTCTTCGCCAAAGCGCTTACGCGCGAGTTCCTGTCCCGTGTCGGTGGTGGTCGAGATCAGCACTCGATGCTGCGGGAAACTTCGCCGCATTTGCTCCACGAGTCCGCTGACGGCGAGCACCTCGCCGAGCGAAACCGCATGAACCCAGATGACGCGCCTTGCCGGCGAAGCTGCGCGATCGTTCGCCAGTCGCGCCGGAACCGCGCCCAGACGTTCCGCGAGTCCGCTACGATATTTGCCGTGGCGCAGAATCTGGTAGAGCCAGTAAGGCAGGCTCAACAGCATTCCCACCGCCAGCGCCAGACTGTAAAGAAGATAGCTCAATCTGAGCCATTCTAAACCGCCTTATCACCGCGGCCTACCGGATGCCCAACTCTTTCGCGTTCTTCGCGAAAGGGTGGGATAGATCGCGGCGCACCCTTCTATAATCAACAGCTATGTGGACCTTGCGATCCGCCCATCGCTTCGCCGTCCTAGTCCTTTGGGCGACGTTACTTTTTCCGCTTCTGCTGGTGGCGAGCAAGAACTTCGTGAAGCCGGTAGCGAAGCCCGCCATAAATTATCCCGCACACGATTTCCATCGCGACTCGCAGGTCGCCATCGCCGCCGACCCCTACGACTCTCCGGAAAAGGCCAAGATCTTTTCCGTGGATTTTGCAGCGCACGGATTCCTGCCCGTGTTCTTTGTCGTAAGCAATGACGGCGACCAGCCGGTCTCCATCGCCAACATGGAAATTACGCTCATCACCGCCAACCGTTCGAAGCTCACTCCTATCTCCACCGACGATCTGTATCGTCGCCTCTCCAATCCCCAGACCAGTACGCGGCCGAGTCCTCTTCCGATTCCTCTTCCGCACAAAGTGAAAGGCACGGTCAGCAAGAAAGAAATGGAGGAGATCGAGTCCTCGCAATTCGCAGCCAAGGCGGTCGAGCCGCACGGCACCCAATCAGGGTTTTTCTTTTTCGACATCGGAGACATCGCGTCGCCTCTGGCGGGCGCGAACATCAATATCACCGGCATCGACGATGCGAAGGGGGACGAACTGATGTACTTCGAAATCCCGGTGGACAAGTATCTGAACGGGCCGCGGAAAACAAACTAGAATCCGATCGCGGACGTCCGACCTTAGGCTCTATCCGCTGACGTCCCCAGGTTCCCGAAGTATGAGGTTTTTCCCTTTCCAATTAACCGTGGATCCGGTTCGGCATCGGCGTTAGAGTAGATGCGTTAAGCAACAGCCGGAGGTTCTTATGCGCAAACATAAAGCGGACAATTCATCCCCCAGCAGTCGGCGGAGCTTTCTTAAGACGGGCGGCCTGATGACTGCGGTGGTTTTCGGCTCGGCCGCTCTTCCGGATGTGGCGCGCGGCCAGTCAGATCAGTCGTCGCATCCTCTGCCCTCGAATCTTGCAACTACAAATGCCATGCCGACACGGAATCTCGGCAAGACCGGATACAGAGTCGGCATCTTCAGCCTGGGAGGGCAAGCCGCTCTCGAGAAGGCCAGTAACGAAGCGGTCGCGGTGCCCGTCATTGAGAAGGCTCTCGATCTGGGCGTGAACTACATTGACACGTCTTCCATCTATGGCGGGCCCGAGCGCTGGAGCGAGCAATACGTCGGCAAGGTGATGAAACATCGGCGGGGCGACGCGTTTCTCGCGACTAAAACGAAAGAGCGGACGCGCGATGGCTCTCTGCGCATGATCGAGACGTCGCTGAAGTTGCTGCAGACCGATCACGTCGATTTGTGGCAACTGCACGACATTGGCACCATGACGGACATCAACGAGATCTTCGCGAGGGGCGGCGCCATGGAAGCGTTGCTCGAGGCTCGCGACCAGAAGATCGTGCGCCATCTGGGCATCACGGGCCACTACCGGCCGGACGCGCTGATGGAGGCGATCCGCCGACATCCCTTCGATACGATCCTGATGGCAGTCAACGCCGCCGACCCGCATCATTACAGCTTCTCCGAGCAACTACTGCCGCTGGCCGTCGAGAAACAGATGGGCATCATCGGAATGAAAGTGCCGGCGCGCGGGCGCATTCTTTCGTCATGGACGCCGCCGCCCATCGAACAGCAAAAGCATTCCTGGGAAGGCATGGTGCTGGCGCCGACCGCGGGTACGCTCGATATGCGCCAGGCAATGTACTATTCGCTGTCGCTGCCGGTAAGCACGGTCATCATCGGTTGCGATTCGATTCCTCAGCTGGAACAGAACGTGCAACTGG
>Ga0182018_10000222_pt1 | contig 74720 bp, 71 predicted proteins | sample 812P2MmetaG_FD_120490 | JGI IMG/M metagenome (GOLD analysis project Ga0182018, IMG submission 120490) | Permafrost microbial communities from Stordalen Mire, Sweden - 812P2M metaG | ecosystem: Environmental > Terrestrial > Soil > Wetlands > Permafrost | place: Sweden: Stordalen | collected... | reverse complement strand
GCCGAAACACTCCGGGCGTACGATGCGTTGGAGCAAGGCGTAAGGGGCATCGAGAATCATCGAAGAGATGTTCCGTTCATTCGCTGCGTAATGGGGGTGTTTCTTGCCTTCGCCCGCGAGGCCCGCGCATTTGCTAAGAAAAACCACTAGTGTCCGGTAAAGTACTTTGCTAAAGTCGATAAGTGCTTGCCTATGGTTCGCAAAATATTGTGGCCCTGCGTTATCCCGAAGATCTTGGTCCGCTGCTGAGTCCGCTAAACGATTTCTTGCCATGCCGCACCGATTATGGGTTGGGTGTGAGGTCCAACGGACACCTGCTGGTCGAGCGCTTCATGACCGGCGCCGTAATCGGTTGCGATACCTTGACGGCTAACGGCCAACATCAACTTCTAGGGATCCATGCGAAGCTGTTCTTCGAGCCGCCATCGTTTGCGATTCGCGGCGGCTGCTTCACGCCAAACCGCCCCGAATTCGAATCCATCGAACGCTATCTCTTTTCCGTACTGGATGCGGTCGAGTTCGATTGGGGCGCCGCACACACTGAGCTGCTGCTGACCGCGGACGGTCCACGCGTGATCGAGATCAACCCCAGATTAGTAGGGGCGAAAATTCCTAGGCTCGTCGGCTATGCGTTGAACCGTTCTCTGCACGCCGATTTGATTGCTTTGCATGTGGGCGACACTCCCCAAATCCGGCCGCAGGACTCCACGGTGGTGGCGGTCACACGTTGGATCGTGGCGGATCGCCCTGGTATTCTCGATCACGTCCAATTGCCGCAATGGCACGACGCCCGTGTTCGTTGTGTGGAACTCTTAAAACAGCCCGGCGACCCGATCCGACGACCTCTCGAGAACGCCGACCGGATTGGCTACGTCATGGTTTGCGCGCCGACGTCCAGCGAAGCTGAACAATTGGCGGACTGTTTCGTGTCGCAATGCCGGGTAGCGTTCCAGGATGCGAGCAAGCTACGTTTTGAAGATGTGAGCCGCGAATTAATTCCAGCGGGAACATCCTAACGTTCAACCCCACTTAGTCATAGTGGGTGCCATGTCATATCCACACGCACCGGCATGTCGTTCTTCACCGGAATCGACAGCAGCGAAGGCGGCTCGATCTTGAACTCGGTCAACTTCGCCGGTATCGATCCCGTAATCCGCGTCTCGTTCCCCTTCGTCACCGCCTGAAAGGTCACGTCCTTATACTTCGCGGTTTGCCCGGCGAATTCGACCTCCACGTCGCAGCGAATGCTGGCCGACGTCAAAGCCGCCTCCGGCAACGAGACTCGCACGCTGACCAGCGGAAATTGCGCGCCATGTGTAACCTGCACCATGTGAAGATTCCTATTGCTGTCCCCCGACTCAAACGACTTCACCGGCACCGCTATCAGGAAATTGCATTGCCCACCTTGGCAAAGGCCCTTCCCCCTTGCCGCGTGGCTCACCCCCTCGCTCTCATGCAGCGGGTGCGACACATGGTATGTGAGAGTGGACGACGCCAATACCCATTGCCCATCGGCGCCAGCAAGTGACGCCAGAGCCAGAAAGCCCAATAATATCTTCCGATTCATCCGACGCCCCTAGAACTTGATCATCACCGACAGCATAGCGGCGCCATACGCAGCGGCCGTCACGCCTGCCACCACACCGTGTGCGCTGGCGATTCCATGAACTTTTTCGCCGCGACTGCGTTGATCGAACGCAATCGCGCCCAGAATAGGCGTCAGAATCATACCTGGCCCATGAATAAAGGCCAGAGCTTTGTGCACTCGGATCGGACCGCGCGTAGGCGTTCCCGGTATCTTGGGTGCGAAGATTGCGAACGAAGCCGTGGTGAGATACATGGCCGCCGCAGTTCCGCCCAGCGCGGCATGCAAATCCCGACCCGATGATCCGCCGTTCTTGTCTTTGGCTCCGGCAGAAGTGAACAGCGCCGCCACCAGCGGCGCCGTAGTGATCAATCCGAGCCGTTGATGGATCTTGAGCATGTGCGAGCGCTTGTCGAGCCTCGCCTGATCCTGCGCGCTGCCTTGCGACTGATCTGGCGTGAAGCCCAAATCTCCCAGCGAAGGAGTCGATGCACCTGGCTCCAGTTTCCCGTCCGCTACCGCCTGGGTCGTGCCAACCGTGGCGGAAGCGATTTCCAAGGTCTTGAAGCGTTCGGCCTCAAACTTCACACGATAGTTGCCCACCGGCAACATTGTGAACTCATAGCCACCGTCCGCCCCGGTGGTTGCCGTTCGGGTCTGACCGTTATCGATATTCGTTGCCGTAACTGTGGCATTTGCTACCACGGCGCCCGACGGATCCGTCAGCTTTCCCCTTAGCGTTCCTGCCGCCTGCGTCTGGGCCGACAGGGATGAGGCCACACATATCGCTAGTAGCCCAATAAATGTATTGATCCTCAACACCGTTCACCTCTTTCTAACCGCTCGTGTCAACGCCCATATTGTCCATCACGAGCCCATCGAGAGGCACGTGGAACTCATACCCGCGCATGCGCGACTTATGGCTGCAACTGCACAAAACGGATGCTGACTGCCTGCCATATCTAACCGGCCAGACGTCTAATCCCGGCCCCTTTCCGGCGGCGCGCTCATCGCTAGGGCTGAATCCGGTACGGCACTAACGCGCCGGACGGCGTTCGCGGTCCCATGCCACTGTGTGAAAGACTCGCGGACGATACGAAAAATGGCGCCCCGGTTTTGCGCGATCAGTCTCAGCCATTGCCAAGCGCCCTTCCTGGGGAAATAGATTCCGCGGAAGAACAGGCGCGAAGCCATGTGGCTGATCTTGTACGGAACCGGCTCATCCTTAATCGATTCGAGCGCCCTTTCGGTGGCGGCCGGGCTGTAGGCGTTCAGCCACGCATAGCGCACTTCATCCTGCACCTCCTCGATGGCCATTTTCATAGGAGTGTGCGCCATCCGGAACGGCGCGAACTCCAGCCAGTGCTTGGGACGCGTGAGGCGGCCTTCCCTGGCCAGCCGGTCGTACAAAGGCGTGGCGGGGAATGGCGTGATCTGACCGAAGACGGGCAAGACAGGAGGCCAGGTTCGCATCTGCGAGAGCGTGCGCTCGGCAACGCCGGCGGTATCGTGATCGAGGCCGAAGATGAACGATGTGATGGCATAGACATTCCGGCGCGCCAGGCGCTCCAGAACCTGAGCGTATTCCTGGGGTTTGTTGAAGCTCTTTTTAACGTCGGCCAGATTGGCGGGGTCGAGCGATTCCATCCCGATGAAGATCCACTTGCCACCGGATTCGGCGATCAGATCCAGCAGTTCTTCGTCGCGTAGAAGATTGGCGCTGATCTGCGCCACCCAGTTGAGCTCCGCACCGGCAGCGATGATGTCCCGAAGCAGCGACTTAGTGCGCCTCACATCGATTGCGAAATTGTCGTCGACGAAGAAGACGGCGACTTGGCCGCTCGATCTGCTGGCGCGCGCCTTCAGGCGCAGCAGTTCGTCCACAATGCTCTGGTTAGTGCGGAAACGGATGGAATCGCCGAAGAAGCCGGTGACAGTGCAGAACTCACATCCATATGGACAGCCGCGGCCGGATTCAATGGGAATAATATGAAAGGTTTCCCACCGGTACTTGAAATGGCGCATGATGGGGCTAACGAAACCCGGAATGCGATTGAACTGGTTAAGATCCAGCGTCTCCCAGGGGATGCTCGGATAATCCTGCAGACTGGGTTTGCGCTCTTGGCCGAAAACGTCTACCGGCTTGTAGACCTCCTTCAGGCAGCCGCGCGCGGCGTCCGCGACAATCCGCGGCCATGTTTCGTCGGCTTCGCCTAGGGCGATGGCATCGGCATGGCGCGGTCCGCCGTCGAGGCCTAGCGCTTCATCGGGCACTTCTGTGACGTGCGGCCCGCCCATCACTACGCGAAGACCGGCGGCGCGCAGGGCATCCGCCACGCGGTAGGCCTTGGCGACCATACGAGTCATGGCGCCGATCCCGACCAAGTCGATTTTCGAGCGGAGGGCGAACTGAACGAGTTCGTCGTCGTTCATCGGCTGGGTGTTACCATCGACCAGCAAAACTTCATGTCCGGGAGGTGTGAGCGACTGCAGAAGGAACATCCACAAATGCGGCATGAAGTTCTGAGTTATGCCGTTATCGGGGTTATATAGAAGGATTTTCATACTCTTGCCAACGGCCAGCCGTGACTCGCTGGGAAGTTACCTCTCCCCGGCAAATCGTCCCGACCCGGCTCGCGTGATAGCGAGACGTTCCAAGAGGGGGATTTTGTGTCGGTCTGAACTGCAACGGTTACTCCGAGCAGGTCCATGATTCCCGCTCGGAAGGCGGCGACTTGGTCTGCGTCCTGTTCATCGGCCGCGATAGCCTTGAACTCGAAAGATGTGCCGAGAACGATCTCTCGGCCGCAGGAGTCCTCCCGCTTGTAACGGTGAATTTCGCGCAATGCCCAAGAGGATGCGCAATACGCCTTCGATGAGCCTCCGTGAGACCAACTTTGCAAAAAATTTCCCGTGCCACGTGCGTCCTCTTCGCAGTGTTCTCGCAGCTTCGGTGGCGACTCCAATTAATTGGTTCCGATGATCTGAGTTTCGATGGTGAATCTGAAGATTTGATGAAGATTCGGCTAGTTATAGCTCGGGGCGCATCCTGTGCTCTGGCTGTACCCGCCATGTAGTTCACAGGCGTCCAAAGTTCCATTATGCACGTCAGAGTCGGAATCCTTCTCTTCATTTGTTTTCCGGTCTCCGTCATCTCGGCCCAGCCTCAGGCCGATGCCGGTGCCCGGCAGCAGGAAACCCCTTTGGTGGTTCAGTCCGGAGTACCGCTTCGCTTATATCTGACCAAGCGCGCTCCCAAGCGGACAGGCGTCCTCGTCCAAGCCAAGGTGCTCGATCCGGTGTATGCCTTCGATCGCCAGGTAATCCCGGCGGGAGCCGTAGCGCTCGGCACAGTAACAAGGCTGCAGCCGATTCCGAAATGGCAGCGAGTGAGGGCCATCCTGAATGGAGATTTCACACCGTTGCACACGGCGGCCATCGAGTTCACCACGATCGTGATGCCGGACGGAAGCAGGCTTGCGCTCCACACGGCGGAGAGCGCCGGTCTCAACTCCATTGTGTCCTCGCGGCCGCCAAAGAAACAGAGCAACACCGCGCAGCAGAATTCAGGCGTGATCGCTACCGGAAAACAACAGGTGAAGGACGCGATCCAGGGACAGCTTGACCGGGCCAGGAGCATTTCGGACACGATCCGTGGGCCGAATAAGATGGAGAAGCTTGAGGATTACATGCTGGCAAAACTGCCGTACCACCCACAGTATGTGCGGAGGGGGACGCGCTTTGACGCGGAACTGCTGGATCCAATCAGCTTCGGCTTGGCCCCGGTGCCGGCAGGATCGCTGGCGCTGGTTGGGACGCAACCGCAGGCCGATAGCGTGGCCCATGCCCGGCTGATCACGCCGTTGAATTCTTTTTCATCTAAGCCGGGACAGACGGTGGAAGCGGTCCTGGCCGAACCGGTGTTCTCCGCCGATCACAAACTGATCTTGCCCGAGGGGACACACGTGGAAGGCATTGTCGTGCTGGCGAAGAAAGCTCGTTTATTCCACCGCAGCGGCCAACTGCGATTCAATTTCCGGGAAATCCGACTGCCGGCGGAGATCGCCCGATTGCAGGCGACTGCTCCTATTATCTCCGCTGCGACGGAGCGGCCCGCTCAGGAAGGGCTGAAATTCCGGACGCAGGCCAGCCTGCAAGGGGCGGAAAGCACCGGCCAGACACCTCTCAAAGTGGACGGCGAGGGAGGGGTGAAGGCAACCGAGACAAAGACTCGCTCCCTGGCGGCGGCCGTGGCCGTGATAATCGCGCGCCGGGCGGGCGACAACGACGCGGGACGTAGCGCGAGCGGGCAGGCCAGCGGGGCAGGCCCGAATGTGGGGGGGCGGACTCTGGGGGGTGGTTTGGGGTTCGGAATGCTCGGCTCTGCGATTTCTCAGACTTCGCCCTATGTTGGAGCAGCCTTCGGGTATTACGGAATGGCGTGGTCGCTCTATTCGGCTCTAATCGCGCGAGGTGCGGAAGTGCAGTTCGGAAAGAATGCTATGGTCGACATTCGCTTTAACACGCGTACCGAGCCCCCCGGGGAGAAGAGCCCGGCAAGCGGAGCCGTGCTATCGCCGGGGCATCTGTAATCTCGTGGCGATCGGAAGGCGTCCGACGGCGTGGCTGGCCGCGTGTGGTTGTTGACAAGTTGGTTAGCGTGTGGCGCAAGGGCTTAGCGAATGCGCCATCGAGACCAGCAGTTCCTTCAGAGGAGTCGTTAGTGGCTGTCTCCGTCGTGATCGACGTCACCGGACACAGCCTTCTGCGCGGCGGGGCTCAGTTGTACGCTGTCCTCGGTGGAGCTCGACTGAGACGCCGGAGGCGGCGTCTGTTTTGCAGGCTGCGAACTGACGAACTGCTGTGGTTGGGTACCGCCTACACTGCTGACCATGGGATTTGAATCCCTCCTGAGTAACTCACCGGTCAATGTGTGGAAAATTCTAGGAGAAGCGCAGCAACCGGCCCGATCGTGTTCGTGGAAGAGGTCTGTCAACCTCAATTTCCGCAGAAAGAACACCCCGCCCGATCACATGTGATGCCAAGTCATATCCACACGCACCGGCATGTCGTCCTTAACGGCATCGACAGCAGCGACGGCGGTTCCGATGATCTGAGTCTCAGCGATGTGTCTGAAGATCTGATGAAGATCTCGGCTTGCGTTACCCGTGCGCAGGGCGTTGTTCGTTGAGGATGAAAGAAAGATGATGAAGTTGTTCGGGAAAGGCTGACCCGTCCGGTCAACGTCCTCTTCTTCAAGACCGCGGGAAAGCGATTCAACTTCCAACGCGTGAAAGCCGACAAGCTATGGCACGCAGAACCTGTAGACGAGGATACATATGGTTGCGCCAGAGCCCAACACCACCAAACCGGAAAGACGGCGCTTGTAGAGGAACAGAATCAGGACCAAGCCGGTAAGGGACACGACCGCCATCAAGACCGCTGCAAGATCGATCAACTGTGCCCATACATGCCCGGCGTCACGGCCTTTATGGAGGTCATTCAGAACGGCGGCCAGGCCCATACGGGTTACTGTCAACCGATACTGGCCGGAAGATCGTTCGATCACAACATCGGCGGCATATCCCGGTCCTTTGAACGAGATGTCGCATTCGGATTCATCCGCGCGAAAATCGCTGACGGCGCCCTGTACCCCCTTGCGGGCGCGAAAATATTCGACAATATCGAATTTCGCGGGGTCCCGATTGGGCAGGACCCATCCATTATCTACCGCCCCTTGGACCTGTACGGTGGTTTGCTGTTGCGCAAACCAATCCGGATGATTCAGCGTCAAGCCGGTCACCGCGAAGAACAACAGGATGCCGAAGCTGGCCATCGAGAGATATAAGTGCAGCCAGCGCGATAGCATCGCGGCCTTCCGCCTCACATGCAGTTTCCAGTCAAGCGGAGCCGCCCCGGGAACGCCGTTGTGGCCGGGAGACTCAGCGGGCGCCGATCCGGTGGTAGTCGAGAGTTGCGGATGAGATTTCTGCATTGCCTGGAGGGTGATCCTGTTGTGGAGTTCCGTTGAAGTCCATTTCTCGGCGGATGAGCTGGTACGTTCCGTGCTCACGGGCAGCTTCGATGGCCACGCTGTACTTCCCGGCACTCACGAATCTGCCGAGATTATCTTTGCCGTCCCACTTTAGCGTGTATACGCCCGCCGGTCGGGTTGCACCGGTGACCGACGTCGGAAGCTCGGTACCTTCGGTATTGGATCGAATTTGCTCTTCCCGAAACCAGGCGTGCATCTCGTCCAGGTAGCGAGGCTTGCGATACCAAAGCGCGATCATCCGCACTGGATATTTCTTCGCGTCTTCAATCCAGACGGCCACGTAAGGCCGCCGCGCCCCGCCTTGATCGATGCGGGCGATCTGAAGCGTGATATCCAGCTCGAATGCCGGGTTCCAAGTCTGATCGGCGGCGTAAACTGTGGGGACGGGGCTGCGCAAATCCAATTGGGGCCGCGGTGATTCGAGACGCCGCCAGCCAGGGCTCTCCACCCGCTTGCCGTCCCTCTCGACTATCAGATATTCCACAGATGGGAACTGGACCGCCAGCCGCTGGCTCTGCCCTGGGCTTAGGACTGAAAAGGCCGTCGCTAGAGCACCCGCGACAACTGGGCTTGGCGCCACTACAGTCGAACTGAGAATACCCTCCGCAGTCAGTCCGGAGCGCGGGTCCACGATATGTGAATAATGGCGCCCGGCGATGTCCACACCGCGGCGATAAGAGCCACTGGTGGCCACCGCGCGATCCCGAATCGACAGACGAGCGATCGGACTGCTGTTCTCTGCGGGCGACAGCGGGTCGGTGACTTCGATGGGTTCGGTCCACCGGCCGCGCACTACCAGATCACCGCCGATGTTGACCACTACTCCGCTCACCTTGGAAGCTGTCAGGGCCGCATCGGCGGCCTTGCCTATGATGTAGCTCTTGGTAAATGAATTCAGCTCCAGGGGAACATGATCCATATGAGTAGCTGTGCGTTGGACCGGGTCCAGGCGCCAGTGAACCTTTTGGACTTCCGCCACTGCGGCGGAAAGCTCACTCTGGCTGGGTTCGCGGTCTTCGGAGGCAGCGGTCTTCCATACCCGGATCACGGCCGCGGCCGCGGCATCCAACGCGCCATTCGTCCGCTGACGCCACTGGTCCCAAAGGCTGAGCGTTTCATAGAACTCACGGGAGACATGCAGGGGCTGACCGCACGTCCGGAACCAGATGCTGAATTCGCTCGATGGATCGTAGGAGCTGACGATCTTCGCTTCACGGTCGATTTCCGCCAAAGCAGCAGTCACCGCCTGGTCCGCGTCCTTTTCATCAGCCGCGATAGCCTTGAACTCGAACGACGTTCCCAGAACGCTATCGCGGCCGTACGTGTACACCTGCTGCCTGCTAACGAAGACGTCACTGAGAAAGCACGCCAGGAGGAGAAGGGTAGTTGCGGCGGTGAGTTTCACGCCATGCCTAAGAGCATGCGCAGTACGCCGGCCAGGAGGCGGCAGATGAATTTTCCGTACCATGTTCGTGCTCTTTCCCGGGTTCCTGCGGCTCCGCTGGCGACTCCAATTGGTTCCAGTGATCTGAGTCTCGATGATGTGTCTGAAGATCTGATGAAGATTCGGTTTGACCTCCAAGCTGAGGGAAAGAATCTGCGGCCGCCGGCATGCCTTCATCGGAATTTCAGGTTGAACTGTACATAATAGAGGGACAAGGAGTTCCAGTGCGGGTGTTGGTCGCTGAGGACGAAAGAAAGATGGCGAAGTTGCTCAGGAATGCCCTGGAAGAGCAGCGCCATTCGGTCATGGTGGCCGAAAACGGAAGAGAGGCGTTAGACCTGGCGTTGAACTACCTGTTCGATGTGCTCGTGCTGGACGTGATGTTGCCGGAGATAGACGGATTTGAAGTGGCGCGTAAATTGAGGGTCGAGAACAACTGCGTTCCTATCCTGTTCTTGACAGCACGCGATGCAAAGGCCGATTTGGTTCGGGGACTAGACCTGGGCGGCGACGACTACTTGACCAAGCCTTTCTCGTTCGAGGAGTTGTTTGCACGCTTGCGTTCGTTGGCTCGCAGGGGACCGGCTTCGATGCCGCCAGAGTTGTCCGTCGCAGGGCTGGTCCTGAACCCGGCCACGCACGAAGTATCCCGCGATGGTCGACGCATCAGCTTGACTCGAACGGAGTACCAGTTATTGGAATTTCTCATGCGGCATGTCGATCGAGTCCTTGTCCGCGACGTCCTGATCGAGGCGGTCTGGGGGCTTGGAGCGACTGTCGAGACCAACACTCTCGATGCATTCATCAAAACAGTGCGGAAGAAGATCGATAACGGGCATGTAGTCAAATTGATTCACACGGTCCGTGGCTTTGGATACCGCTTCGGTACACGGGTGGGCGAATGACGGCGCCTATCCGCCTGCGGCTCACCGCTTGGTATTTCGTCGTGATGCTACTGACACTCTCGTTGTTTGGGGTGGGAATGTTCGTGGCGATGCACTTGGCCATCGATCAAGAAGTCGACCGCGATCTCCACCAGCGTTTGGCCGGAGTTGAGGAATTCGTGGGACGCCACACGTCGCTTACACCTTCCGATCGTCTTCGACACGAAATCCAGGAACACGCCGGCATGCGGCCAGGAGGTGAACTGCTGCAGATAGCAACTTCGGACGGCAGGTGGATCTTCCAGTCAGATGCGATGCGCCAGTTGGGGCTCTCCCCCGGGACGGTGCGCGGGACGGTGTCGCCCCCCGGCCGATCATCGAGCGCAACGAGAGTGATACGGGGAGTTGCCTGGCGCGTTCTGACCGAGTGGACCGTGATCGACGCTACAGCATACGGGTTCCAACTGGCGGCGCCGATGGACAATTCACTTACAGTGCTCTCGCGTTTTGGATGGCTGCTGCTCGGATCGATCCCGGTGCTGGTCGCCTTGGCTTCTATCGGTGGATACGCGATGAGCCGGCGCGCACTCGCGCCGATTCACAGAATTACGGAGGAGGCCCGCTTGATCACCGCGGAACATCTCTCAAAGCGCCTCGCGGTTCCTGCCGCACGGGACGAACTCCAGCGACTGTCGCTGACACTGAATGAAATGATAGACCGCTTGCAACAGGCCTTCCGCAAAATCACCCACTTCACCGCGGATGCCTCGCACGAGCTCAGAACACCCGTCTCTCTGATTCGCTCCACGGCTGAACTTGCCCTGATGACATCAAGGGATGAAGAAGCGTATCGAACAGCATTACGCGACAACCTGGAAGAGGCTGTGCGCATGACGGACCTGATTGACGACCTACTTACTCTTGCCCGCGCGGATTCGGGGGACGCTTCTCTCCGTTTTGCGACCCTAAACGTGGCAGATTCTCTTCAGGAGGCGTTCATTCAAGCCAAGCCGCTCGGCGCCGCTAACGGGATCGATATGCGACTGGACGCTACCGATGGAATGATGGTAACGGGCGACTCCAGCGCTGTCCGGCGCCTCTTTTTAATTCTCATTGACAATGGCATCAAATATACGCCGGCCGGTGGATGGCTGTCGGCCTCTGCGCGACACCGGGGCGACGAGGTAATCGTTGAACTGCGCGACAGCGGAGTCGGGATTTCCGAAGACGACCTGCCGAACATCTTCGAGCGCTTTTACCGGGCGGACAAGGCCCGCTCGCGAACTGTCGGATTCGGCTTGGGCCTCTCCCTCGCGAAATGTATCGCCAGCTCGCATGGCGCAACAATTGAAGTGGACAGTTCTCCGGGCCACGGCTCCACGTTCCGCGTGCGATTCCGAAGGATTTGAAATCAGGCAACCGGATTCCTCATGAAACACCTCGTGCCGCTGGCAATCCTGTTGACCGCCACCCTTCGGGCACAGTACCCGCCCAACGAACAGTGGCAAACAATTCGCACGCAGCACTTTGACGTCGTCTTCCCACACCTCATCGAAGCCGATGGCCAACGCGCCGCCAACGCGCTGGAGACTATGTACACGCCGCTGGCCAGCTCGCTGGGAGCCTCTCTGCGGCGCCACACGGTGGTCATTTTGGCGAATGAGAATATCACCCGCCTCGACATGGGTTCGGCGCCGCTGTTCCCCCGTATCTCCACATTCAGCATGATGCCGCAGCAAGACTTCTGGGGAACTAACGATTGGATCGCCACGCTCACCGTAACAGAAGCGCGGCGCCTCGTCCAGATTGCCAAGATGAGACACGGCTTCGGCAAGGTTGCCTCCATGGTGTTAGGAGAGGCGGGCCTGGTAGCCGCTGTCGGGTTGTCGCTGCCTGACTGGTGGATCCAGGGCGACGCTGCGGTGGCCCAGGCCACGACGATGCCTGGCAGCGCCGTCCAATATGCTTCTTCGGAAATGATGACCCGCGCCATGCTGCTCTCCGGTGAGCACTTCTCTTACATGAAGGCGATGCATGGCTCGTTCAAGGACGGCGTGCCGAGCCAGCAGGAAATGGGCGCGTTCCTGGTGAGCCACGTCGACCGCACCAACGGCCCCGACGCTTGGAAGGAGATATTGAAACGAACCTCCAACCGGTCATTCCAGCCGTTCGCGCTGTCTGGCTCCATGAAAAGCGTTACTGGCCGCAGCGCCGCCGCCAACTTCACCGATACTATGTCGGAACTGGGCGAGTTGTGGAAGAGTCAGACGGCTGAAGCGAACTACAGCAAGCCGGCTATCGTCAACAGCGGCGCGAAGAGTGTTTTCACCGGCTACTATCAGCCCGTGTTCGAAACCGATGGCAGCGTGCTGGCGCAGAAGATCGGCATGGACACTTTCCCGGTGGAGGTGGTGCGCATTCAACCCGATGGCCGCGAGCGGATGCTGTTCCGGTTCTCACCTACTGTCACGGCTTCCAATCGCACTTCGGTCGTCAAAGGGCTGATCGTTTGGGACGAATATGTTCCCGACATCCGCTGGCTGCGCGGCTATTCCGAGATTTTCATTCGCGACCTGGCCGCCGGCCACACCCGTCACCTCACGCACCAGACGCGCTTCATGAATCCGGCACTCTCGCCAGACGCCGCCCATGTCGCCGTAGTGGAGTTTCTGCCCGACCGCACCTGCTCCTTGGTCATCCTCGACGCCTCTACGGGCGCCGTCCTGCAGCGGCTGCCCTCGCCGGGCAATGCCATGATCTACTCGCCCATGTGGTCCGCCGACGGTAACCGCATCGCCATGGTTACGCAAGCAAGCGGTGGCCGCGCGCTGACAATAGCTGACCTGAAATCGGGCAAGTTCACCGACTTGATTCCGCCCACCAACGAGGAACTGGCGAACCCCGCTTTCTTCGGCGACTATGTGTTGTACAGGTCATCGCCCAACGGTGCGGTCGACATCTACGCGGTGCAGGTTTCCGAAGGCCGCCGCTATCGCGTGACCTCGTCCAAATTCGGAGCCGACTTCCCCAGCGTCTCGCCCGACGGCACGAAGCTGATTTATAGCGATTTCACCGCCAGCGGCTACAACGTGGCTGAATTGCCGCTCGACCCAGCCACCTGGACGCGTATCGAAGACTCCCCGTTCACCGGTATCGGTTACCACCCGCAGGTTCACGATTACAGCAGCGAGATTCCCGGCGCCACATATCCGGTGCGACACTACAACCCGGCGCTGCACATTTTCGACGTGCACTCCTGGGGCTTCACTTCGGGCCCGCCGCGCCTCGGCTTCGGCATTCAGTCCACCGACAAGATGGAGTTGATCACCGCCAGCGACTCGGTAATTTACAACTCCAACGAACGAGCGGCGGGATTCGCGGCAAACGTGAGTTACGCCCGGTTCTTCCCGGTGTTGTACACGGGATTCAGCGACATGGACCGCAAACTCCGGTTTGTGGATCGCACGGAGAGTTTCACGGAACGCACCGCCACCGCCGGATTCTACCTTCCCTTCAATCTGTCGCGCGGGTCCTATGAGACCGGGCTCAGTTTGGGCGCGCACGTCGAAGACATCAGCCTGCAAGGTGGAGGACTCATCCCCATCGGCTACGGATTCAGCTTCTCGCGGCAACACCAGCGCAGCGTCCGCAACCTGGCCCCGTTGTGGGCGCAGACCATCCGCTTCAACTATACCCAGGTACCCTTCGGCGGCCATTACACCGGCAACTTCCTGAGCGCGGTCGGCCGTTTCGCCGCTCCCGGCCTGGCCCGGCACCATGCCCTGATCCTGGAGGACGGCTACGAACGGCAGCATGGAAGCTACACTTTTCCTAGCGAAATCCTTTTTCCCCGCGGTTACCACCCTTTCGCCGGCGCCGACCTCACCAAGTATTCCGCCACGTACGAAATGCCGCTGCTCTATCCCGACCTTTCGATTCTGCAGGCGGCCTATATCAAGCGCATCTCCGGAAATCTGTTCTACGATTACGGAAAGGTCGGCAACCAACTGTACCGCTCCTCCGGTGCCGAGGCCGTCTTCGACCTGAACTTCCTGCACTTCCCCCAACCGTTTCGTGTGGGCGTGCGTTACGCTTACCGGATCGATTACGGCAACAAGCGCATCGAGCCCTTCATCGCGTTTAACTGGTGATGGCATCCGAGCCGACGGCAAGAGTACGGGCACCCCCGCGCACAATCTGGTAGACGGGCAACGGTCCCGGTGCTTCTTCCTGGTTATCAGCAGTAGCGTCTCAGTGGAACCGCGAAGGGAATGCCCGGTAGATCGTAGAAAGTAGCGACTCTCCGCTCGAAGCCTTGATAGGCTGAGAGCAAATTTTCTTACCAGAGAAAAAGGAGAGTCGCCATGAAGAAACCATATCAAATTGAGTCGCAACAAGCGGTGAAGAGGCTAGAGAGAATGGCTGCCGAGGGGAACCCGGACGTACAACTTGTGCTACCGATGGCCGAAACGTTAGAAGGAGGCCTAATCATGGGCCAAACGAAGGGCGAACCACCGGCTGAAGCTAGCTTCGACCAACTAAACGAGCAGGTTTATGGACCCATGCAGGGGAACAGCACCCTGAATATTTAACCAATGCATGGATATCCACTACCACCCTCCACCATGGTATAATCATTCATCAGAACGAATAAACAACCAGATGATCCCCCAAGTCGGCATCGTCGGATATCGCGGCTACAGTGGAGCGGAACTGGTCCGCCTTCTGGAACGGCACCCGTCCGTCCAGCCAGTCCTCCTCGACCACCGCACCGAGGATGCCTCCCGCCCTCCGATTCGTAATTCCGCCAACCCGGTCCGCCTCCAGTCGAGCCCGGAAATCATTCGAAAGGAAGGGCTTGCCATCATCTTCCTGGCGACTCCGCCGGAAGTATCCATGGAACTGGCGCCGGGCATGCTCGATGCGGGGGCCCGCGTCATCGACCTCTCGGGCGCCTTTCGGCTCGGCGCCCCGGAAACCTATTCGGCCTGGTACCACCAACCCCATACCCAGCCCGCCCTGCTGGCCGAGGCGGTCTACGGTCTGCCTGAATATTGCCGCGACCGTATCCCCGGCGCCCGGCTCCTCTCCAACCCGGGCTGCTACCCCACGGCCGCCAATCTGGCCATCGCTCCTCTCATCCAGGCGAGTGTCGTCGACCGGTCCGCGGGCATCGTCTGCGACGCCAAGAGCGGCGTCAGTGGCGCGGGCCGCAAGGCCACCCTCAACAACAGCTTCTGCGAGGTCGCCGGGAACTTCTCGGCGTATTCCATCCTCACCCATCGCCACATCCCCGAGGTCCTCATGGTGTCGCACCTCGAGGAGCGCGAGTTCAGCTTCACCGCCCAACTGCTGCCCGTGGACCGTGGCATTCTGGAAACCATTTACTTCCGCACAACGGGCGTCGAACGCGCGGAGGACCTGCTGGCTATCTACGAAACCCGCTACTCGGGCGAACCCTTCATTCGTCTCTATGAACCGGGCCATGTCCCCGACCTCCGCGCCGTCGCGCGTACCAATTTCTGCGCGATCGGCGTCGCTTTCGACGCCCGCACCGGCCGCGCCGTCGTCGTCAGCGCCATCGATAACCTGGTCAAAGGGGCAGCCGGCCAGGCCATCCAGAACATGAACCTCATGCTCGGCCTGCCCGAAACCGAGGGCCTGCTGTGACGCCGCAACGCCCCGTCCTGGTCAAACTCGGCGGCTCGCTGCTCGATTCGGCGGAGTCGCGCCGCAGCCTTGCCGCCCAGATCGCGCGCGCCCGTGACCGCGCGATCCCGATCGTCGTGGTCCATGGCGGCGGCAGGCAGATGACCCGCTATCTGGCGGAACGCGGCATCGACAGCCGCTTCGTCAACGGACTGCGGGTCACCACCCCGGAAGCCGTTGACGCCATGCTCAAGGTTTTCGCGGGCAGCGTCAACCACGAACTGGTGGCCGCGTTGAATGGAGCCGGTGCGCTGGCCGTTGGGCTTTCCGGCATTGATGCGCTGCTGGCCGAGGCCGAACTCATGGACCCCGCGCTCGGGGCTGTTGGGCGCGTCACCAGATCCAATCCGGCGCTGCTCCATCTGCTGATCGCCAACGGGTACGTTCCGGTAGTCGCCTGCGTGGCCGGCGACCGGTACGGGCAGGTCTACAACGTGAATGCCGACCAGATGGCCGTCGCCTGCGCCGCCGCTCTGGGCGCCGGTCAGCTCGTCTTTCTGACCGACGTGGCGGGCGTGCTCGACGCCTCGGGCCAGGTGCGCACGGTGTTGACCGCAACGGAAAGCGATGCACTGATTTCGGAGGGAGTGGCCACCGGAGGCATGCAGGCTAAGCTCAATGCCGCGGCCACCGCACTCCGCGCGGGCGTGGAACAGGTGCGCATTGCCCCGGGCGCCGCCGAAAACATTTTGGACCGGTTGCTGGATGGCGAGCCCCTCGGCACTCGAATGACGCTTGAGGAGGTAGCAGCATGATTAGCGGAGTATACGCCGACGCCTTTGCCGAAACCGGCGGCGCGCAACCGAAATTGACCGTGCGCAAAGCCGTGATGGTCGACATCCCGCTCATCCTCGACCTGATTAACGGCTATGCGGCCAAAGGGGTGATGCTCGCGCGCACCGAGTTCGAACTCTCCGAAGCCATCCGCGATTTCATCGTGGTGAAGCAGGGCGACACTCTGCTGGGCTGCGGCGCGCTTCATTTCTATACCCCGTCCATCGGCGAAATCCGCTCCCTGGCGGTTGACGAACAGGCTAAAACGAAGGGCGTAGGCCGCATTCTGGTGGAGGCGCTGGTTGAAGAAGCCCTGGTCTATGAGCTCGACGCGGTCTTTGCGTTCACGTATGTTGTGGAGTTTTTCAACAAAGTCGGCTTTCATGTGGTGGAACGCGGCGCGCTTCCGCTGAAAGCATGGAAGGACTGTGTTCGCTGTCCCAAGTTCCAGGCCTGCGACGAGGTAGCCGTTCTACGCATTCTCCGCCCTGAGCGCAGCGTGGAATCGCAACCTTCATTCTGGGCCGATTCGGTCCGCACGCCCGACGATCATCTCATCCGGATCCCCATTCCGCGCGTCCCGTAAGCGGCGCCAATACCCCCAAAGTAGGGATTTCCGCACCCCCCTCAAAAGACCGATCAAAATGTAGGGTTCCTGAACACATTCTCAGGTAGAATCAGCTTAACGGATAAAGACACCTTAAATTAACGATCCGGTTTTCCTGTGAGGCGATCATGAAAGCACAAACCGTTGATGTGAAATCTTCGACTGGGCGGGTCCTATGTTGCACGGTCTTCCGGCCCGGCGGAAAGAAACTTCTGGCCAAGGGACATGTAATCAGCGATGAAGACGTGCGGGTCCTGGAATCCGAAGGCATGGAGTCCATTTGGGTGACCGAGCTGGAAGATGGCGAAGTCGGCGAAGACGACGCCGTCTGCGCGGTTGCCAGTGAAATGGGGTGCGGCAGCTTCGAAATTCGTCTGGCCGCCGGCGGCCGGGCCAATCTGCTGGCTACCGAAAACTGCTGCGTGCTGGTGGACGATGAGCTTCTGAAGCAGATCAACTGCACCTCCAGCGTGGTGATTGCCACGTCTTTGAATTTCAGCTATGCCGTGGCCGGCCAACGCATCGCCACCGTGAAAAGTGCGCCGTTTGCCGTCTCGAAGGATCAGTTGGAAGCCGTGACCGGTATTCTGAAGGAACGCGGCCCCATCCTTCAGGCGCGCCCGGTTCGTAATCCGACTGTTGGAGTTCTCTACACCGACCCTTTGAGCGGGGAACGCGCCCGCCAATTGTTCGAGAACATCATGCGCCAGCGTCTGGAGCGTTTCGGCGTGAATGCCAATTTCGTTCTGGCCTGCACGGAAGATGAAAACTCGGTGGCGCGTTGCCTGCAGCACCTGATGCGCTCCAAACCGTGCGTGATCCTGGTGGCTTCCACCACCGCGCCCGCCGGCCCCGAAGACATCATCGGCCAGGCTATGACGCGCGTCGGCTGCCTGGTGGAACGTTTCCTGGCGCCTGTCGAACCGGGAAATCTGTTATTGCTCTCGTATAAGGATGATGTGCCGATCATTTCAGCACCCGGCTGTTTCCGGTCCGCCAAATCCAATGTCGTCGACCTGGTGTTGCCGCCGCTATTGGCCCGCTATCATGTGACCGGCTGGGAAATCGCCTGCCTGGGACACGGCGGCCTGTTGGTCTGACGCCGGCGCAAAAGCTCCTCCACACCCGTAATCCGAAACCTCCGATCGGGTTACGGGTACTCTGATGCCGGGCGTCCGGATTCTAGGACGCCCGTTTTTTTGGCTTACAAGATTGCCCGCATCCGCAGTTCCGCTTCCAACTGCTCGGCCGATTGGAACCGCACGGCATCGATCCCTAACCGCTGCGCCGCTTCCACATACTCCGCGATGTCGTCCGTATAAAAACATTCCTCCGGCCGGCAACCGGCCCGCTCGATGGCCCGTTCGAAGATCTCCCGCCGCGGTTTCATGGCTTTCACTTCATACGACAGAACGTACTCGTGAAAATGGCGCACCATGGGATAAGCCCGTTGAATCATCCGGAAGTGAATGGCATTGGTGTTCGACAACATCAGCAGGCGGTAGCGCGCCGCCAGTCTCTCGAGCAGGCTCTCCGGAACCAGCGTCTCCGCGAAGATCGAGGTCCAGATGTCGCAGAAGCGGTCGTACCCAATGTCGAAGTCGAGAATCCCGGCCAGTTGGGCCACAAAATCGTGCGGTTCCACCAGGCCCGTCTCGAAATCTTCCACCAGCCGGGTAGTCGCCAGGCGCGCCGGGATTTCCGCGGCGCTGTAGGGGCACAGCGGCTCCAACGCCCGATAGCCGCGCGCGAAATCGAAATTCACCAGGACCCGCCCCAGGTCGAAAATCACCGCCCGGTACATCAATACCTGGCCCGCCGCTGGCGCGGCCTTGGCCACGCGCCCACCACCGCGATCCAAGCGCCGGCCAGAAGTCCTGCCGCAATCTTGAATTCCCCGTGGCTGAAATAGTACCCGCTAAAGGCGTAGCCCTTCAGCAGCAGCACCGCCACCCCAAGGCTCCAGAGGAAAAACAGGATCGGCGTCTTGCCCCCCAACGCCAGAATCAGCGTGAGCAAACCGAATAACGACGCGAAAAAGAGAACGAAGATCAGCGTGTCGCCGGTCCAGGGCAACATCTTGAGATTGAGTTGCTGTGGTCCGGACGAAAGCGCCAGACCGGAAACCGCCAGCAGGAACACCGCCAGCAATCCGTGGAATAGATAACTGAAAACCCGCAGGAGCAGTCCCAAAGCCCTCAACCGGCAGCCTCCACATGAACGGAACACGCTATTCTATCAACAGACGAGGGTACCCCTGGGTCTTTTCCGGTACCCTTTATTCGTGTTCTTTCATTGACCCTTTGCTTTCAGGCCGTTACAATCGTTGTAAGGAAACTGTAATTCCACGAACGTTATGAAGCCGACATCGCGCCTCAGACCACGGCATTTGGAGATCCTGAATGCCATTGTGCGGTGCTATATCGAAACCGGCGAACCCGTGGGTTCACGTACGATTTCCAAGGGTGGCCGGGAATCGTTGAGCCCGGCTACAGTGCGCAACGTGATGGCGGACCTCGCCGAGGAAGGCTACCTCTCGCAGCCGCACACCTCCGCGGGCCGCATCCCAACCGAAAAGGCTTTCCGCCTGTACGTGAGAGCCCTCACAGCCAGCCGGCCCGTTTCCACCGAATCGGAGCGCATGCGCAGCGAGTTCAGCCTGCTGCACACGGTGGGCGCCCGCGTGGAACGGTCCAGTCACATCCTGGTGGAACTGACCCGCAATGTGGGTATTGCCGCCGCCATGCCCGCATTCTCCCAGGAGTTGGACCAGATCGAGCTCATCCCCCTGGCGGAACGGCGCGTCCTGATCATCCTGGTCACCCGCGATCACCTGGTCCGTAACCGCGTGGTGGCGCTTGAAGAAGAAGCCTCGCCCAACGATCTGCTGTCCATCAAGAACTACGTAAACCGCAACTTTACCGGCTGGCGCTTGGGCGACGCGCGCCGCGAACTGCTGCGCCGCATGCTGGAGGAGCGCGAACTGTATGCCGCGGTTCGTATGAAGATGCAAGCCCTGTACCAGCAGGGCCTCCTGGAAGTGGACGAATCGCCGGAAGTGCACATGGAAGGCGCTTCCAACCTGCTGGGCCAGGATCTGCACCTTACGCGCGAGCGGATGCGCGAACTGCTCCGCGCCCTTGAGGAGAAGAAGCGCCTGGTCGAATTGCTGGACCGTTTCCTCGAACAGCCCGCGGGCGAACTGGAAGTCCACGTCGGGTTGGAACAAGCCCACCCCGCGATGAAAGACCTGGCGCTCATCGGCATAACCGTACAGCTAGCGAGCGGGATGCCCGCCAAAGTCGCCGTCCTCGGCCCCATGCGCATGCACTACGAACGTGTGATGGCCGCCGTTCTGCAAACCAGCCGCGCCCTGGAAAGCACACGCTTTTAGCGGCTCTTGCGGCAATCCCCAATCCGGTATCATGATACCCACGGATGCTCCCCGCGGGTAAACAGCTTGGCCCTTACGAAATCGTCTCGCTCCTCGGCGCCGGCGGGATGGGCGAGGTATACCGCGCGCGCGATTCGCGCCTCGGCCGTTCGGTCGCGCTGAAAGTTCTTCCACCCGAAGTCGCGAGCGACGCCGGACGCCGCCAGCGCTTCGAGTTTGAAGCGCGCGCCGCCAGCGCCCTCAACCATCCCGGAATCGTCTCGGTCTTCGATACCGGCGAGACGGACGGACTGGCCTACATCGTCAGCGAACTGGTGGAGGGCGAGGTGCTGCGCGACATCCTCAAGCGCGGGCCCCTGTCGCCCAGCAGCGTGGCCGGAATCGCCGCTCAGGTGGCCGACGCGCTGGCGGCGGCCCATGCCGCGGGCGTGATCCATCGCGATCTGAAGCCCGAGAACATCATGATCACGCGCGACGGGCGCGCCAAAATCCTCGATTTCGGTCTCGCCAAACAGGTGACTCCGCCGCCCAAGGATAGCAACCAGACGGCGCTGCCCACCCGCACCAATCCCGGAACCGTGATGGGGACGGCGGCCTATATGTCGCCCGAACAGATCAAGGGTGAGGACGTCGATCCCCGTTCGGACATCTTCAGCCTGGGCATCGTGCTTCACGAATCGCTCACCGGAAAGCAGCCGTTTGAGCGCACCACCGCGGTGGAAATGATGACCGCTATCTTGCGCGAGGATCCGCCGGAGCTTCCCGAGACCGTGCCTCCGGCTCTCCGCTTGATTGTGGCGCACTGCCTGGAAAAAGAACCGGACCGCCGCTTCCATTCGGCTCGCGACCTGGCGTTTGCACTGCGAACCGTGAGTTCGGGCGGACGGGCTAGCGGTGTCCAGCCGTCCATCGCGCCCGTCCCAGCGGCCCCGCGCCCCGGGCGGTGGAAATGGCAGGCGATTTCGGCTGCCCTGGGTCTGCTGGTAATTCTGTTTGCGATTCCCCACGCGCTCGAACCGGAACCCATCGAACTGGCGAACTACCAACTCACCCCGTTTGCCATCGACGACCAATCGCAGAGCGCGGGCGCCTGGTCGCCCGACGGCAAGAGCATCGCCTACCTGAGGAATTCGGGCGGCGTGCCACAACTGATGGTGCGCTCTCTGGAATCCGCAACGCCGGTGCAGCTCACTCATTCGGTGGCCGCTCTCTCCCAGGTATTCTGGGCGCCGGACGCCAGCCTGCTGTATTACGTATCGAGCGCGGGCCGGGGCGAACTCTGGGCCGTCAGCCCGGCGGGCGGCAAGCCTACGCTGATTCTCGACAATCTGGTCTCCGCCACCATCTCGCCCGATGGGAAAACCCTGGCGGTCTGGCGGGCCATCCAGCCGAACGGGCAGACGCGTGGATCGGTGTGGATCTCATCGCCCCCGGGCGCGGCCCCTGCCGAGTATCAGCCTTCTCCCTTCGCCGCCAAGGAGCCCGCGGTCGACGACCGCCTGTTGTTTTCACCCGACGGCTCCTCTCTTCTGCTGCTGGCCGGCCACGATACCGCCCAGCTCTGGCTGCTCCCGTATCCCGCGGGCAAAGGGCAGCCGCGGCGGCTGCTGAGTAACGTTGCTCTGGGCCTGTCGCCCAATGCCGCATGGCTTCCCGATAGCCGGCACGCCGTCCTGGCTTTCGGGCCGGGGTTACCCCCGCGGCCCGCGCTCTGGCTGGCGGACCTCGCGGGCGGCCGTCTACGGCGGCTCACGGCGGGCACTTCAGGCCACGGATATCCCTCCACCTCCCCGGACGGACGCCGGACGGTTTTCACCGTGATACAGAACGATTACGATTTGGAACAGCTTCCCGTGGATGGCTCCGCCCCGCGATCGCTGGTGCCTAACAGCCGCAATGAACTTTCGCCATCGTGGTCCGCCCAAGGGGACCAGTTGATCTACTCCACCGACCGTTCCGGTGCTCGCGAAATCTGGATCCGTAACCTGAAGGGGGGAATCGACCGGGCGGCTGTGACCGCCAAGGATTTTCCACCGGACTCCACCGTGGGCATGGCCGATCCGGTATTCTCGCCCGACGGCGGCCGTTTCGCGTTTGTACGGTATGCCGTCAACGAACCGGCCACGATTTGGATCGCCTCCGCCGCCGGTGGCGCGCCCGTTCGCCTGACGAAGGAGCACATCCATTCGCCCACCTGGTCGCCGGACGGCAATCGGGTGGCGGGGTTGATGTACCAGAACGGTCCGTGGCGGCCGGCTATCGTGGGGGTGGGAGCGGACATGTCGGCCCACGTCATTCCCGGAGCGCCGACGTGTCACACCGCGCCGGACTGGTCGCCGGCCGGCGAGTGGCTGGCCTGCGGTACGGATAACGGCATCGCGTTACTCACCCAGGACGGCGGCGCGTCGCGGATGCTGCCGGACATCCACTGCTCGGCGCTGGCGTTTTCGCGAGACGGCCGCAGCTTGTTCGTGGTGGGCCGGGATCGTGGCCGCTCATTTCTTCGGTCTGTGGATGTGGCGGCCGGCACGGTGCGCGAGATCGCGGATTATGGCCCGGAACTCGCTATCAGCGGCGGCCGGCAGTTCGACACCCGGCTGAGCGTGGCGCCGGATGGGAAGAGCCTGGCAACATCCGTAGTGATGTCGAAATCCGAGTTATGGCTCCTGGAGGGTTATCCCGTGCCCGGTCCTTGGTGGCATTTGTGGCGATTCTTGCCCGGTTTTGGGCGCTGAAAAAAGACATCCGCAGTGTAACGGAAACTGCGCCCGGCGCATCTCTCAGTAACAACTGTGCGACTACCAATGAACATCTCCCGGCGGGATTTGCTTTCCGCGCTGACTCTGCTGCCGGCAGCCCGCCTATTGGCAGGCCAGCAAGACCCGGTGACCGCGAAAGCCGCTCCTGCCGCGGCGCCGGAAGGCGGCCAGGCGAAATTTTCGAGCGACGTCAACGTAGTCAACGTATTCGCCACCGTGCGTAACAAGAACGGGAAGATAGTCAATACTCTCACCAAGGACGATTTCCTGCTGGATGAAGAAGGCAAACCGCAGAATATCAAGTATTTCGCGCAGGACTCCGATCTTCCTCTTTACCTCGGCCTGCTGGTGGATACCAGCGGCAGCCAGCGCAATGTACTGAACGACGAGCGCAGCGCCAGCTACCGCTTTTTCGACCAGATTCTGCGGGAAGACAAAGACCTGGCGTTCGTTTTGCATTTCGACTTTCAAGTGGAATTGCTCCAGGATTTCACGGCTTCGCGCCAGGCGCTGGAAAAGGGCCTGGATTCGCTGCAAATCGGGCAGCAGTTGCAGCAGCGCCAGACACAGGGTGGCGGAAATTCGGGAGGCGGATACCCGGGAGGCGGGTACCCCAGCGGCGGCGGATACCCTCGCCAGGGACAGGGCCGCGCCCGCGGCGGCACCGATTTGTACGATGCCATTCTGCTGGCCTCCGATGAGCTCATGGCCAAGCAAAAAGGCAGGAAAGCGCTCGTCCTTCTCACCGATGGCGTGGATACCGGCAGCAAGACCACGCTGTTTGAAGCAATCGCATCCGCCCAGAAGGCCGACACACTGGTATACTCCGTGCTATTCTCCGACTCCAACTACAACTCGTCGGGTCCGATGATGAGTGGACCGGGAATGGGACGCAGAGGGATGGGCCGCATGCCGATGCCCGGCAACGGGGGATACGACGGCGCGAACGGCAAGAAAGTCCTGGAACAGATCGCCCGCGAGACCGGCGGCCGGTTCTTCCAGGTCTCGCACTCTCACCCGATCGATAAGATTTACACCGAGATCGAAGAGGAATTGCGCAGCCAATACAGCATCGGGTTCACGCCCGATCCCCCTTCGCACGGCGGCATCTACCGGCACATCCACCTCGCGATCAAGCCAAGCAAGGACAAAGACAAGAAGGAACTGACGGTCGTGACGCGCGAAGGGTATTACGCCAATTAGGCTGGGCGCGGAAACCGCTTCACGGTAGCGGTCCAGAATCTCAACCCACTGATTTTATTGGAGATGTAGACCGTGACCGCTATTCCGTAGCGGTTTTGGAGTACCATTGGAGTGCCTTATGTTCGTACTCCTCGTCTACGCCCATGTCAAGCCGGAGCATGTTGACGCTTTCCGGCAAGCCACCCTTGAGAACGCCCGAGGCAGCCGCCAGGAGCCCGGCGTGGCCCGCTTCGACGTCGTCCAGGAAATCGACGACCCCACCCGCTTCGCACTGGTGGAGGTCTATCGCACCCGCGAGGGCCACGCACGGCATCGCGAGACCGCGCATTTCCAGGCGTGGGCCGCCAAGGTGACCGACTGGCTGGCCGAGCCCCGTACGCGAACCATGTACCTCGGCGTCGATCCGCCCGACGCGGAATGGTAGCGTATGCCGTTTGAGTTCGCTACCGCCGGGCGCATCCGCTTTGGCGTGGGAACCCGGCGCGAATTGCCCGCGGCGGTGGCATCCTTTGGCAACCGCGCTCTGGTGGTAACCGGATCGGCGGCCAACCGCACGGCGAAGTTGGTGGAGGGCGTAGCGGCGGTACAAATCGCCGTCGCCGCCGAACCGACTGTGGCGACTGTCCGCGAAGCCGCCGCCAGAGCTCGCCAAGAAGGCTGTGACGTGGTGGTCGCGATCGGAGGCGGAAGCGTTCTGGACGCCGGAAAAGCGGTGGCCGCTATGCTTGCGAACCCGGGCGATCCGCTGGATTACCTGGAGATCGTCGGCCGCGGGCAGTCGCTGACGCAGCCATCCGTGCCCGTGATCGCGGTGCCCACCACGGCCGGCACCGGATCCGAGGTCACGCGCAATGCCGTGCTGGCCTCTCCCGCGCATCGGGTGAAGGCCAGTCTGCGCTCCGCAACCATGCTGCCGCGTCTGGCGATTCTCGATCCCGAATTGACGCTCGGTCTGCCGCCCGCCATCACCGCATCCACCGGTCTGGACGCGCTCACACAGTTACTGGAACCGTACGTTTCGTTGCGGGCCAACGCCATGACCGACTTGTTTTGCGTCGAAGGCATGCGCTTAGCCGCGCGGGCGTTGCCCCGCGTGTGGAAGCGGCCCGAAGACCTGGAAGCGCGTACCGATATGGCTTGGGCCAGTCTGTTGGGCGGAATGGCCCTGGCCAACGCCGGTCTCGGCGCGGTACACGGTTTCGCCGCTCCGCTGGGCGGCATGTTCCCGGCTCCGCATGGCGCGGCCTGTGCGGCGGTCCTTCCCTACGCCATGGATGTGAACATTCGCGCGTTGCGCCAACGGGATGCGGGAGGCGAAGCCCTTCGGCGTTATGCCGAGGCGGCCCGGATTCTCACCGGCGATCCGCACGCTTCTCCCGAGGATGGCGTCCGGTGGTTGGCGCAACTCTGCGCCACTTTGGAGATCCCGCGGTTGCGCGCATATGGTGTGGACGAATCTGCCGTTCCGGCCCTGGTGGAACGCGCCGCCCGGTCGGGCAGCATGAAGGGCAACCCCATCGTGCTGACGCCGGAGGAACTCCGCGAGATTGTCGAGCGGGCGATCTAGCCTGGCGTGGTTGCCCAAGGCGATCCGTCTTTCAGGCGGTTTATCCGCGGCGCAGATATCCCACCAGCCGATATCCCAGAAAGGTGGCCGCCAGCAGCGCCAAAATGGCCCAGGTCACATCACCCAGAATCCCTTCCAGGGCCATCACGCGATCGCTGAAGAACCGTCCCAACGAGATATAGAGAGCCGCTCCCGTGAGTTCCCCGAGCGCGTCCCAGAACAGGAACCGGCGCCATGGATAACCCGCCGTTCCGCTGGCCAGGTTGATCCAGGGTCCCAGCGGACCGAGCAGCCAGCGAGTCACGAAAATGCCCGGCCCGCCCCACGCTTTGGCTTTGGCTTCCATGGCCTCCAGGCTGCCGCGCTTTCCGAACAGTCCGCTCAGCTTGCCGATCGCCGCCGGGCCGCCCCATCGGCCAATCGCGTATCCCGCCTGATCGCCCAGAATGGAACCGGCGCCCGCCGCGCCAATCGCCCACCACAGGTTCATGGCGCCTTGCGAAATCATCGACCCCGCCACAATCAGAAGCAGCGTGATCGGCAGCGGCACTCCCACCGCCGCAATCGCCACGATTCCGAAAAGGGCCGGCGCGCCGTATTGCGAAACCGCCGCCAGAAGCTGCTCGCTCATCGCGATGGGCCGCCGGGTTGGCCGGGTGGTGGTGGTTGTTGTGTTGGTGGTGGATGCGCCGCCGCGTCAATCGCGCGCTGCAATTGCGCGATCAGGTCGGGTACGGGCCGGTTCAACTCGTGCGCGATATGACGAATGGATCGCCGATCCTCCGGCTGCTGCGGGCGAACCCCGATGGCTTGAAAGAGAGCCGAGGCATGCATGTGGTGGCTGTGCGCCACAAATGGCACCGACATCCAGCCGCGGATCGGCTCATTCGCATCTCGCATGCTCCGCGCTTGCCGGCCGGCCCGGTAAGCGAAAAGAAACGTGCCCGCAATCGCCAGTATGAAGGCGAGCCCCACCGCCAGCGTCCGCTTCCAGGTCTGCCCCACACCTTCAAATATACCCGCTTTCCGGTCCGGTCCCGTGGCATTTGCGCGATGCCCCGGAAACGGCCTACCGATCCACGGCCTTGGTGAAGTACAGACTGACCGCCCGGTCGATGTTCGCGCGTGTCAGCCGCACCGGCCGGCCTTCGTACTCGGAAATCGCCTTCACCAGTTTGTAGATGTCGATCGGATAGCAGGCGCGCAGCAGTGTGGCGCCGGCCGCCACGCACCGCTCACGCAGATAAACCGCCGTGCCCGGCTCGCAGGGCACATGGTTGGTCTCCACCACCCGCTGGAAGATCCGGTCGAAAACGTTCGCGTCCACGTCCTCCACCAGCACCTTGGTTTGAATGCGGCGCAGGAACGCCTCATCCGCCAGGTCGTGCGGATTCAAGTTGGTCGAGAACACCACCATCATTTCGAACGGCGCCTTGAACTTCATGCCCGAAGCCAGCGTCAGATAGTCGACGCGGCGGTCCAGCGGCACAATCCAGCGGTTCAACAGTTCCCGCGGCGACAGCATCTGCCGCCCGAAATCGTCGATGATCAGGATGCCGTTGTTGGCCTTCATCTGGCATGGCGAAATGAACACCCGCGTGGCCTCGTCCAACTGCAATTCCAGCATCGACGCCGAAAGCTCGCCGCCCACCGTGATGCAGGGCCGTTCGCAGGTCACCCAGCGCGGATCCAGCAGATCGTCGTGCGATTCCACCTGCTTATGCACTACCGGGTCCCACAGCGTAATGATGTGCCCGTCCACTTCCACCGCATACGGCACCAGCACCGTATCGTGGTAAATGCGCAGAATCCGCTCCGCGATACTTGTCTTTCCGTTCCCCGTGCCGCCATACAGGAATAGCGACTGATGCCCGATCAGCGACGGTCCCAGTTGGTCCAGCAGCCCGTCCGGCAAAACCAGGTCGTGAAACGCCTGCCGCAGGCTTTCGCGGCTCAAATGGACGTGCGCCGCCTGTGCCCGCACCACGTCGTGATACTGCTGCAGCGAAACCGGAGCCGGCCCCACGTACTGGCATGCCTCGTTCCTCGCCGTAGCCAGCATCCGGCCCGCGCTGGTCAGCGAGAACGAATAATCGTTCCCCATCATGCCCTTCACTTCGATCACGTGCTGCTGCCGGAACTGGTGATACAGGGCTTCCAGAACCGGAAATGAGAGCTTCAGCGTGTCGTGCAGCGTAACCAGCGACCCGCTCCCGTGCAGCCACAGATACCGCAGCACCAGGTCGCTCACCATCGAGCGATGGATTCCCAGATCTCCAATACGGTCGGGAATTCTGGGATGAAACTCCCGGTGTGCGATCTCGGATACAGGAAAGAGATGAGTGGACATAGGCTGGGATAGAGGTTCCGCGCTATGTAATATACCCAACAAACCGCCCTACGGACATTAGTCCGATGGTTAGCGGCAGTTCCCTGTGAACTGTGAACTGTTTGCTGTTAACTGTTTGCTATTAACTATGGTGGTGGTGGTGATGCCCCTCGTGCCCTTCGGATTCCAAAGTCACGGGAATGGCGCACCCGCTCTCCGAGATCGGACAACTCACGTGCTCGAACTGCACCGTGGTGTGGCAAATGTGGAAGCGGTCGGCCAGCACGCCTTTCACGCGCCGCAAAATCACATCGCTCGCCGAAGGGGGCACGTCCTCGATCAGGACGTGGCAGCTCAGCGCGTGGGTGCTCGATCCCAGGCTCCAGATGTGCAGATCGTGTACATCCAGAACGCCCTCCACCGCCCGCATGGACGCCGTCACATCCTTCAGCTTGATCCCGCGGGGCAGCCCCTCCAGCAGAATGTTCAGCGACTCCCGGATGATGTCCCTCGCGGTCCAGATGATCAGCAGCGCAATCAGGATGGAAAGCGCCGGATCCACCTGCAACCAGCCGGTATAGCGGATCGCCAGCGCGCCCCCGATAATCGCCACCGACCCCAGCGCGTCGCCCAGCATGTGCACGAACGCGCTCCTCACGTTCAAGTCGTTGTGGCTGGCCTGGCGCAGCGCCAGCATGATGCCGCCGTTCAGCACCAGCCCCAGCGCGGCCACCGCCATCATCACGGTGGTCTCAACGCTTTCCGGCCGGCGCAGGCGCAACACGCTCTCATAGAGAATCCACAACGAGAGCGCCACCAGCGTCAGGGCGTTGACAAAGGCCGCCAGCACACCCGCCCGGTGGTAGCCATAAGTCTTTTTCTCGTTGGCCGGCTTTGATTGCAGATAGAATCCGAACCATGCCAGCGCCAGCGCCAGAGCATCGGTGAAGTTGTGCCCGGCGTCCGAAAGCAGGGCCAGCGAATGAGCTCGAACCCCGGCGGCGACTTCCACTCCAACGAAAACCACCGTTGCCACCAGGGACCAGCGCAGCACGTTTCCCGTACCCGCGTGATGTCCATGTCCGTGCGAGTGCACCGTCCGCGCCCCCCTCTTTCAGTGTACCGCTTGGGGGACGTGGGCCGGTTTGAATCGCGAGCAGGTGTTCTCAACATAACGCCTTGTAGGGACTTATCCTTCGCAGATGGTCCGACCCCGTTTCCGAATGGGCGACGACACACCTTGGCGCCGGCATTTGAAACCCTTTCGAGGCTGTGGAGAAGCACGGGCTCTTCAAAACTCCACGTTCTGCCCAGATTGGATCTGTTTGACTTTGGACTCGGCGGTGAGGTTCAGAGACCGGGCAGGACCCTTAGTGACGGATCAAAATTGAGCAGTGATCCGCACGCGCCAATTTTCTTTTCGATCTCTCGCGGCTTCAGTGCGGTGAGGGTTTCTAGGTTGATAACCGAATCGCTGAGCAGGCCTATTGATTTGTGCTCCGGACTTCCGGTGCTTTGGTTCAGCGTAAAGATGAGGGTGAATCTCATCGAAGAGGGATTCCGCCAGTTGCAACGCCGCCCCAGATAGAATAATTCCGGTTTTAACGAACTGGAAATCAAGTTACTGTCGAAATCAGACCTTGCGTCGGAAGGCGGCCACAGGAGGGCGATTGATTAAGCGGGGCTCCTGTATCGCGGCTCGCAGCCGAAACACCGAAACCCGCTTGCCTGTCCTGGCGTCTAGGCAACATGCTCCGCGCGCGCCACGCACTGCTTCTCCTGGCCATTGGTCATTCTCCCGCCCAACAACCTTCACAGGACCCGGAGCCCGTCACTTTCCGCACGCAGACCCGGCTGGTGTTGCTCTCCTTCCACGCCATACACGGCAAGGATTATGTCCCGAACTTGAAACAGTCCGACGTCGTGCTCCTCGAAGACGGCAAGCCGCGCGATTTCTCGATTTTCGACAGCCCGGCGACACAGGTCCGCATGCCACTCGAACTGGTCCTGCTATTCGACGTCAATCCGAAAATTGTGTATTTTTGGGACCCCGAGGACGTGTTCCGCTTTGTTCCGGAGTGGACTGAAGACATGTCGCGGGCGGTCCTGCAAAAGGATACAGCCGACATTCGGATTTCGGTCTACCGGTGTTCCGGGAAGACATTGTATCGCGTCCTGCGCGCCAGTACCGACGCAAAGGAACTAACGAAGGCGCTCCGCGGGACTGTGCGCCCTGAATTTCAGGGTCCGGGCGCCGAAGGCGAAGCCATTGCGCTGAGCCTCCCTCCCAAACGAAAACACGTGGGTCCGGGTCCCTTCACCAAGGATTACCCGACCAGCTACTTCATCTCGTCGGAATTTCGCGGGTGGCCGATGGAGGCAGCTATCGGCGTCCTGGACGAAATGGCGGCGGCGCAGGATCGAGTGGCCCGGGTGTTTGTGATGTTCTCGGAAGGGATTGGCGCGACCACGACACTTCCCGAGGATGTAGGAGAAGAAGCGCTCGATCTCGGAATCCCGATTTATCCAGTCGCGACGAATTACAAAGGCCATATCCTATTCACGTTTCCGAGAAATCTGTTCCGCATGCGACAGTTTGAATCCTTGGGAAAGACGACAGGAGGCCGCGAGGTAGAATATCACCAGATTACCGCGGCGACTCTCCGCAAGATTCTGGAGGACTTCAAGAGCCACGCCCTGTCGGAGTATATGGTCGGGTTTGCGCCGCCGTCCACGGACGGAACGCCCAAAGAGCACAAGCTGGAAATCAAATTGGCGTCGAAATCGGGTGTCGCGCTGGAAGGCGGCAAAAGAAGGGCGACTTACTAAGCCCGCCGCGATTCCGCACGCCCGCTCGAAACACAACTGTCACAATCCGGTTGTACACTCAAGAGTCCAAAAGTATCTGCCCTTACGACAGGGCAACTTGGGGATTCTCCAGTGTCGACCCCGCCCTGTGCCATGGAAAGGCTTGCATCCGAGGCGCCCGGATCAGGGTCTCTGTCATCCTGGACAATGTCGCCGCCGGTGTCCCCCGGAGTGAGACTCTTGCCAGCTATCCTTCGATACAATCCCAGGACATCGACGCTGCTCTTGCACTGGCGCGTGAGGGCTCCATTGACCTGCCAGCCGAGCTCACCGCGTGAACTTCAAAATCGATGAGAACCTCCCGGCCGAGGCGGCCGAGATCCTGCCCACCATCGGTTTCGTCGCGGATACGGTTGCGGATGAGCATGGTCGGGCGAAGGATGAAACAGTCGCAACTGCGAGCCGGTCGGAGGGTCGAATTCTGGGACCCTGGACCTGGACCTCGCGAATATTCGGGCGTACCCGCCCGGCGAGCACGCCGGGATTGTCGTCCTGCGGCTCAAACGCCAGGATAGGGCCACCGTGCTCGCGTATGTTCGCCGGTTGGCGACGGCGCTGACGCGGCGGAATCCGAGTGGCGAGCTGTGGATCCCCGATGGAATCGAATTGGCTTTCGCCAGGCTAATTGAACCATCCTGGCCGACTTGAACGAAGCCGCTGCCGCGGCGGCCGACCGACCATTCGTGGGCGCTAGCGGATAAGGTTGTCACAGGAGGTTCCTGTGACCATACTCATGCAGCGGATGCGAGAAGAACTCGTACGCCGCACTACGCCGCCACCACGATTCAGTCGTACCTGAAGGCCGTCGAGCATTTCCGAAGCCACGTTGACGCGCCGATTGAGCAGGTCGGTCCCGATGGCCTTCGGGGCTACCACGCGTACCCGCTCGGAACGTGGAGGCTAGCCGTCAACACAGTTGTTCTGAACATTTGCGGCTCTCCGCTTCCTCTACATCAAGGTGCTAAAGCGACGAGACATGAAGGAGGATTTGCCCTATCCAAAACAGCGCCTGCGACTGCCGGTGATCCTCAGTCCGGATGAGTTTGCCCAGTTGAGTTTGTAGTGCACACAAGCGAAGACGACCTCGAATCGTACTCGATGCAAACGCTGCCCGAGGCGGACCTCGAGCGCGTCGAAGAGCACCTGCTGATTTGTGCAGAATGCCGGGATCGCCTGGAGGAGACCGAGCAATACTTGGCGGAAAGTCCGATAAGGCGGCAAACCGTCAAGTTGAATGGTAACCACTACGGCAGGATCCGGCCACTGGTAGCCCCGTCAACTTCCCGGCGGCGTGCGATCCGCCATGATCCTATATGGCTTGCCGGCTCTGTCGGTTCCGATGCTCTGCCGGCCTTCGAAAGTGCTTGCCTGCAATCGTCAGGAAGAGTGCTGCCGCCGGATTGTCGGGCTTCACTTTCATTCCGATATCCACCGAGGTCCAATGCCGTGACCGCACACTTCTGAAAACCACTCCCGGCATCGCGAGGGTCGCAACACATGCGGGAGCCAAAGACACGCCCAATCCTGCCGCAACCAATCGCAGCACCGTAGGCCACTGCGGCGCATCCTGAACGAAATTCGGACGAAACCCTTCCGCCTCGCAGCACGCAACCGTCCGGTCATACGCAAGGCCGCCCATTGTCCGGGAAAAGAGAACGAATGGCTCATCCTTCAACTCGGCCGGAGAAATCGCGGCCTTCGCTCCCAGCTTATGACGGGCCGGGAGCACCGCAACGAACGGCTCGCGCAAAATTGGTTGAAGTGCCGACCAAATCCGTGAATTCGCAGTCAGTGTTACAATTCGATGACCGGACTGTACGCTCAATTTAGATTCGCATGGGCGGATTCCCTTCCTATTCTGATGCTGCAGGGCGGGCGATTTTCTTTGAGAAGCGTGCCTGTGTCGAAACAGTACCTTGGACATCTCTCCTCGCACGATCCTCTGCATCCTTATCTGGTGCACGAGGTCCTGCCGCAAATGGGAGTCCAAAACGGCGCGGCTGACTTCCGCGTTTTCAGCATAAAGGACAGCAAAGTCTATCTCTATGAGGAACGCCATAGTCGCACCCAGGTGGTCGGCAAGTTCTTTGTGAGCGGCGGCAACGATACGGCCGAGGCCACCCAGCGCATGCGGCAGGAGTTCGACAATCTGCGGTTCCTGCGCGGCTATGGTCTGGCTGGTTACCCGCATCAGGTCGTACGCCCACTGGGCACAAACGCCTGGCTCAACAGCGTTTTGGTGGAAGAATACTCTGAGGGCGTCCCGTTGAGCGCCTTCGTCAATGGCGCGATCTACCAAGGGCAATCCCAGATGCTCTTCGAGAAGCTGACTGCCTTGGCATACTTCCTGGCGACGCTCCACAACCGGACCGCCAACGGGCAGGGTGTGGATTTCCACCAGGACTGCGGCTACCTGGACCGGCTGGTTCGGAAGCTGCAAATCAAGCAGGTGATCGGCGCCGCGGACGCGAACGAACTGTATTGGTTGCGCGACCTTTGGCGGGAGAAGCCTCGCATGTGGGAGGATAATCAGGTGATCGTGCATGGCGATGCCACACCCAGCAATCTACTGTTCGGCCGGGGTCTCAGCGTGATCGCGATTGACCTGGAACGGATGAAGCGTGCCGACCGCGTCTTCGATCTGGGACGGATTGCCGGGGAGTTGCAGCATTCTTTTCTGCAGGCCAGCGGGAACCAACATGCCGCCGAACCCTTCATCGGGCACTTCCTCTGGGAATACGCCTGTCATTTCCCCGACCGCGACCGAGCGTTCCGTTCCATCACGGGCCGGCTGCCCTTCCAAATGGCCCTGACGCTCCTGCGGATCGCTCGAAACTCCTGGGTGAGCGCCCTCCAACGCAGACGGTTGGTTGAAGAGGCCAAAATCATTTTGCGGACGCCATAAATGGAGATTCGTGCCCTGCTCTTCGATGTCAACGGAACGCTCATCGACATCGAAACCGATGAGTGGATGGAGGATGCCTATCGCGCTATCGCGCACTTTCTCACCTATCAGGGAATCGCGTTACACCGCGGCGAAGTGCGCGATTTGTACTTCCAGATCATGAAAGAGCAGTTCGTGGCGAGCACCGAAGTATTTCCCGAGTTCGACGTGGTCGGTGTTTGGCGCGAAGTGTTGCGTCGATACGCTACAGATTACACTCGGTCTCTCGGACCGGAGAAGCTCCAGCAGATGCCGTTGTTCCTGGCCGAACTGCAGCGCGGCATTACCCGCAAACGGCTGGTGGCATTTCCGCAAACGCTGGAGATCCTGACTCAGGTGAAAAAACGTCATCTCCTTGCGGTGGTTTCCGACGCGCAAAGTGCCTACGGTTTACCTGAGTTGCGCGCCGTCGGCCTTGCCGACCACTTCGCGTCCATCATCATCTCTGGGGACTACGGCTATCGCAAGCCCGACCCCCGGCTGTTTCAATCGGCCCTGACCGAATTGCAGGTCCGCCCAGAGGAGGCACTCTTCGTTGGGAACGACCGCTTCCGCGACGTCCATGGAGCGCGGCAGGTAGGGATGAAGACGATCCTATTCTGCCCGTACGGTAACCCTGGTGGGCCTCCCGAAACCGAGCCGGACTATATTCTCTATCAATACGCCGACCTCCAGCGCGCGATCGATTTCTTTGCCGCCGGATAGAGCCCTTCCTCATCCGAGACGCAGCGCCTCGCGCGGCAGTACAGGGATTGCGAAACCCGAGTATAATCCGAATTCGGGTGCTCGCACGGGCCGATAGCAGAGGTTATGCGAATTGGGCGGTTCCCATCAACGTGACGTGATGTAGGGATGTAGGCTACCTATTTCACTGACGCTGAGAAGGGCGTAACGCTGAGTTCCGATGACCTATATTGGTTGACGCAGCTCGCGAAAAATAACTCTTGAGAATTGCTCCCGATAAACGCGGCCTACGGAAAGCACACGAGCGAGAGTCGCCATCCCGGTGATTTGAGCAACGACCGCGCGGCCGGGGTCGTATTACGCGCGACTCGTACAGATCAGATTGGCGAGCCACGGGACGCACGAGTGATGGCCAGCGTTTATCGTGCCCCTCAACCTTGCTCCCGTGAAGACCCCATCCATGGAATAGGGAACGATCAACGTACCGTCCTGCAATCCGTCTGGACGTGTTGTCGCCTATACGGAGACTGGCAAAGCGGCGTTCGAGGGAATTTACTCCCTCCCTGGTCGCCCAGTATAGAGGAGAGTGCCGCTCTGCCTCATTTCGGCGCCAAGCGCCCGGCAGCGCATTGATGGAACTGCAACGGGAATCCGGGGTACGACGGTGAGATACTGAATGGCGCGCCAACCATACCCGAAGTTCTGGCTGGGCCCGGTTGCGCTGGCCAGAAATCTTGGCTTCGGTCCGGTGGAACTTCGGCGTGTCCCCACGCTACTGGCGGAGAATCGCACTTTCTTGTTGGAGAAATGGAATGAACGCTTCCCATCTTAATTCCGGCGAACGGGTACGCGACGTACACGTCACTGAAGACACACTGGCGGTGGACCTCGCAGACGGGCGCACAATCATTGTGCCCCTGACGTGGTATCCCCGGCTCTTGAACGCTACCATGGAACAGCGATCTCGCTGGAGAGTAAGCGGAGCAGGCTATGGGATTCACTGGCCGGACATTGATGAAGACCTGAGCACGGAAGGCTTACTCCGCGGCGCGCCTGCCGCCGCAGAACCCGCTCGTCTTGGCCGCTAGGCGGGTCACGCGGATTGGCCACTCGGAAAGGGATCTCTGTGCCCGTCCCGGAGCCCGGCCGCCCGCAACGCCCCCGAATTCCGCTGCCGTCATGCCCGTAGTGTCTTTCCTCAAAGTCCCGCCGTACTATGGTAGAAGCTGCCCGCACCATGATTACCGACCTCGTCCAAATCAAGACGCTCGGCGAAAAAAAGGCCGATGAGAACCTTCGCTTCCGCCGCTTCATGAAGTCGCACAGCCATCACGACAACAGCGACCGCATCCTTCGCCGGATCGCCCAGGGCATAGAGGAGCAGATCGATTGCACCGCCTGCGCCAACTGCTGCCGGGTCGCCACCACCACCCTGTCCGATCGCGATGTCTCCCGGCTATCCCGCCACTTGCGCGTCACTCCCGCGCAATTCACCGCCGACTACACCTCGCTCGATCCGGAAGACGGCGCCCGCATCCTGAAATGGACCGAAGGGGCCGGCTGCGTTTTCCTCGACGGCAACCTGTGCACCGTCTATGAAGCCCGCCCCGACATCTGCCAACGCTATCCGCACCTGGTGCGCGGTAATGGCTCCATCGACAGCAGAATGTGGGCGATGATCGAGCGCGCTAGCGCCTGCCCGATTGTTTACAACAGCTTGGAAGCCTTCAAGGAGCACCTTCGCTTCCGCCGGTGACCTTCCTCGTATACCCAATTACCACTACAAATCCACCCAAAATTACAGTAGAGATCCTCAAACCCGACACCGATCCGCCTCCCCGGACATCTCTATAGGTGGATGAAACGGATTTGGAGGTGGAAAATGAACCGCTTCTCATCAAAATCGCTACTGCGGCGCAGCCTTGGGGTTGGTGTCGCGGTACTTCTTACGGTCGCTGTGACGCCCTTTTGGGCGCAGGAGCCGGTAGAGTCTCCCTCACAGCCCGCGCCGGCTCAACAGGCGCCACAGCAAATGCTGTCCCCGGAGCAGTTGGACAATCTGGTAGCTCCCATCGCACTGTATCCGGATCCCTTGCTCGGACAGGTGATGGCTGCCTCGACATACCCGTTGGAGATCGTGGAAGCCCAGCAGTGGCTGCAGGCGAACGGAAACCTGCGCGGAACGCAATTGACCGACGCCGCCAGGCAGCAGAGCTGGGACGCCAGCGTTCAAGCTTTGGTCGCGTTCCCCGAAACATTGACCAAGCTCAACCAGAACGTCCAGTGGACCACCCAGTTGGGAAATGCGTTTCTCGCCCAGCCGGCCGACGTGATGGGCGCCGTGCAGCGCTTGCGCGCCCGGGCCGAAGCCAACGGACGCTTGTCCTCGGACCGTCGCGAGAACGTCACAACCAATACGCAAGATGGACAGCAGGCTATTCAGATCCAGCCCGCCGATCCGCAAGTGATCTATGTCCCAAGCTATGATCCCGCCTATATCTGGGGAGCTCCGGCCTGGGGCTACTACCCGGATCTCTATTACCCCGCTTTCGGCTTCGGATTCGGTCCCGGAATTAACCTGGGATTCGCCTTCGGTGGCTGGGGAGGTTGGGGAGTCGGCGGTTGGGGCTGGTACCCGAACTGGTACGGTGGCGGCCTGTTCTTCAACGTTGGATTCTTCAACCACTTCGGATACGGATACCGCGGCGTGTACGGCGCGGGGTTCGCCGGCCAAGCCGCCTGGGCACATGACGCTGCCCATCGGTTGGGCGTAGCCTATCCCAACGCCCGGCTCGCCGGCCGATATCAGGCGGCTTCCGCGGCCTCCCGTATGAGCGGCTCCGCGCGTAGCTACCAGGCGCGGAGTAGCCAGAGTTACCGCGGTGCGGCCGCGCAACCGCGTAGCTACTCTCAGCAGAACGTCCAGTCCCGGCAGAGCTACCAGTCGGCGCCGCGGTCCAATTCCGGCGGCGGTTACAGTGCCCCGCGCAGCTTTGGCGGCGGCGGTCATTTCGGTGGCGGCGGCGGTCACGGCGGCGGTGGCCGCAGGTAACCGCACCCGCGCCAAACGTTCAAGGGCAGGCTGATCTCAGCTTGCCCTTTTTTTGTGCCCCGCGTTCATCCGATATCATGGTCGCAGATGAAATACCTAACCGCGCTGCTATTCGCCGCGACGCTCCCGGCCGCAACTGTCGATGGCGTCCCGCTGCACTTCACGGTGACCGGCCAGGGTCCCTCTACCGTGATCCTGGTGCATGGCTGGACTTGCGATGAAACCACGTGGTCCGAGCAGGTCCCCGCTCTGTCGCCGCACTATCGCGTGGTGACGGTGGACCTGCCGGGCCATGGGCAAAGCGGCTCCCCGAAGGATGGGAAGCTCTCCATGGACCTGTTTGCCCGCGCCGTCGAAGCCGTCAGGGCGGAGGTACAGGCCGACCATCTGGTGCTGGTAGGGCACAGTATGGGCACACCCGTGATCGTGCAGTACGCGCGGCTGTACCCGCGGCACACCACCGCGATGGTATTCGTCGACGGAGTCGTGAGCATGGGTCCTCCGCCGTTGCCGAAGCCCAATACCGATCGCATGATGGGCCCCGATGGTTTGAAGAACCGCGAGGCCAATACGCGCGGAATGTTCTCGGCCTCCACCACGCCGGCGCTGCAGAGCAAGATCGTGAAGATGATGCTGGGCGCACCGGAATCGACGGCGGTGGGCGCCATGGAGGCCATGTTCGACCCGGCCATCTGGCAGGACGACGTGATTGCCATGCCCGTATTGGCCCTGTACGCGGACAAGTCCAGACTGGCGGATCGCGCGACTATGAAAGCGCATTACCCGCATCTGGAATTCACCGAAATACCCGGCACGGGCCACTTCCTGATGCTGGAGAAGCCAGCGGAGTTCAATCGCCTGCTCTTGACGTTTCTGGGGAAACAGAAGTTCTGATACATCGCCCCATTGACTTCGGCGCCGGATTCGCGAATAATCAGGTCACCCTGGGGAGGGCCGTCATGGCAGCGCCAACTCCGCAAACCGAAACGCTCCCGAAAAGCACCGATGCAACCGAAGACCAGATGGACATGGCAGCCACGTTGCCTCAGCACTCCGATAACATCGGCACCAAGATCGAAGACGAAGCGGGCACCGGCGAGATCGATTCATCGGGCGGCTAGGCGTCACCGCTCCACTCGATAAGGCCATCGTTACACCTTTGCTTCGGGCGGGTCGGCGACAGCTCCCGGCGGCAGGACGTCCGGCACGTCAAGGCGCGCCACGCCGATCCGGTTGTCGGCCATTCCGTAGTAGACGTCGAACCGGTCCGGCGAACCTAGATCGTCCCGCCGGTCGATGCCCGTGGGAAATACCACGTTGGCGATGACGCCCCGGCGCTCTTGCGGCAACTCCGGCGTCAACACAGGCTCCACCGAACGATAGCGAATGACGCGCGGATGTTCTCTTGAGAGCACCATCACCCCGGCCGAGTAGCATAGCTGGTGTCCGTCATCGCCCGGGTCGGCCATTTCGCTGACGCCGTGGTACAGAATCAGCCATCCGTGCCGGGTCAGGATGGGCGGAGTGCCGCCGCCGATTTTGAGCCGCTCCCACGGCGATGCCGGAGTCGCCAACCGATGGTGACAGGCAAAGTGGCCGAGGTGATGAGGCCCACGGCCCTCCAAGGCCATCGGGCAGTATGAAATCCAGATGCTCTCGCGATCCAGGTCCACGTCGCGGGACACCGGGCAGCAGGCGGTCTCCTCCGGGCGAGTGCCCGGAAACAGCGGCCGGTGGAGCATGGCGAGTTCCAGGCGCTCCGATGGATTCGGAATTGCCACGGGGAAGAGACTGGCGTCCTTGTCATCCATATCGCCGACGTCCACGCCGTGATACCGGCCGAACGTCGCGAGCCCCAGCCGCTCCCAGTGGAAGAGGTCCTCCGATACGGCCGCGGCGATCCGTGGGCCTTGGGGTGAATAGGCCGTGTAAGTCATCACATAGCGCCGGAGCGGTTCCACAAACGTAATGCGTGGATCCTCGCAGCCGCCGCTCCCATCGGGCCGCCGCTCATAGTCGGCTTCCGGCTCCAGGGCGATGCCAAGCCGCTCCACCCCCTCCGGATCGCCGGCTGGATTGAACCGAACGCGGGCAATGCCGATGCGCGAGTAATTCCCTCGCGCCACCAGCCGCGGGAAGAGGTAGAGTTCGCCATCCGGGCCACGAACGGCAGCCGGATTCAAGACGCCTTCCACCTCCTGGCCATTACCAGGCTCCGGCTCCATCACGATCCCAAGACGATGCAGCGTAAATTCGCTCATTGGCTCCCCAAACAAGCGATGATTCCCCTGCTCACCGGTTTCGTCTCTTGAGGACCTCGAACCGGGATGGAAACAACGCCTGCTTCCTCGGCCGGATAGTCGTTGCCTCCCGGAAATAACGCGTCGCCAATGAAAACCATCTCTTTCAATGAAACGCCCAGAATGTCTCGCAGCTTTCCAATTCCGTACGCTTTGTCAATGCCGGGCTTGGTGACGTCAATCGACGTCGCGCCGCCCATTCGGACAGAGAACTCCGGAATCAAGGTGTCGAGGATCGCTTTGATTTTTTTGCGCTTGGTATAATCGGGGTCCCATTTATTCTTTTCTTCCAAGGGGGCCTGCTGACCTAATGCGGAAAAGGTGATCTGGCTTCCCCTATCTTCAATTACTTCTCCCCAGACCCTCTCGACCTGAAAGCCCGCCATTTCAAACGCCTTCCGGAGAGAACTGACGATTTTGTCTCTTTCTTGCGCCGTGAGGTCTTCTGAGTAGAGCATTTTCCAGCTTCCGGCGTATTGGAAGAACTTCGTTCCACAGGTAGGGAGGAGCGACAGATTCACCAAACGTTCGTCATGGGGAAGGTTGCTCAGCAACTGCTTCTCAAACTGTGGCCAACCGCCTCCCGAAATCACGGCCACTTTGACGATACCAAGGAGATCGTGCAGCAGCGCCGACATTTCGGCGTCGAGATTCGATTTGCTTTCGGCGAGTGTGCCGTCCAGATCGAACACAATCAGCTTCTTCACTGTCCTTGCTCCTCGTCTGGTAACGCAAGCTCCAGCACATTCACCGCACCGCGCGGGTGAAACGCGCACGCTCCGGCCACCGCCGGCAGGAGCCACACGTCCCCTTTTCCGATGGCATACGTGGCGCCGGCGTGCTCTATCTGCCCCGCGCCCTCCAGGCATACCAGAACGCGCGGCGCCCCCCGAACTCCGACAGTGAACGGCGATTGTCCGCCGAGACGCCACAACCGGAAATGTTCACAGTGAAACAGCCCCTCGCGCTTCACCGGCGTTTCTGCCTCTACGACGGGCTCCACCAGGCCGGCCCCGCCCGCGGCGTAATCGATCGAGGCCAGCGCCTGCTCGGTTTGAAGGGGCCGCGGCTGGCCCGTCTTGGCGTCGAGATGGCCCCAGTCGTAGAGCCGGAACGTCACGTCGCTGTTCTGCTGAACCTCGAACACCACCACGCCGCCGCCCAGGGTATGCACCGTTCCAGCGGGCAGGAAGACCGCGTCGCCTGGCTTGGGAGTAAAGTATGCAAGTTGGTCCGCCACCGTTCCCTTCGCGAGCGCCCCCCGCATATCGTCCGCGGTTGTCCCCGGCTTCAGGCCGGCATAGATACGGCTTTCCGTCCCCGCCTCCAGCACCACCCAAGCTTCCGTTTTCCCGCTCTCACCCGCCGGCAACAGGTCCACATGCGTATCCGAGGGATGCACCTGCACCGAGAGCATTTCCCGTGCGTCCAGGAACTTCAGCAGCAGTGGGAATCGGCGCCAACGGTGGGCCAGTCTTCCCAGCATTTGCTCGGGGTACTGATCCAGCAATTCGCCGATCGTGCGCCCCGTCAGCGGTCCGTTCGCAATGCGGCTGGGATGGTCTTCGCGGTCGCTCAGTACCCACGCTTCGCCGATCGGTCCATCGCCCGGCAACGGCTCCGATAGCACATTCGTCAAGCCCCGCCCGCCCCAGAGCCGGTATTGATAGATCGGATCGAATCGCAGCGGATATAAAGAGAGCAAGCTCACGCGCCTCTATCTTCCGTTGAGGTCTGAGGAATGCCGGGGCCGTTGGCCGCGAGGGAAGAAGGACAGGTCGTTGCTCATCACGTAGATCGTGATAGCCGCAAACATGAAAAACAGTCCGATCCAGACCCGCCAATCCTTATGCGCCCGCTTCCAGTAAGGGTCCGGTTCATGATGAATGCTGTCGCGAGCGGGCGTTCCGTGCTGGTGAGAACTGTGGTTCGGGGAATTCATCGGGATACGGCGCCAAACGCCTGCGTGGTAGCGTCCTTTTCCATGCCGGCGCTGTACTCGCCAAGGCGCGCAGCCCGGTTGCACCAGGCTCGATGACACAGCGCTTGCTGCGCCGCCGGTACGTGAGCCTCTTCGCCTTGCCAAATCTCCAACGCCGGTTGCTGAATGGCTCGGGCAAATGAGAACGCCAACGCCCAAGGCAGTCGCCGCTCGAATCTGACGTTCATCGCATTCAAACGGGCCGAGGCCAGTTCCGCGGGTTGGCCGCCCGACAGGAACGCAATCCCGGGAACCGCGGCGGGGACGCATCGTAAGAGACAGTTCACCGTGGCGTCGGCCACCTCGTCCACCGTTTCCTGCGTGGGGCAGGCCGATCCCGGAAGCACCATATTGGGCTTGAGGAGCATGCCCTCCAGCATCGCCCCTTGCCTGTAAAGCTGCTCGAAAACCGTTCGCAGGACATCCTCTGTTACCGTGCGGCAGCGCCCCAAGCTATGCTCGCCCTCCATGAGCACTTCCGGCTCGACGACGGGCGCCAATCCGGCTTCCTGGCACAACGCGGCGTACCGCGCCAACGCCTGTGAGTTGGCTTCGATCGCCGCCCGGCTCGGAAGGCCGTCGCCCACCGCAATCACGGCGCGCCACTTGGCGAAACGCGCTCCCATTTGAGAGTATTCAGCCAGGCGGCCGCGCAGTCCGTCCAGACCTTCGGTGATCAGTTCTCCGGGATGACCGGCGAGTTCCTTCGCACCGGTATCCACCTTGATGCCGGGAATAATTCCCACGTCCTCGAGGGATTTCGCGAAGGGAGTGCCGTCCTTCTTTCGCTGGCGGATCGTCTCGTCGCACAGGATCGCGCCACTTACGAACTCTTCGAGACCGGGCGCGGTCACAATCATTTCCCGATAGGCGCGTCTCGCCTCTTCCGTCTGGGGAATCCCCAACTTGGCAAATCGCTTATTACAGGTTGGATTACTCTCATCCATCGCCAGCAGGCCTTTCCCGCCGGCCACCAGCGTCTTCGCGGTATCCATCAACAGTCGCGCATTCATCGGGCGCCGCTCCATTTCCAGTTGCGAATCTCCGGCATGTCTTCGCCGTGCTTGTCGATGTACTGCTTGTGCTCAATGAGCTTGTTCTGCATCGTCTGCTTCAGGTATGCCCCCTTGGAGCCCAAACCCGGCAGCCGGTCGATCGCGTCCTGCACCAAATGGAATCGGTCCAGGTCGTTCTGCACCCTCATGTCGAACGCCGTCGTGATGGTGCCCTCTTCCTTGTAGCCCCGGACATGCAGGTTGCGGTTGGTCCGGCGGTAGGTCAGCCGGTGCACCAGCCACGGGTATCCGTGGAAGCCAAAGACGATGTGCTTGTCCTTGGTGAAAAGAGAATCGTAATCCGTGTCGCTCAGTCCGTGCGGGTGCTCGCTCTGAGACTGCAGCTTCATCAGATCGACGACGTTGATCACCCGGATCTTCAGATCGGGCAGATGCTCGCGAAGAATGGAAACCGCCGCCAGAATCTCCAGCGTGGGTGTGTCTCCACAGCAGGCCATCACCACGTCCGGTTCGGCGTCCTGGTCGTTGCTGGCCCATTGCCAGATGCCGATTCCTTCCGTGCAGTGCACCACCGCTTCGTCCATGGTCAGCCACTGCGGAAGGGCGTGCTTTCCCGCCACCACCACATTCACGTAATGCCGGCTGCGCAGGCAGTGATCGAAGACCGACAGCAGGCAATTGGCGTCGGGCGGCAGGTAAACCCGCACGATATCGGCCTTCTTATTGATCACGTGGTCCAGGAAACCGGGATCCTGGTGCGTGAAGCCGTTGTGATCCTGCTGCCAGACGTGGGAGGCAAGCAGATAATTCAGCGACGCGATCTTCCTGCGCCAGGGCAGCTCCAACGTCACTTTCAGCCATTTGGCATGCTGGCTGAACATCGAATCGACGATCCGAATGAAGGCCTCATAACTGTTGAACAGTCCGTGCCGCCCGGTCAGCAGATACCCTTCCAGCCAACCTTCGCACTGGTGCTCGCTGAGCATCGAGTCCAGCACCCGTCCCGCCGGCGCCAGGAATTCATCGTTCTTCTCTTGCCGGGCCTCCCACTGGCGGTTGGTCACTTCAAAAACCGCGCCCAGCAGATTCGACACTGTCTCATCCGGACCGAAGATACGGAAATTCCGCTCCTCCCCATTCAGTCTCGCGACGTCACGCAGGAAGTTGCCGAGCACCATCGTATCCTGGCCGTCGACGGCCCCGGGCGAGGGCACGCTTACGGCGTGACGGTGAAAGTCCGGCATGCGCAGATCGCGCAACAGAATGCCGCCGTTGGCATGCGGATTGGCGCCCATGCGCCGGTTGCCCTCCGGCGCCAGCTCGGCCAATTGCGGCAGCAGACGGCCATTTTCATCGAATAGCTCCTCGGCCTTGTAACTCTTCATCCAGCTTTCCAGCAGCTCGACATGGCCGGGATGCTCGGCATCCACCAGCAGCGGCACCTGGTGCGCCCGGAAGGTGCCCTCGATTGGCAGGCCATCGACTACCTTCGGGCCCGTCCAGCCCTTGGGCGACCTCAATACGATCATGGGCCAGCGCGGCCGAACCGTGTCGCCGTTGGTCCGTGCATTGTTTTGGATTTCCCGGATTCGCTCGATGGCCATATCCACGGTGGCGGCCATCAGTTGATGCATCGTCTCCGGATCGTCTCCTTCCACAAAACACGGCTCCCAGCCGCAGCCTCGGAAGAATTGATCCAAATCCTCATGGTCGATGCGAGCCAGCACCGTCGGGTTGCTGATCTTGTAACCGTTCAGGTGCAGGATTGGCAGCACCGCCCCGTCGGTAATCGGGCTGAGAAACTTGTTGGAATGCCACGCCGTCGCCAAGGGCCCGGTTTCCGCTTCTCCGTCGCCCACCACGCAGGCGACGATCAGACCGGGATTGTCGAGCGCCGCCCCGAAGGCGTGACTCAGCGAGTACCCCAACTCGCCACCTTCGTGGATCGACCCGGGCGTCGTCGGCGCAACGTGACTGGAAATCCCGCCGGGGAAGGAGAACTGCATGAACAGTTTCTTCAGCCCCGCCTCGTCCTGGCTCACATTCGGATAGATTTCACTCCAGGTGCCTTCAAGGTAAACGTTGCCCACAATCGCCGGGCCGCCGTGACCCGGACCGGCAACGTAGAACATGTCCAGGTCATACTTCTTGATCGCCCGGTTCAGGTGCACGTAGATGAAATTCTGCCCGGGCGTCGTGCCCCAATGGCCGACTACCAGGGGCTTCACGTGAGACAGCTTCAGCGGCTCCCTCAGCAGCGGGTTGTCATATAGATAAATCTGGCCGACGGAAAGATAGTTGGCGGCCCGCCAGTAGCAATCGATCTTATGGAGCAGGTCGGCCGGCAGTACAGTTGTCTTTGAGGTGAAGTCCGTTGCCTCTGTCCGCCCGGGCTTGTGAATCGATTCCGGAGTAACTGTATCCATCCGAAGGGGCTCCTATTCCGCTCGTCCGCTATGCCTGGCCAAACGAGCGTCCCTGATTGCGGCGACCGTAACTGCGATCAGTGCGATGAGAAGGACGCCCCCGAACATCACTAATACCATGCGGCCCCTCTCATAACTCCTCCGCGGGCTCCGCCGCCTCGCAGATAGTGGCTTCCGTGGTAAGCATAAGTGAGGCGATGGAAGCGGCATTCTGGAGAGTCGTGCGAGTTACCTTGGTGGGATCGATGACGCCGGCCTTCACCAGGTCTTCGTACTCTTCCGTGGCGGCGTTGAAACCGAAGTTCGGATCCGGGTTAGGCTTGATCCTCTCCACCACCACCGCGCCCTCAGTCCCGCAGTTCCGCACGATCTGCCGTACCGGCTCCTCGCATGCCCGGCAAACGATCGTGACGCCGAACTGCTCGTCGCCCTCCAGCTTGAGCTTCTGCACCGCCACCGAAGCCCGCAACAGCGCAACGCCCCCGCCCGGCACAATCCCTTCCTCAACCGCCGCCCGAGTGGCATGCAGAGCGTCCTCCACCCGCGCCTTTTTCTCCTTCATCTCCGTCTCGGTTGCCGCGCCCACTTTGATGATCGCCACGCCGCCCGCCAGCTTGGCCAGCCGCTCCTGCAGTTTCTCCCGGTCGTAGTCCGAAGTGGTCTCTTCCACCTGCGCGCGGAGCTGCTTGATCCGGCTCGCGATGTCCTTTTGCGATCCGCCGCCGTCGATGATGGTCGTGGTGTCCTTAGCCACCGTCACGCGTTTGGCGCGGCCCAGATCCTCCAGGTGGATGCCCTCCAGCTTGAGGCCGGTCTCTTCCATGATGGCCTTCCCGCCGGTCAGAATCGAAATATCCTCCAGCATCGCCTTGCGGCGGTCGCCGAAGCCCGGGGCCTTCACGGCGCAGGCGCTGACCGTGCCGCGCAGCTTGTTGACCACCAGCGTCGCAAGCGCTTCGCCTTCCACATCCTCGGAGATCGCCAGCAACGGCTTCCCGACCCGTGCAATTTGCTCGAGTATGGGCAGCAGGTCCTTCATGTTGGTGATCTTCTTGTCGTGAATCAGGATGTAGGGGTCCTCGAATACGCATTCCATGCGCTCGGCGTCGGTCACAAAGTAGGGCGATAAGTAGCCGCGATCGAATTGCATCCCGTCGACGGTCTGCAACTCCGTGGTCATCGTCTTGGATTCCTCCACCGTGATCACGCCATCCTTGCCGACCTTCTTCATCGCTTCGGCGATGATGTTGCCGATAGTGGCGTCGCTGTTGGCCGAAATGCTTCCGACCTGCGCGATCATGTCGCCCGAAACCGGTTTCGAGAGCTTCTTCACTTCCTCGATGGCCAATTCCACGGCTTTATCGATGCCCCGCTTGACGGCCATCGGATTGGCGCCCGCCGTGACCGCTTTGACGCCCTCGCGGTAAATCGCCTGCGCCAGAATGGTGGCCGTGGTGGTGCCGTCGCCCGCGACGTCCGACGTCTTCGACGCCACCTCGCGCACCATCTGCGCGCCCATGTTCTCGAGCGGATCCTTCAGCTCGATCTCCTTGGCAACCGTGACGCCGTCCTTGGTAATCGTCGGCCCGCCGAATTTCTTCTCCAGAACCACATTGCGTCCCCGTGGTCCGAGGGTCATCTTGACCGCCTCGGCGAGTTGGTTCACGCCGCGTAGTATTGCCTGGCGCGACTGGTCGCTGTAAGTAATCTGCTTTGCCATGGATAGTCTCTTTCGTTGTGGAATCTCAATCAGGCGATCTTCTTGGCTTGTTCCGCGGTCCGATCCAGGATGCCGAGCACGTCGTCCTCGCGCATCACGATGTATTCCGTGCCGATCACCTTGGTCTCGGTGCCGGAGTACTTCCCAAAAAGCACGTGGTCGCCCACTTTGACGTCGAGCGAAACCACTGTACCGTCGTCGAGCCTCTTGCCGCGGCCAACCGCCATGACTTCGCCTTCTTGGGGTTTCTCCTTGGCGGAATCGGGGATGATGATGCCGTTGCGCGTGGTTTCCTGTTCTTCGATCCGCTTCACCACGATGCGGTCGTACAAGGGTCGTATATTCATTTCCTGGCCTCCACGTCAATTCGCTGAATTTGCGACTGCGCCCGTGGTATGGGCGAGCCATGCCACCGGATGGCTGCGGACAGCGCCATCGCGCTCGGTGATATCCGCCCACTTGGCGTCGTCTCGCAGCCGGAGAAAGACACCCGGGGTGCCTTGATAGGTCCCCTCCGCCAACACCACTTGCTCGCCTTCCCGGAATGGCGTGCCGTTAGACTGATTCGCCATCATTGTGATATCCTCCGCTTACCGGCCCGCTGCGCCCACGGTCTCCTGCTGTTTGACCTCATGCACCGAAACCTCCACGGCATGCGTGGTCCGCATGATTTCCTTGGCTCTTTCGACCTCTTCCGCCGTCCCATGAGCCAGGAGGAGAAACTTATCCGACTTGATCGCCGATTCGTATAGCACGATGCTGTCCTTCGGGATACCAATGCTGTACAAGCCGGCGCCGACCGCGCCCAATCCGCCCACGACAACGGCGCCTTCGAGCGCTCCCACAATCCACGCCACCAGAGGCCCGGCTACCAGCACCGGCCCGAGACCCGGAATGGCGAAGAAAGCCGACCCGAACAGAAGTCCCCAGACGCCGCCCCAGAAGGCGCCGGACTTGCCCCACCGCTTCATACGGTCGCCGGCATTGTAATACCCGACGACGTGCTCCTCGGTGTGGTAGTCCTTGCCGACGATGGACAGCTTCGTCATGTCGAACCCCGACCTCTGGAGTTCTTTCAATGCCTCCTCGGCTTGGGGGTGGCTATCGTAAATGGCTACCACCGCATTCTTATCGGACATGGATTCTCCTTTTGTAGTTCGCGGCCGGGGGCTCGCCTGTAACGGTTGCAAGCCCCCGAATATACGCCTCGTTCACGATTATTTGTTCCCGACTGGCGTGCCGATCTCCGTGCCGATTACCTCGCCCGAGATCACCAGTTCTACTCGCCGATTCTGCTGACGGCCCGCCGCGGTGCCGTTAGAGGCCACCGGATCGGTCTTCCCGAAGCCCTTCGCACTGACCGAGCCTCCCGCCATTCCCTGCTGTACCAGGAAATCCCGGACTGCTCCGCCGCGGTTCTCGGAGAGTTGCTGGTTGTACTCGTCACCGCCCACACTGTCGGTGTACCCTTCCACATCCAGCCTCAGGCCGGGATGGCCGGAGACGATGCCGGCCACTTTGGCCAGCTTCTCGCGCGCCAGCGGGCGCAACGAATATTTCCCGGTGTCGAACAGGACATCCGACATGTTCACGATCAAACCGCGCACCGTGTCCCGGGTCTGAAGAATGGCATTGAACTGAGTCAGCAGTTGCGTTCGCAGTTCCGCTTTCTCCGCCTCGGCCCGCGTCTTCGCCTTTGCCGCGCGATCCAGCTCGTCCTGAGCCATGGCGCGCTGTGCGTCGTTCTCGCCTTTCAAACGGTCGGCTTCGTTTTGCGCGGCCGCCGCCGAGGCGTCGTTCTGCAGCTTCAAACGGTTGGCTTCGGTCTGCGCGGTTAGCATCTGCGCCGCGTTGTCGCCTTTCAAACGGTCGGCTTCGTTTTGCGCGGCCGCCGCCGAGGCGTCGTTCTGCAGCTTCAAACGGTTGGCTTCGGTCTGCGCGGCTAGCATCTGCGCCGCATTGTCGCCTTTCAAACGGTCGGCTTCGGTCTGCGCCGCAAGCATCTGCGCCGCGTTTTCGCGTTTCAGACGGTCGGCTTCGGTCTGCGCGGCCATCATCTGCGCCACGTTGTCGCGTCTGGCCAAGTCCACCTGGCTCTGAACGGCGTCCATCTTCGCGTTATTCTCGCGCTTCAGGAGCTCCGCTTCGGAGTCCGCGGCAATGCGCGCCGCTTCCGCGTCCCGAGCGGTCCGCGCGGCGTCGGCTTGGGCCGCGGTGCGATCGGCGTCGGCGCGCGTCACACGGTCGACGCCAGCCTGCCGTTCGTTGGCCAGTTGCTCCTCGCCGATCTTCTTTACTGTGATGATGCGGGCGTCCTCGGCCATCTGCACGGCCTCGCGCGCCACCGTGGCGATGGGCTTCGACCCGGCTTTGCCCGTAAGATAGCCTTCGGCATTTTGCAGGCCCTGCACTGCCTTCTTGTAGGTGTCGGGAGCGTACTTCTCGGCGCCGGTCCAACGCGCAATCCGGACGGCGTTTCGCGCCTCGTAGAGTTCCAGCGGCGTCCTCCCGTTCACTTGCTCCGGCTTAAGTTCGGCCGGATTTACGTTCAAGGTGTACTGGCCCCTCTCGATCAACTCGAATTTCGCGTCCACCTGTTCAATCGTTCCGGCCGTATCGGTCCTCACGAAGTTTTCCATCACTACCACGTTGCTCGGCTGAGTTACCGCGAAATACGGTTCGGCGGTCACAATCAAGCCGAACGACTGCAGTTGGGTGGTCGCATCCAGTTTCGATTTGTCTCCATTCAGGAGCACTTCGCCGATGTTGGTGGCGCGGCCCTCGGGAGTTATGGCCCACATCACATAAGTCAGATACTCGGGTCCGAACATGGTGGCTGCTGCAAGTCTCTCCATGCGCGCGTCAATCCTGATCACGCCCTGCTTGCTCTCCACATTCGCCTCGCCGCGAGCCGCCGGCAGGAGCGGCGTTCCGCGGAAATCGATCTTCGTGGAGCCGCTGCGATGGTTGTAATTGATCGCCTTCATGGTCCGGGCGACAACGGTGACACGGTAGATTGGTATCGGGCCGGAGTTTCCGGTTGACTGCTGCATGGGATTCGGAGCCTGCGGCGCCTGGGCTGCCGCAAGTCCGCATACTGCCACAAGTGTACTGATAATCTTCATTTTGTCCTTTTACTGTTCTTGTTCCACCCAACTATCGTTCGTGCCACGAGTACTGATTCAGAAGCGCCATCAGCGGACCGGCCGATTCGGGCGCGGCCCGTCCGTCGGTCAATATGTCCCGGCTGTCCGACCTCACACCGTAGAGCGTGGCGTTGTCGTCCAGATCCTCCCGCAAGGTGGCTCCCTCCAGAGCGATTCCGGCAAACAGCCCCTGGCTCCGCGACCACGAAAGAATTTCCGCGTGCATCTGCGCGTCGGTTTGAGCCGTCGCCGTTCGGCCGACCGGGCCCGCCGCTACCGATCCCTCGGCGCCCAAGGTGAACTTACTGGCAAGCAGTTTGTTCCGTCCCCCTTGGTTCATCACCAGCATGACTAAGTCTGTTTCCGAGCCCCCGATCTGGAACCCGAAACTCCCGCCTTCAATGCGAATCGTGGCCGGCGCCGACCAACCCATGCCGCCCTCGTTGCGGCAGGAAAGATACCCCTTGCCGAACTTAGCGCCCACTACAAAGGCGGCTGTTTTGACCGATGGCACAATCACAATACAATGCGCTTTCTCAAGCAAGTCCCGCGGTATCCCCTTGTCGGGTGTTGACATGATTTCCGACAAGACCGCCGCCGCCTCGCCTAACCGCTTGGCGGGCTCCCGGTCGAGCGCCAGTAAGGTTGTGCTGAACGCCAGACCGGCCATAATAAGTAGTTTCAAGTAATATTTCCTCTTCCGCCCCTACTGCATGGTTGGCGCCATCTGTAAGTCGGGGATTGTGGGATAGTTAGGCTGTCCCACAATCACCGCCGGCCAGCCATAGATGCAGTTTCTGTGGCGGAAAGTGCAGGAGTTGCCGTACGCATCGACCCAAAATAGCGCGTGCCACTTTCAAAAGTGTTGTTTAAACAAACAAACTCTTATATTTCAGGGGCTTAAAGGAATGTAAATTGCCGGATTGCCCGTTGAGGCAGGGATACCGGCTCTGACGTTGGGTATTTTGCGTGCGAAGGAGTCTATGCCGCCGGTGGATTGAGCAGTAGTTTGCGTTCGATTTCGGCCAGCCGCGCGGCGAGACTATTGGCGCGGGCTTCTAAGCGGCTTACCCGGCTTCCAGGGCCGAATCGCGGAGATGGTTCTGTTCTTGGGCTGGCAGGAACGCCTTGAGCAATTCCGTTTGCATGTCGCGCATCCGTTCGAGTAAACGTTCTTCCAGTTCGCGGATATCGCGTTTGGTGGCGGGGCTGTCTTCGGGTGACATCCGATTGATTGTAGCGCGCGCGAACGGCCCCGGCCTTAGGCCGCTTCGGACACCTGTACCGAAATCTGTTTTCCCAGCGCCCGGAACGCCGCTTCGATCTGATCGAGCCGCGATGAGTGCCGAAGATCGAGCAGCCGGTCCACTTGGGGCAAGTGGCAATTCAGCCGCCCGGCGAGTTCCGTCTTGCCGATCTTGGCGGCGCGCATCTCGGTATAGAGGGCCAGCTTGGCTTCCGACAAGGCGGGGAGAGTTGCAAACGGCCCCCTGCTACTAGGGCGAGGCAAGGGGATGTCGCGCCGGTCGGCCACATAGCCGAGCAGCACGCTCTCAATCGCATCGGCGGCGCGCCGTCCCGTGCCCACGCCAAGGTCTTGCGTCTGGCCGAGTTCCGGCGCGCCCATTCGGAGCGGAGGACGTCTTCGGGGATGGTCGAGCGGTCGATAGAGTCGGACCAGCGGCGAAGGGCCATTTCAGGCGGCGTCTCCGAAGTCAACGACCTCCGCCAAGGCGTGCGGCCGCGGTATTCGAAGCCCGTCTTCGCGCAAGGCCTGGACGTGCGCGCGGATGGCCCACCGGATACGCCGCTTGGTCAAGGCCAGCGTGCGGCCGGTAGCGCCGCATCCGGGGAGATCGGGCGGATAGGTGCTGTAGCCGGTTCACGTTTTTTCGAAGATGACGGTGTAGTGCATGTCCATTTATTTTTAAGCCGCGTAGGGCTTCACGGTCCGCTCGATCCGCGCTCCGGCCTGCTGCTCAGCCAAGCGCAGCTCATAGAGGCTCTGCAAATTCAGCCAAAATTGCGCGGTGGTGCCGAAGAACCGGGCCAGGCGCAGAGCGGTATCGGCGGTCACGCCGCGCTTGCCGCGTACAATTTCGTTGACGCGGGCGCCGGTCAGGCCGATGGAATTGGCTAGGCGGTTGGCGCTCATGTCGAGCGGGACCAAGTACTCTTCTTTCAGGATTTCTCCGGGATGGGGTGGGGCGATCATGAAGTTCCTCTCCAGTCTGAAACTACGGTTTCTTAATGATAATCGACGATTTCCACTTGATGGGCGTTGCCGTCTTCCCATACGAAACAGAGTCGGTACTTGTCGTTGATGCGAACCGCATACTGGCCCTTGCGCTCCTTCGTGAGCAATTCAAGCGAACTGCCGGGGGAGCGAAGATCTTCCAGGCGTCCGGCGCTGTCCAGGATGAACAGCTTGCGAATGGCAACCTTTTCGATGGCTGGGAATTTCCGGCTGTTCTGGCCGTGAAAAATCTTTTCCGTGTCCTTGCATCGAAAGGAGCGAATCATGAATCTATCGTATATCGATTCACGATACGCGGCAAGCGCTTTCTTCGGCCATGTTCCGCCACTCCGCGTTCAGCCGCGCCACCATGGCCGAATAGGTTAGCCCGTCCTCTCGCGCGAACGCCTCCTGAACACGACATGTTTCATGTGATATCGATCAAGATGGACATATCGCGCATCCCTTCCAGGGGCTGTCTTCGGGTGCCATGGGATTGATTGGAACGCGCGCGAACAGCCCCAGCCTTAGGCCGCTTCGGACACCTGTACCGAAATCTGTTTCCCCAGCGCCCGGAACGCCGCTTCGATCTGATCGAGCCGCGACGCGTGCCGAAGATCGAGCAGGCGGTCCACTTGGGGCAAATGGCAGTTCAGCCGCCGGGCGAGTTCCGCTTTGCCCACCTTGGCGGCGCGCATCTCGGTATAGAGGGCCAGCTTGGCTTCCGACAAGGCGGGGAGAGTCGCAAACGGTCCCTTGCTCCCAGGGCGAGGCAGGGGGATGTCGCGCCGGTCGGCCATGTAGCCGAGCAGTACGGTTTCAATCGCATCGGCGGCGCGGGCCAGCGCTTCGGCGCGGTCTTCGCCAAAGGTGACCGCTCCCGGAACGTCCGGGATTTCCGCCAGAACGGTTTCGTTGGTGTCCTTCGACAACTTGACGTGGTAGCGCAACATGGGGGATCGATCCTTTCTCTACCGGAGTCCCAGTTTTTTCTTGATGGCGTGTTCCAACCCCTTGCCGATTTCTTTGCCCGAGCCATGCATCGGCAACGAGCGCTAACCGCGCCGCCACCCCGTACGGTCAGGTGGCCACCCTTACCCGGCTCGAAAGTGCATCCCCGCTTTTCATGCCAGGGCGCTGATCACGATTTCAAGGATACAACAGATGTGTTGCTATGTAAACAGAAATGTTGTGTCAGGAGAATGGAGCGGCGGGGCTGTATTCGCGTGCCATGGGATTGATTTGAACCGGTCAAGCACCGTATCGTACTGTTTCTCGCTGCCGATCACTTCGGGCAGCGCTTCGAGAAGCAGTTCTTCGTATTGTACTTTCGGCAAAGCTTCGGCGAGCAAGGTTCCGTATTTGCGGGGACTGAGCGTCATCGTGGGTCATCCGGTTCGCACTCCGAGCCGCCGGGCGCGGCTTCGGATGCATGTAGGGATTCGAGAGGCCGCGAAATGTCGTAGTGGGTGGCGCGATGGACGGTGACGCGCCTTGCCGATGGACCGGTGCGGGTCAACTGGAAGATCGCGCCGGCGGCCAGGAAGGCCGGAAACAGGTACCAGATGCGGACGCGCGCCGTTTGCATATTAAGGCAATAATAGCGGCCATCGCCCAGTACCGCAGTCGCGGCGATCGGCGCGCGAATTGCCCGGCCCCGGTGTATCCTGAACCCAGCGCCCGACCCACCGTCGGAGGAGGCCGCCATGTCTGTTAACTCCAAGGGAGAATTAACCGGGAAACCCAGCGACCGCGCCCGCGTGCCCTGGAAATCTTCGGACGTCACCATTGATGGAAAACCCGTGGCGATGGGATTTCACCATGTTGTCCCGTTCGCGAAAGTTTTTCACTGCTGGAACTTCCTGGCATTCAATGTTGGGGTCAACAAGTGCCCCCCGGTGATGGAGACTTTCCTGCGGCTGGTTGGGGCCCCGGCCAAGGAGTGGAGGAAGGCCATACAAGAGGGCATACTCGCAGACGACCAGCAGGCCGATCTGGAAATCAAGCTTACCTACCCGGGCTGGAACATCATAGAAGGGCCTAAAGCCCGCTCGGACGATCCCGCCGATAGCTTCGACGAGTACACCCATGGCATCACGATTGCCGAAGCCAACCGCCAGGCACGGCTCCGGGACCTGCACCAGGAGTTGCGGCAATACAATGCCGCTGCCGCCAAGGAAACAGCCAATCCGGAGAAGCTTACCCACTTGCTGCACGTGCTCCAGACTATGGAGAGGACTCTGGTAGCCGGAAGGGTAATCTTCTTCGACCAAGGCATGTGGCAGAAGCCCGAAAGTCAGGACCAGTGGAGGAAACGGATATCCGGAAAGCTCTTCGTTGACCGGCACACATATCTGTTCCGGTAGCCCTTACTTCGACGGCAGATCGACGCGCGCCGCCAGGTTGCCCCGGTACACCATCACGCCCACGTGCTCCAGACGGCTAGTGTAGTCCACCCAGACTTCGCCACCCATATCGGTCCATCGCCGGCAGAAGCTGAAATCCTCGCTCAGGTAGAAGCCCGTATCTTTGTCGATCATGCAATTGAACAACGCCGAACGCCAGCGGCTGCCCTCCAACCGGTCGCCGCCCTTGTGCTCGTGCGTGTAGCGCAACTCCGGGTAATGTTCCATCATCCGCTCCAGCACGGACCGCCGGATCATCAGAAAACCCGTGCCGGCATAGCGCGACTTGACGAACCCTTCGCGCACCACCATCTCTTCGGTCGCCTCGCGCTCCACCACATACGAAAGCGTGGCGGATTCGAGCGGAGCGCGTCCGGCCTGGACGGCTCCGGCCATCAGTTCCCAGTTGATCTGTTTTACCGGATAGGCAGCGGCGGTAACGTCCGCGCCGAATTCGAGCAGACGGACCACCTGTTCCGGTTCGAAACCGATGTCCGCGTCGATAAATAGCAGGTGCGTCGAGCCGGGCTGATCCAGAAAATGACAAACGATGGTTTGCCGCGCCCGCGTCACCAGCGCGTCGCCCGCCTGCAACAGGAAGCCCAATCCCCAGCCGCGCTGCAGGAAGGCCTTCTGCAGTTTCAGGAGCGAGATGGTATACAGCCAGCTCACCTGGCCGCCGTAGCAAGGGGTGCCGACGATGACCGAATACGGAGGCGCGGGCATACTATCCCAACGCCTGGTCGAGATCGGCGATAATGTCGTCCACGGCTTCGATTCCCACCGATAGCCGCACCAGGTTCTCGCGGATTCCCATGCGCTCCCGGTGTTTGGGCGATATCTCGCGGTGCGAACTCATCACCGGATACAGCATCATGCTGTGGACATCGCCCAGCGAGGTAGCCCGCACAATCATTTTCAGACCGTCCATGAAGCGGAAAATCTGTTCTCTGCCCGCCCCGCGGATTTCGAAGCTCGCCATGCCGCCCCGCAGATGGGGCGGAAACAGCCGGCCGACGGTATCGGCATCGGGATGCGCCGCATCGCCGGGAAAATAGACACGCTCTACGGCGGGGTGCTGGGCCAGCCACGATGCCACCCGGCAGGCATTGGCGCACTGCCGCTCCATCCGCAAGGGGAACGTCTTGATGCCGCGCATGGTGAGATAGGCTTCGAACGGACCGAGCACCGGACCCAACGTTCGCGACAACGCCCGCAGACTCTCGGCGTGTTCCCCATCCGTCACCACAATTCCGCCCAGCACGTCGCCGTGGCCCGCCAGGTACTTGGTGACGCTGTGTACGCTGAAGTGCGCCCCCAGGTCGAGCGGACGCTCGATCATCGGTGTCGCAAACGTATTGTCGACTATCAGAGCGGCGCCCGCTTCGCGAGCGATCGCGGCGATCCTGTCGATCTGCCCCACCCGCAACAGCGGATTCGAAATGCTCTCGATCAGAACGCACCCGGCCTGCGCCTCGGCAACCGCCGCGCGCAACGCATCCAGGTTGCAGATATCGGCGAAGCGAATCGTGACGCCGGTGGGCTCCAGCACGTTCATCAGCAGGCTGACGGTGGCGCCGTAGAGGGAGTTGGCCGCCACCACGGATTTCCGCCGGTCCGCCAGCGCCGTCACCATGGCCGCGTGAATGGCCGCCATGCCGGAAGCGCAGGCCAGCGCGGTGTGGCCGTTTTCGAGCGCGCACATCAGTTCTTCGAGCGCCGCCGTGGTCGGGTTATCGTACCGCGCGTAGGCATACCCCGGCTCTTCCTGGCCGAAAACCCGGTCGAGCTGTTCCATGGAATCGTAGAAATAGCTCGATGCCGTGTAAATCGGCGTGGCGATAGGGATGTGTTTCCCTGGCTTCTTACGGTCCCCGGCGTGAACTGCCTTGCTCTGAATCTGCAACGTCCCCTCGGCTGCGGCCGGTTTTGTGTACGGCTCTTACGGTCGCAGCTCTGAGAGAGAACCCGCTTCACCGTCAGTCCCGCCGCAGATCTGATTGTAGCCCTTCGACCGGCGGTCGCGAAAGGCTACGCGGTCAGTCTCGACAGGATATTGACCCGCTTATTGCAGCCGTTTCCGGCGACGGATTGCCCCTGCACTCAGTATTGCCATGACCGTTCCGAAAAGAACGATTGCCGACGGCTCGGGAACCGTAGAGGCGCCAGTGGTGCCGCCGCCATTGACATCGGCGGAGGCGCTAATGGTCCCTTGCGCCGTGTCCCCAGTAAAATAATAGGTGCCATCGATATAGCTATAACTCTGCGCGATATCGATGACTCCTCCCGCGCTCGTGAGCAGGGAATCAAACGCTAGAGCTACACTGTCGGCGAAGCCAGTGCTCGCGAAGCTCACCTCCCCTGGAAGATTGTTCTGGTCGATAATTGCAACCGGGAAGCTACTGACAATTATCGCGTTGCTGACAATCGCATTCGCGTCTCCGCTCCCATTGAAACTCGTGGTGAACGTGCCGGTTACGGTGGTTCCGTCGGTGAAGATCACGTTGTTTAAAGTCCACGTGATATCCGCCGATGCACACGTGCAGAGCCCCACAAGCAGGGCTGCCAAGACAATGGCCCTAGAACTTTTTTGGATCATGAGCGTTTTCCTCTTTGTATCGCCACAAATCGGTCGCCCGAACGTTCGCAATTTCGTGCCCAAACAGGAGATGCAGCGAAAAGAACTGAAAGCAAATCAGTTAGGTGGAGCCGGGCCTTTATCTACCTTGACGAGTTTTCCAAGTACTTGGGTAGAATCCCAAATCTCGGGATAACTGTAAAACGAAAACGGAGACGATACATTTGTAAATAAAGCCTCGATCTTACTTCCGCTTCCAGCGAACCCCGCTCTTGGTGTCTTCCAGGATGATGCCCTGCTCCTGAAGCTCTTTTCTCACCTGGTCGGAATGCGCGAAATCCTTTGCCTTTTTGGCGGCATTCCGTTCGGCGATCTTCTCTTCCACTTGCGCGTCGGAAAGCTGTCCGGCCTGCACAGCCGGTTTCAAAACGTCGAAGACGGAGTCGAACTGCTCCAGGAAGCGGAGCGCGCCCGCCACGTTGTCGCGCCGAAACTCCCCGGCGTCCATCGCGCTATTGGCATCGCGCACATATTCGAAAACGGCGGCCAGCGCTTCAGCCGTGTTCAGATCGTCGTCCAAACCGGCGGTGAAAGAGTGCGCGGCCTGCTCGGTCCGGCCCGTCAATGGCTCATGCACGCCCTCGACGAAACTGTCGGTTTCCAGCCGGAGTTTGAAGTTGCGCAGGCGGTCGATGGCGGTAGCCGCGGATTTCAGGCCGTCGAACGTAAAATTAGCTGCTTGCGGTAGGGCACCGACGCCAGCAGGTAGCGGATGGCTTCCGGCGGGTATCCCCTCGCCACTACATCGCGCAACGTGAAATAGTTGCCGAGCGACTTGGACATCTTCTGCCCCTCCACCATGAGGAACTCGGCATGCAGCCAGAAGCGCGCGAACGGCTTGCCGGTCAGCGATTCCGACTGGGCAATTTCGTTTTCATGGTGCGGAAAGATCAGGTCGATTCCGCCCGCGTGGATGTCCAGCGTCTCGCCCAGGTACTTAATGGCCATCACCGAGCACTCAATGTGCCAGCCCGGACGGCCCGCGCCCAGCGGAGTCTCCCAGGCCGGTTCGCCCTCTTTGGGCGCTTTCCACAACGCGAAATCGCGCACGTCCGCCTTGTCATACTCATCCACATCGACGCGAGCGCCGGAAAGGTTGCCGCTGAAATCGTTATGCGAAAGCTTTCCATATTCCGGAAAGGTGGCGATGCGGAAATACACCGAGCCGTCGCTTTGGTAGGTATGGCCCGACACGCCCAGGCGCTCAATTGCGGCGACCATATCGTCGATATGCGCGGTGGCGCGCACCAGCCGTTCTGGACGTTCCAGGCGCAGCGTGTTGCAATCTTCCAAAAAGGCCTCGGTATAGACTTCTGTATACTCGGCCAGGCTCTTGTGCTGCGCCACCGCGTTGCGGATAATTTTGTCGTCCACATCGGTCACGTTCATCACGTGATTGAGCGTGAATCCGGAAGCGCGCAGCCACTTCCGCAGCAGATCCACGAAGGTGAACGTGCGGAAATTTCCGATATGCGCATAATCGTACACGGTAGGGCCGCAAGTGTACATGCGGACGGCGCCGTCACTGGCGGGAGCAAAATCCTCCACCTGCTGGGTTAACGTGTTATAAAATCGCAACGGCATAATTGGCGGGAAGCTTCATCGTACCAAAGCGCGGCGGAGCGCCGGATTTCCCGGATTGTTTTCTCATGTATCGGGCCGAATTGGGAACGGCTGACCATCCCATGTGACGTCCGTTCCACGGCGTGAGCGGCGTAACGTCTGAATTCCGTTCCGGTTCGCGCTATCCTCAAATAAGGGAGGCTGTTTGGCCCTTGGAGAGGTGTTCGTGTTCACGAGAGGAATCCTGTTGCTGGTGTGTGCGTTGGCGGTGGGTATCCCCGCGGCCGCTGCCACCAAAAGCCACGAGTGGAATCTGCCGTTGGAGTTCGAAGCCAACCGCGGTCAGTTTGCGCCCCAAGTGCTGTTCCTGGCCCGCACTCCCAGCCATTTCGTGTACCTCACTCGCGACGGCATGACACTCGGTCTGAGCGGCACAGCGCTGCGGATGAATCTGGTGGACGCGGATCCCTTGGCCGCCGTGACGCCCGAGAACCGCCTGCCGGGCATCGGCAACTACTTCATCGGGAACGATCCGTCCCGCTGGCAGCGCGGGGTGCCGCACTATGAGCGCATCCGCTACCGGTCGGTGTGGCCGGGAATCGACCTGGTATTCCATGGCCGCGATCGGGCTCTGGAATACGATTTCGTGGTCTCGCCGGGCGCCGATCCCTCCGCCATTCGCCTGCGCTACGCCAACGCCGGAGGAGTGTCAGTCGACGCACGCGGCAACCTCGCTATCGAGACCGGGGCAGGGAAGCTGGTCCAGCGCCTGCCTGAAATCTACCAGGAAACCGGAGGAATCCGGCGGGCTGTCCAAGGCGCTTTCCGGATCGCCGGTAACCAGGAGGTCCGCTTCGAAATCGGCCCATATGATGCGCGGCGCTCCCTCGTCATCGACCCTACCATCACGTACTCCAATTTGATCGGCGGCACCGGTACCATCACCGTTAGCCAGACGGCCGTGGACAGCGCCGGGAACTCCTACATCACGGGATATGCTTCATCGCCCGACTTTCCCTTGGTGACGCCGGTCCAACAATTTCCCACGAACACCGGGCTCTTCCACAGTTCCAATCAGGGCACTACGTGGGGCGCCGCCAGTTCCAGCCTGGGCTCGGCCAAGGTGCTTTCGCTGGCCGCCGACCCTGTCACTGCCGGGACGGCCTACGCCGGCACGTCGCACGGCATCTTTAAGACAACCAACTCGGGCAGCAGTTGGACGGCTGCCACTACTGGATTGCCCACCGACGGCGTTACCTCGGTGGCCGTGGATCCGCTCTCGCCCTCCACCCTGTATGCCTGCATGCCGGAAGGGCTCTACAAGTCCACCAACGCGGCCGGCTCGTGGACCCAACTCCCGAATGCGGGGGCGTGTTTTGCGGTAGCGGTGGACTCGCTGAAGGAGGGTACCATCTGGCTGGTCTACACTTATAGTGTTCCGTTGGTCAGCTTTGATGGCGGCAATACCTTCTTCGAGGGGAACTACTTCCAGGTTGAGGCCACCAGCGTGGCGATTGACCCCACCAACTCGAACAATGTTTTTATTGGAACCACCCAAAGCGGGCTGGTCCTCAGCAACAACAGCGGAATCTCATTCACGTCCATAACATCCGGGCTGCAAGCCACCAACGGATCGTCGGTCACTGTGAATGCCGTTGCCATCGACAAGCACAACGCCGCGCGCGTCCTGGTGGGCACCGCCACGGGAGTGTTTCTGAGCTTTACGGGCGGCACCACGTTTACAGCCACCCAAGGGCTGGGAACCCGCAAGGTGCTTTCCGTACTGTTTGACCCGAATAACGACGGGATCGCCCTGGCGGGAACCTCCGGCGGCGGAGTCTATGTATCGGCGGATGGCGGCCAGACCTGGACCGCGTCCGGTCCCGCCAATCTCGACGTCAATGCGCTGGCTATGAGCATCGACGAGACGTCCACCTGGGCCGGGTTGTATTCCAGCACGAATGCCTTCGTAACGAAGATCAATGCCGCCGGGACGTCCGAGGTGTACTCCACTTACCTGGGCGGCAGCGGCGCTACCTTCGGCAACAGCATTGGTGTCGATTCCGCCGGCCATGCCTTCGTTTGCGGCCAGACGGACGCGCCCGATTATCCGACCGTCAGCGCTTATCAGAAGAGTCTGGGCGGCGGAACCGATTTCTTTGTGTCGCGCCTGAATGCTTCGGGAGCGTCGCTGGACGCTTCCACCTATCTTGGTGGCCGGGCAAATGACGCTTGTAACGGTTTGGCGGTGGACTCCAGCGGCAACGTTTACGTTGCCGGAACCACGGTGTTGCTAAGCTCGACGGTAAACTCCGATTTCCCCGCTACGCAGGGAGCTTTTGGTCCGCTCAGTTTCGGTGGCCAGGACTGCGTGGTAGCCAAATTCGACAATGGGCTGAAAACCCTGATCTATTCCAGTTTCCTGGGCGGAAACAACGCGGATACCTGCTTTGGCATAGCGGCCGACCCGTCCGGGAATGCCTATGTGGTCGGGACGACGTTCTCCGCAAACTTCCTCACCACGCAACCGCCGTTTGGAGGGACGCAGGCGGCCGGAGCGACAACGAACTCGCCCGCCTTCGTGGCCGAAATCAACCCGAGTGGCAGCGCTCTGATTTATTCCGGATTGTTGGGAGGCGCCAAGGGCTTTACGCAAATTACCGGCCTCGCTGTGAACAGCGCGGGACGCGCCTATGTCACCGGCTATACCGAGGCCTCCGATTACCCGCTTACCAGTAACGCCCTGAACAAGACGGTGCCGGTGAACGGGAAGACTGTGGTGACCGCCATCGAAACCGGCGGTACCAAGCTGGTGTATTCGACTCTGTTGCCCGGCTCCAGCTCGGACTATGGATTTGTCCTGGCGCTCGATTCCAACAACGATGCGTGGGTGACCGGTTTGGATGCGAGCGGCGCATTCCCGGTGACTTCCGACGCGCTCCCGCACACACCGGCCGCGAACGTTACCACCCCGTACCTCGCGGCGTTGGATCCCACCGGATCCACCTTGTTGCACGCCACGTATCTGGGCGGAAGCGCCGGTGGAACCGACGGTGGCGTATCCGTGGGTCCGGATGGTTCCGTTTATGTGGCGGGGACTACCCGTTCCACGGACTTCACCGTGACCGGAACGCCTTTTGAGAAATCGCCGGCCACCGACTACACGGTTTACCTGATGCGCCTGACGTTCTCTTCCACCGTGGTCGTCCCGCCCACGCTGCCGACCATTTCGTCCGTACAGAATGGCGCCAGTTTCCAGAATGGCTTCGCGGCGAACTCATGGATGACCATCAAGGGCGCGAACCTGTCCTCGGTCACCGATACCTGGTCCAATGCGATTGTGAATGGACAGCTTCCTACCACGCTCGACGGAGTCAAGGTGAGCGTGGGCGGGCAGCTCGCCTACATCTATTACGTCAGTGCCGGACAGATCAACGTGGTAGCTCCCAATATTCCGGCAGGTACGGTGAATGTCACGGTTACCAATTCGCTGGGAACCAGCGCTGTCTTCCCTGCCAGCGCGCAAGCCGAACAACCGGCGTTCTTCCCGGAACTGTCGGGCACCCCGTACGTGCTGGCCACGCACTTGGATTACACCCCCGCCGTCAAGAACGGGACCTTCCCGGGAGCCGTCACGGTGGCGGCCCATCCGGGCGAGGCGATCATCCTGTGGGGCACGGGATTCGGCCCAACCAATCCGCCCGCACCCGTGGGCGTCGCGGTTCCCTCGGGCTCCTTTCCAACGGCGAACCCCGTGACGGTAACGGTGGGGAATCTGCCCGCGCAGGTGCTTGCGGTAGCGTTGACCTCGGGGGCGGCAGCCCTCTACCAGGTAGCCATCTACATTCCCGCGTCGCTGGCCAATGGCGACTACTCCGTGGTCGCTACCGTTGGCGGACAGTCCTCCCCCGTAACGGGCATGATCACGGTGCAGCAGTGATGGCCGATGGCTATTCGTGCCGTGTTGTACCATAAGAAATTACTTCATGAAGGACTTATTGGAAGCGCTTCAGCCAGGCGAACAGGACTGGCGGTTGGCGCAGGCAATCGATCCAGCGCGGCTTCCCGCCCATATCGCGATCATCATGGACGGCAACGGACGGTGGGCCAACCGCCGGCGGCTGCCACGGGTGGCGGGCCACAAGGCCGGCATCGGCCCGGTGCGCTCCACCGTGGAAACCTGCGCGCGCCTGGGCGTCAAAGTCCTCACTCTGTATGCCTTCTCCGTGGAAAACTGGAAACGGCCGCGGCACGAAGTCCAGACCCTCTGGCGGCTGCTCCGCTACTACCTGAAGCAGGAACTTCCGGAGCTGCAGAGGAACGATATCCGGCTCCAAGCCATCGGACGCCTGGACGCGCTTCCGCCGCAGGTTCGCCGCGAACTGGAATCCGGCGTGGAAGCCACCGCGCAGAATCGCGGTCTTCTGGTCAACCTCGCGATCAATTACGGAGGCCGGGCCGAAATTGTCGATGCCGTCAATACCATCCTCGACATGGCCCGCCTGGATGGCAGCATCGCCACCCTCAAGCTGGATGAAGACCTGGTGGCCGCCAATCTCTATACCTCAGCCTGTCCCGATCCCGACCTGCTCATCCGCACTTCGGGCGAAATGCGCATCAGCAATTTTCTGCTATGGCAGATCGCCTACGCCGAACTCTACGTCACGGAAACGCTCTGGCCCGATTTCACCCGCACCGACCTGCTGCAAGCCCTCCTGGAGTATCAGAAGCGCGACCGCCGGTATGGCGGTCTGAGCGCTTCTCAGATCGCGCAGCGCCCCATCAACGGCAGCGCCGAAGCGAGCGACGAGCACCTGATCGAAGCGCTCCGCTCGTCATGAAAAGACTGCTCACGGCGGCGGTGCTCATCCCCGTCATTGTGTATGTGGTGATTTTTTCCAACCCCTGGGTGTTCCTGGGCGTGTTGGTGACCGTCGCCTTCCTCTGCTACCGGGAATACAACTTCATCGCCGCCAGTTATGGATTCGGCGAGCCTGGCATCCTGGGCTATGTGCTGGGACTTGCGGTGTTGGTTTCGACGGAGGAGCCATGGCCTTGGCTGCTGATGACCGTCGCGGCGCTGATTGCGTCCGTCCTGGCGATGCAGGCGAAAGAGCTGAGCCATACCTTGCCGCGTGCGGCTCTGCTGCTGATGGGCGTGGTCTACATTTTCGGCTGCTGGAAGTGCGCGCTTCCGCTGCATACCCGGAATCCGCACTGGCTGATGTACGCGTTGATACTCAACTGGACTGGCGATGCCGGCGCTTATTACGTCGGAGTGCGCTTCGGCCGGCACAAAATGGCGCCGCGCGTGAGCCCCAAGAAATCGTGGGAAGGCGCGGCCGCTTCGGTGGCCGTTTCGATTCTGATTGCGGTCCCCTACCTGACGCACTTCGTGAGCGGCATCCCTGTACTGGCGGCCATCGGTCTGACGGCGGTAGCCAACGCCACCGGCCAGGTCGGCGACCTCGCCGAATCCGCCATGAAACGTGGAGCCGGCGTCAAGGATAGCGGCGCCATGCTCCCCGGTCACGGCGGCTTTCTGGACCGTGTCGATAGCACCCTCTTTGCGTTGCCGGTGATTTACGCATATTTACAATTGACCGTCCCGCGCTAACCACGCAACCGTAACTTCCGCGCCGGCATCCAACTCAATAGAAGGTTGCTCAATGAAAAGACGATTCGTATTGAGCGGGCTGGTTGCCGCGGCTGTCGTAGCCGTAACCCCCGCGATGGCGGCCACCGCCCCGAATTCCGCGGGCGTGCCGGCTCAGATGGTGATCACGCTTCTTCCAGCCGCCGGCGGGAAGGGACCGCAGAGCCTGGAAGCCGGGGACTTGACGGCGGTGCAAGGGAAGACTCCGGCTCACGTGGTTGGCTTGCAACGTTTGGCCGGCGATCTGGCGGACATGCAACTCTTCGTCTTCCTGGACGATTCCACACGGTCCGCCGGCTTGGGCACGCACCTGCCGGAGTTGAAGACATTCCTCCAATCCCTCCCCAGCACGACTCAGGTAGCGGTCGGATACATGCGCAACGGAACCTTCATTCTGGCGCAGGCATTCACCGCGGATCATCAGGCGGCGGCCAATTCCTTGCGTCTGCCGGAAGCCATTCCGGGCGAGAATGGCAGCCCGTACTTTGCGCTTTCGGACCTGGTGAAGCATTGGCCGTCGAAACAAGCCACCGGCCGCAGGGCCGTTCTGATGTTGACGGATGGAGTCGATCGCTATTACAACTCGGGCGATATGGACGATCCGTACGTCGACACGGCGGTTCACGACGCTCTACAGGATGGCGTGATGGTTTACTCCATTTATCTGCGCGGCGCCGGCTTGTATGGCCGGGGCGATTGGGTCACCGACACTGCACAGTCCCGTCTGATGCAAGTGAGCCAGGCGACCGGCGGCTTTGCCTACTTCATGGGTTTCGGCGACCCTGTGACGGTTACGCCGTTCCTGAAGGATTTTCAAAATCGCCTTGAGAACCAGTACAAGGTGACCATCGGAGGGTTGAACGGACACGGTGTACAACCCGTGAAACTGCGGCCTGAAGCGCCCGGCTTGAAGATCGATGCCCCTTCGCGGATTTACGTGCAGTAGGATCTCGCGGATTCTAGCGTATCGCCACAAACACCACGCACGCCGGATTCGGGACGTTCAATGGACGGCCGCGCGGCTGGATCTGCCCGGTCCGCCGATAGACCTGGAAGATTTCGAGATCGCTCGAATCCTGGCCGGCTACCACCAGATTTGCGCCTTCCGGGTCGAAAACGAAATAGCGTGGCGTCTTTCCCATCGCCGGCGGAAACTCCATGGCCGTGAGCGTGAACACCTCCGGATCCACAGCCAGGAGCGCCAGGGTGTCCTGGCCACGATTGGAGGCGTATACATGCCCGCCGGCCGCATCGATGGCGATCTCGGCGGCGGTGTTCGCGCCCTCATAGTGCGGCGGCAGCGTCGAAACTGTTTGCAACTCCTCGAGCGCGCCGCGCGCGCCGTCGTATCGAAATACGGCGACGCTCGACGCCAGTTCGTTGATGGCGTACACGATCTTGCCATTGGGGTGAAACACGAGATGCCGCACTCCCGCGCCGGGTTCGGCCGCGACGAAAGGAGGGTCGTTCGGAACGATCGACCCGTTCGCGGCATCGAACCGGTAGATGAAGATCTTGTCGGCCCCCAAGTCGGCCACCAGCAGGAAGCGGTTGTCCGGAGAGAACAGCGACGAGTGCGCGTGCGGTCCGGCCTGCCGCGCCGGGTGCACACTCGACCCGTGCTGCTGCACGAACGCCGCCGCTTCACCTAATTTTCCATCGGCGCCGACCGGCAGGACGGCCACGCTGCCGCTGGCATAGTTGGCCACCGCCAACCATTTGCCGGTTCGGTCAAGCGCCAGGTGGCACGGCGCTCCGCCGCGCGACGAGACCCAGTTCAGCGGCGTCAGCTTGCCGCTTTTCGAATCGATGGAAAACGAGCTGACGCTCCCCATCACGGTCTCCGACCCATTTTCGTTCACGGCGAACAGCACCTTGTGATTGGGATGCACCAGCAGGAACGACGGATTGCCGGTGGCGGCCGCCGCACCCATGGCCGTGGCTTTACCGCTCTCCGCCTGAAACCGCCAGGCGTAAATTCCTTTGCTGCCAGCGGAGGTATAGGTCCCGGCATACATCCAATAATCGGCCGCCGATACCGCAGTGGCCGCAAGCACGACGCCGGCACACAGGAGGATCGCGGTGCGCAACTTTCGAAAGTGAGTCATCTGAATTGTAGTCAATCTGAATTATAGTCAATCATAGATCAATGACCCTGCGTACCGTCAGCCGTCTGGGAGTTGCCGGAGCCGCCATGCCGTTCGCGGGGATGGTGGCGTGGTTCGCGGTGGCCAGCGTGGTGGGACAACCCATCTCAGACATGAACTTCTCGTGGACTCCGTTATCGCTGGCGCTGGAGTATCTGGCGCCGGCGGCCGTGTTCGGCTTCCTGCTGATCCTTTATCGAGTATCCGCAGGAGTCACCCAACCGCAACGGCTCACCGATGCGGCCATGGCCGCGTGCGTTCTGCTGGCGGTGGCGCTGGCTGTAAACCTTCGCTGGACGGACTTTCCGCGTGTGTTTTCGAACCTGGGTCCGGCTGCTGGCGCGTGGCTGATGAATACGGTTCTGGAACCGATCGCGTGGCTGGCGTTTCTGGTGACGTTCGTGCGGTGGCCATCGCCTGCGATCTCGCGCCCGAGTCGTCGCGCGGCAGCCTGGCTGGCTGTCGCGATCTTCCTGGGAGCGTTGTGGCCGGCGTATCACTTCGCCGGGGATATGGCGATCTTCTGGTGGGACTTTCCGCCACGCGGCCGTCAAGCCTACTTCATGTGGAACGGCGCGGTACAGGGATCGGTCGCGGCCCTGCAGTGGTTGCTGCTGGTTGCGTTCGCGCTGGCGGTCTGGCGGATTCGACCGGCTTCGGATTGACCGGACTTGTCGACTCTGGCGCGAGTGAGCTTATTCCGACGCGATGGAGAACATTCCCAGGAAGGCGCTGCGCTTGAAGGGATTGCTCCAGGTTTCGCCCAATCCGCTGTCCTTGAACTCGTTCTCCAAGGCATAGGCGGGCATGGAATGCTCGAGCGGCATTAGTGGCGGATACCAGACGTCTTCATTGCCGCACACATGATCCGCCCCATTCATGGCGCGGGTCTCGATCTTCGCCAACGATCCCGCGGTGAGTTTGGCCGCGCCACCGTGAATGTTGTTATTGTCGATGGTGAACTCGATGGGCGCGGCATCCACCTTCACCACGTCCTTCAGCCAGATTCCGCCTTGTTCCTTGGCGAAGCTCACCAGGGCCAAGCGCTGTTCGGCATTGGCGCGGCTATCTACGATGAGCACCGCCGACGTGGGATTTACGGGCTCGTACAGATTCCCCAAGGTATGCGGCCCGCGGATGGCGCCCACCACCGAAAGGCCGCCCAAGTCCACGCCGTGCCACGCGCCACGAGTGATCTTCCAGCCAAAAACGGCCTCTTTTCCCATCGATTCCGCTTCGCCATTGGCGAAGCACGGACCGGTATAGACGTCCGCGGTGCGAGCTTCGATATAAGTACCGTTGATGCTCGCGGCAGGAATCCCTTCCGCGGCAAAAGAAATCGCGGCGGCCGCCAACACGACGGCGCCAGTGCTCAGAACTCTCAGCATCCCAGTATTCTCCCTCTTCCGATTATAGCGGGTACGGGCTACAGTTGCTCGTAGCACTTGCGCGACGGGGAGCATTCAAAATGGTCGACGACCTTGCCATCCGGACCGAGGCAGTTGAACGTCTGCAGACACCACAGCGCAGTATCGTTACAGGCTTCCTCCCCGGGCGCCGCTTCCGTAACGATGTACATACTCTTCCAGCGGATATTGCCACAGCGGTTCCGGCTGAGCTTGGGATTCATTCCGGGAACTTCCATAGCGATTACGCCTTCACGTTCGCCGCGGCCAGCAGTGCGCGTTTCACGGCAGTCCGGGCGAGCGTCACTTTGTACGCGTTCTGGCTGAGTGGTTGCGCCCCGGCGACGGCCGCCTTTGCCGCCGCTTCCGCACTGGCCACGGTGATTGGTTTCCCGACCAAGGATTTGGCCGCGTCCGCGGCTTCCCAGGGTGTCGCCGCCACGTGGCCCATCACAATCCGCGCCGATGCCACCGCAGTACCGTTCATTTTCAGGGTCACCGATGCGGCGGCCAACGGCCAATCGAGCGCTTCTTTCTGCCTTACTTCGTAGGTGGCGCTGTGCCCCACACTCGCTGGGATCACGATCTCCGTCAGAATTTCATCCGGTTGCAGTACGATTTCGCGGGTCTTCTCATCTTGCGGCGAAGTGAAGAACTTGGCGACTTCCACTTCGCGCGGTCCCTTCGCCGACACCAGCTTGACCTTGGCCCCCATGGCGATCAGCACCGGCGCCAGGCTCGATGGATTCACGAAATAGGCCGGTCCCGATCCAAAAATGGAGTGGTATTTATTCTCGCCGCCCGGAATGAGCGATTTGCCGTTCTGCATGGCGAGCAAGCCCAAGCCCTGGCGGTAATACCAGCAGCGTGGCCGCTGGCACAGATCGCCGCCCACCGTACCCATGTGGCGGATCTGCGGACTGGGAATCCCCGCCGCCGCTTCCGCCAAGCCTTTGTATTCGGCATTAACGATTGCGCTTTTCGCCAGTTCGTCCATGGTAACCAGGGCGCCGATGCGCAGCCCCGCAGCCGTCTTCTGAATTCCGCCCAGTTCTTTGATGCCTTTGACATTCACTACGCGCTTGGGCGTGTGGAGATGATCCTTCATCAAGCTGATCAGGTCGGTGCCGCCCGCCAACACGTCGGCATCGCCCCACTGGGCGCCCAGCATCGCCAGAGCTTCGGAAACACTCGCCGGATTGCCGTATTCAAAGGATTCCATTACGCCCTCCCTTCGAGCGCATTGATTATGTGTTGCGGCGTCATGGGAATGTTCGGCACGCGTATGCCGATGGCGTTCGCGACCGCATTGCCGATGGCCCCGCAGATGGGCACCGCCGGCGGCTCGCCGAGGCCGATGACGCCCCGCTTGTCGTTTTCTTCGCGGATATCCATATGCACGCGGATATCGCCCACGTCCATAATCCCAGCCAGCTTGTAGAATTCCATATCGGGATTCAAGGTCTTGCCGGTCTGCTGATCCATGATGCGTTCTTCGTAGAGCGCCGTTCCGATGCCCATGATGACGGCGCCGTGAACCTGGCTTTCCGCCAGCCGCGGATTGATCACCAGGCCGCAATCCTGCACCGCGGTATAGCGGTTCACCTTCACCACGCCGGTCTCCACATCCACGGATACATCGGCTACCTGCACGCCGCAAACACCCGCCGTGGTCATTCCGGCAGCGTCGCCGCGGGCCGTGAAGACGCCCATCTCCGAGATCGAATTGGTCCCCAGCTTCTTGCACGCCGCCACCCAGGTGAGGCTCTTGCCGGGAGTTCCTTTTACGCGGATCAGCCCGTCGCGGGCTTCCAGTTGATCCGGTTGCACGCCCATATCGGGCGCCACCGTATCGAACAGCTTCGCCAGAGCATTGACCGACGACCGCCGGCTGGAGGTGGACACGCCGCCCACCGTGGTGGATCCGCCCGACGAGCCGTCCGGCGGCAGATCGTTCGTGCCAATCAACAGCTTGACCTGGCTCATGGGCAGGCCCAGCGTTTCGGCCACCACCTGAGTGATGATGGTGCGCGTGCCTGTCCCCAAGTCTTGCGTACACATCTCCACCCGCACGCTGCCATCGGGGTTGATGACGGTGCGGCACTGGCTGGCATGGCCGGCGCCCTGCCAGGTGGAGATGCCGATGCCCAGGCCGCGCTTCACCGGACCCGCTCCATTCTGTCCGCGCGGACGCCAAAGCGTCTTCCACTCGGACATCTCCGCGGCCTTGTCCAACTGGAAAAGATAAGTGGCGCGCCGGGCTTCAGCCGCGTAGGGAACGTTCTTGGCGAACACGACCATCGGATCCACGCCCGCTTTGGCCGCGAAGTCCTCAATGGCCGCGCAGGTGATGTAGGACGCCTGCTGGTTGCCGGGCGCACGCCAGGCGCGCTGCGGACCACCGTTCACCTTCACCTGCGTGTGGTTTCTGCGCGAATTCGGGATGTCGAACACGTATGGAATGTTGTTCGGCATGGTGAGGCCGGTGACGCCGCCCGACCCCCAGGTCTCGCCCTGCCATCCGGTAATGGCGCCGTCTTTATTGCCGGCAACCTTGATTTTGGCGAACACCGCAGGCCGGTTACCCCCGATCATCTGCTCGGTGGCCCGGTCCAACCACAGCTTCACCGGCCGTCCGCCGGCCTTCTGCGACAGATTAGCGCCCGCGATGGCCCATGCGTCCGGATTGAACTTGCTGCCGAATCCGCCGCCGATGTAATCCATCTTCACTTTGATGTTGGTGGCGGGTACCTTTAAACGCTGCCCCAGGTCGCCGGCATACGCGGTGACGTTTTGAGTGGAAGGCCACACATTGATCTGCGCGGTATCTCCCTGGCCCTGCCACTGAATCACTTGTCCGTGCGGCTCCAGGCAGCAGTGGTTCACGGTGGGGATTCCGTACTTACCTTCGGAAATGACTTCGGCATCCGTAAACGCCTTGTCGGGATCGCCCTGCAGCCGCTCACCCGCTTTTGCCGTGAAGGCCGCCTGAACGCTGCCCAGATCGGCATCCAGTACGTTGTGCGGCAGCACTTCGTAGTCCACTTTAATCAGGCGCGTAGCTTCCCGCGCCTGTTCTTCGGTGAGAGCCGCCACGGCCGCGATTTCCGTGCCTTGCCACTGCACCTCAGTGCCGGCGGGCGCGATCACATAGACAGACTGCACACCCTCGGCCTTTTCAGCGGCGCTGGTGTCGATGCTCTTCACCCGCGCATGCGCATACGGACTGGTGAGATAGGCGCCTTGCAACATATCCTTCAGGTTGAGGTCGGAAGAATACTTGGCGCGCCCGCTGGATTTCATGGGGCCGTCGAGCCGCTTGGGACCGGTACCCATGACCTTCCGGGTATTCATCGGCGGCCAGCTATAGTCGGGGGTATTAGCCATTTTTCTTCCCTCCTGCCGCGGGCATGGTTTTGGCTGCTTCCATTACGGCCGCCTTGACGCCCATGTAGGTGCCGCACCGGCACAGATTCCCACCCAGGCCGCGCTTCATATCGTCGAGCGTCGGGTTGGGATGTTCTTCGAGGAAGCCTTTGCACGCCATCACGAACCCCGGCGTACAGTAGCCGCACTGTTGTCCATCGTTGTTCCAGAAGGCCGCCGAAACGGGGTGCAGTTTCTCGGGGCTGCCGATTCCCTCGATGGTCTCGATGTTTTTGCCCTGTGCGTCGATGGCCAGCACGGTGCAGCTATAGACGGTCTTGCCGTTCATCATGACCGTGCAGGCGCCGCAGGTTCCACGGTCGCAGACTCGCTTGGCTCCCGTCATATCCAGGTAGTTGCGCAACGCATCGCACAAGGTGACGCGCGGCTCAACCTTGAGATTTACAGGCTTTCCATTGATATTGAGCGCGATTGCGACTGGTCCCGGCCCGGCCACCGTAACAGGGGGGGGAGCCGCCAGCGCTTCGCGTTCCAGCAAACCCGTTCCCAGCGCGCCGGTCAGTCCTACTCCGCTGATGAATCCGCGGCGCGAGAACCCGCCTTTCGGTTTGACGGTGCGTTCGGAGTCTTTTTGTGAACTCACAGACACCTTCCTTTCCTGACAATTGGGGAATCGTAGATCAATATATCAGGAAACGGAGTTGGGTGCGGAGGAGTGGGTGCGCACGGCAGCGCCGGAGGAGGTGTTCCGGCGGCAGGTGGCAGCGCGGCGCAGCGGGGAGTCTTCGACCCGGCGGGCATGGAGCCGGCGGCGAAACGCGACCGCCGGTTGACGCGGCGAAGAGGAGACTTGGCGCGAAGGCCGGCATGGCCGCGGAGCGGGTTGGGCATGGGCGTCCGGTTTCGGGGCGGGGGCGGACGGCCGGATTTCCTGAGGAAATGGCTTCGTTTCGGAACCGGGGTAAGCGGGTGATCCGGGTTGGGGTTGTGGGCCGGGAATGGGTTCGTTTGGCAATTCCTCGCTTGGTGAGACCTGGTTTGGCAGTTCGGGGCGGAGAGCTTTGAGGCGGTCGAATTCTTCAAGGGCGCGGCGGTACAAGCGTTCGGACTGGGCCTGGTACCGGAGGAAGAGGGACCAGCCGTTGGACTGGCGGACGAGGCGGAGAAATCCATCGGCGAGGCAGTAATTGCGGTTCTGGGCGCGGGCGACATCGATATCGGCGACGCCGGCGAGTTCCTTGCTCATGGGAGTGAAGGGGTGATCGCCTGTGTCGAGGGTTTCATTGAGGCCGGTGGTGAAGAGGCCGGCTTCCAGACGGGAGGCGCGGAAGATGGATTGTTGGGCAAGGGCCATACGCTCCAGGGCGAAGATCTCCTGGGCATTGACGGGCTGATAGGTGGAGACGAGGTCGCTCTTGATATGGGCGATTTCGTGGATCTCTTCGACGCGGGTGATGGTGAAAGTAGAGGCGGTGAAGCCGTGCTTGACGGAGTTTTGCGAGGAGCGGGCTTTGCCTTCGGGAGACTTGGGTCCGGAGGACTGGGCGGCATTGGCTCGGTTGGCAGCGAGTTGTTTGGGGGAGACGGGTTTTGGGGTGCGTGGCATGGTGCTTTCGATTTCAGCTTTAGCATGGGGAGGGAGCGGAGGCTGAGATCGAATTGGGGTAAGTGATTGATGGGGAAAGAAAAGAACTTCGAACTTCGTTGTGACCAGTTTACCGGCCAATCGCAGGAAGTGCTTGCAGGCGGGGGAAGTATTTGAGAGGGACATACTGGGGGTCGCCGGCGATCTGCGAGCAGCGGGCCAATCCTAGGAGAATAGGCGCAGAACCGGGAGCTGTGGACTCATGTGGTGACGTAGATGTTCGCTGCCTTCGGCGGGCGGCCTAAGTTCTTCCTATTTCCCGCCTCCACCAATCATCGCATGACCCTCGAATTGTGGTTCGTCAGAAGAAATCGTGGGTCGCTTCCGGCTCGGGTAGTTTCCCAAGTGAGTGATAAAGCGCAAGTTCGAGGCAACGGAAAGTGCGGAAACCGTAGGATTTTCTCATGGTGACTTTAGCCTTGTTGTTCAGACCCTCGACAACTCCGCTGGAAAGTAGCTTCTGAGCGCGGAAATAGTTGAGGATCAGTTCGCGGTGCTGGCGCAGCGACCGGGCTATCTTTTTAATGGGGTCGATGCGCGAGCGCATCACCTGCCGGCACCAATGATCGAGGAACTTTCCGGCCCATGCGGGGGAGTTGTAATCCCAGAGTTGCTGAAAGGCTTCCTTCAGAAGGTAAGCACGTACGGTCTTCAGGTTGTAGCGGAGCAGATCGCGTAACCGGAAGCGCTGTTCCGTTTTCAGGTTCTCTTCGCGTTTGAGGAGCAGCCAGCGCGACTTCTTCAGCAGGGGCACGCCGCCCTCGCCGGCTATGCGGCGCGATTCTCCAGCACGGACTTCGTCCAGTGCCTTGTTCATTTTCGCCACGATGTGAAAACGATCGAGGATGTGAAGCGCCTCGGAGCATTTCTCGCGAATGACCTTCAGATAGGGCTCCCACATATCGGAGCAGACGAATACGATCTTCGAAGCCAGTTCGTCGCCGATGACCGTGAAGAATCCCTGGAAGGATTGGATGGTTCTTTCGCGGCCCACCCAAAGCAGGCGCGTGACGTCGAGATCGATCTGATAAACCAGCGTGAGGTACTTGTGGCCTTTGGCGTATTGGATTTCATCGACGCCGATCGCATCGATTTGGCCCAGCACCCGGTGCTCCAGCCCGAAGGTGACGACGTGTTCCACCGCGTCGAAGACCTTGTCCCAGGAGGTGCGAAAGGCCTCCGCCGTCTCT